>Ga0306922_10001461_pt1 | contig 21090 bp, 31 predicted proteins | sample sta12Cox44000082_FD_203758 | JGI IMG/M metagenome (GOLD analysis project Ga0306922, IMG submission 203758) | Lab enrichment of tropical soil microbial communities from Luquillo Experimental Forest, Puerto Rico - statoxic.12C.oxic.44.000.082 (v2)... | ecosystem: Environmental > Terrestrial >... | reverse complement strand
TTTGCCGTCTGTAAGGAGAGAATCGATGTTGACCCATCCCCCCGCCTGGCTCCGCCTGCGCCTGACATTCTTGGTAATAATGCTTTCCATTGTTGCAGTTACGGCCCTTCCGGCGCAGGAGAAGAAGTCGCCGACGGCCGCCGAGCAACGGTCTCGAGCCAACTCGATGGAACCTGCTGCGACTCCGCCGGAGACCCTGGCTCACCTCAACGCTGAGTTGCAGGCCTTGGCCGACAAAGTCTCGCAAGGCGTCGTGCAGGTCGTGGTCACTGGCTTTGGCGCGGTCGAAGACAGCGGCCGGACGGACACGGCGCTGATCGCCCGGCAGCGGGCAATCGGCTCGGGAGTGGTGGTCGATCCTAACGGATACGTCGTTACCAACGCCCATGTGGTGGAGGGCGCAAGGCGTATCCGCATTCTGTTACCCGTGCCGGGGAGCGAAAGCGCGAGCCTCGAGCCAGAGGGCAAGCGCCGCATCCTGGAAGCAAAAGTCGTGGGCGTTCATCCGGAGAGTGACCTTGCCCTGCTGAAAGTGGAGGCGAAGCGCCTGTCCACTCTGCCCCTGGCAAGCACGCGGCGCGTGCACCAGGGGGAATTGGTTTTCGCGATCGGCAGCCCGGAAGGTTTGCAGAACAGTATCACCATGGGCGTCGTCAGCGCGGTGGCGAGACAGCCCGATCCGAACAAAGCGATGATCTACATTCAGACCGATGCCCCCATCAATCCCGGGAACAGCGGGGGGCCGCTGGTCGACATGGACGGCGATGTGGTCGGGATCAACACGTTCATTCTTTCCGGCAGCGGAGGCAATGAAGGACTTGGGTTTGCGATTCCGGCGCGCATCGTGAGCTTCGTGTATCACAGCTTGCGTAAGTATGGGCATGTGCATCGCTCAGAGATTGAAGCGGTTGCGCAGACCATCACTCCTTCGCTCGCCAGCGGCCTCGGACTGAAACGCAGTTGGGGCGTGCTGATTTCCGACGTGAGACCGGGCGGACCTGCAGAGGCAGCGGGACTGAGGATCGGCGATATCGTGCTCACCGCCGATGACCGGCCAACCGATACGCTGCCTTCGTTCACCGCGGCGCTGTACCTCCACTCGGCGGACCAGGTCCTGCGGCTCGACGTGTTACGTGACGGAGACAAGAAGACGCTGCTGATTCCGGTGCTGCAAGAGAAACATGCGATGGATCAACTGCTCGATCTAGCCGATCCGGAGACCAGCCTTGTATCGCAGCTGGGGGTCCTGGCCGTAAGCGTCGATGACCGGATCCGGCAAACACTCGGTGAACTGAGAAGCCCCACTGGCGTGATCGTGCTGGGGCGTGCGGCCAGTCTGTTGGGGCCCGATGCCGGCCTCGCCACCGGGGACATCATTCACGCGATCAACAACCGGCCGGTGGATACCGTCGACAACTTGCGCAGTGCGCTGAGCACATTGAAGGCCGGCGACGCTGTGGCCTTGCAGGTGGAGCGGCAAGGCAAATTGCAGTTCGTGTCGTTTGAGATGGAGTAGCGCCGGCATCTTGCCGGCTGTCGCGGGGGCGTCCTCGCTCCCGCTTCCTAGGAATGGGCGATGCCGCCGAAGTCTTGATCGGAGTTCGCGGGGCTCTGTAGTTTCCGCAGCAGTTTGATCGTTGAGAGTCAGTGGGCGGGACGCCGGCGCTACTGTCTGGGAGCGTAGTAGCCCTGGCGGGCTCGCACCTGTAAGTCTTTCTTCAAGGCGAGGATCTCTATCGAACGAAACCGGCCGTCAGCGTTGAAGTCTGCGGGATGATAGGAGACCACGTACTGGCTGCGCAGTTCGTCTTCAATCGCCGCGAACGAATTCTTGATGTCCTTCATCTTGAACGGGAAGAAGGCGCGGCCTCCGGTCGCGGCTGCGAGACGCTCGAGGTTCTTGTCGCCGCGCAGGATCAATCCGCTGTCATCAGTCGATATCGCGTAAATAATGACTTCGGAGCGCTGTGCCATCTCTACGGCTTGTGCCAGCGAATGCTCGCTCTGGTTGTCGTCCCCGTCGCTTAGCAGGATCAGCGCCTTGCGCATGGGACGGTCCGCGGACTCTTTCAGCAGTTTGTCGCGGCAAGCATCGTAGATCGCGTCATACAGCGCGGTGCCACCGCCATCGTGCAAGGAGCGAACTCCGGCCGACAGGCGATCGACGTTGTCGGTGAAGTCCTGCGTGATCAGGTGCGTGGAGTTGAATCCCATGACGAAGGCCTTGTCGAAGCCCGCGCGAAGAACGTGCTGCATGAAGCTGTTGGCCGCATCCTGTTCGAAATCGAAGCGCGTGCGCACCGAGCCGCTGACGTCGATCAGCAATCCCATGCGGAGCGGCAGATCGGTCTCGCGCTTGAAGTTCACAATCGACTGCACCGGCTTATGGTCGTCGAGAAAATTGAAATCGTTCTGCGTAAGATTGCGGACGAATTTTCCGTGCTTGTCGGTGGCGATAAAAAGAACGTTCACCTCATCCACGCGCTTGCGGATGGTGAGCACGGTATCTTGCGGGTCATCCGGGGCAGAGGATCCTGCAGCAATTGCGGTAGCTGTAGTGGCCACGTACGCGGACGAAGGGCTTGGCCCGGCGACCTGCGCCACCGCACCCAAACCAGCCAAACTCAACAGCGCCAAGGTTGTGATCGTGTACTTCATTCCCACCGCTTCCAAAATTTTCACTACAAAATGGCCCTAAACCACTGATTACCTATTAGATGCACGTCACAGGCCGAAAGCCGCGCTGAACAAGCCAACTAGAATACCCGACCTGCGGCGTATTTCGACTCTAGGAGCAACCCGGGCAACTTCCAAGTTACAAAAGGAGCACCCGCTTGGTCATGGCACAGACGGGCCATCACTATTCACGAGCGCGTAACATGGGTCCTCACCTGAGTCACAATGCGCCACGGTGTGACCAGAGGATTCGGTGTGGAAGAGAATTTGAGATCATCATGTTCTCAAGAGGACACCGAAAAACTCCGCAGGGAAGGTAATAGATTGGCGAAATCAAAAAATCTTGTGCGTTGTGATTGGCCACGTAACGAATTGTCGATCGAATACCACGACCACGAGTGGGGCGTGCCGATCCATGACGATCGCAAGCTCTTTGAGTTCCTGATTCTCGAGGGAGCGCAAGCCGGGCTCAGCTGGGACACGATCTTAAAGAAGAGGGAGAACTACCGGTCTGCCTTCGACCATTTCGACCCGGAAGTCGTGGCGCGCTATGGCAAGACTAAGAAGACGGCATTGTTGAACGATCCGGGGATCATTCGCAATCGGTTGAAGATCGAATCGACTGTCGAGAACGCACGGTGCATGCTGGCGGCAACAGAGGAATTCGGAAGTTTCGACTGCTATCTCTGGCAGTTCGTGGAAGGCCGCCCGCACCTGAATGCCTGGAGGAGAATGAGCCAGGTTCCAGCGCGCACACCGCAGTCCGACGCCATGAGCAAAGACCTTCGCAAGCGGGGATTCAAGTTCGTTGGATCCACCATCTGCTACGCGTTTATGCAGGCCGTGGGCATGGTAAACGATCATCTTGTGACCTGTTTCCGGTATCCTCCGGCGCGTTAATGGCACGCGGGCCAATGTATCCAACCGCCTTCGATAATCATTCGTCTGGGATGTGGAATTGGGCACGCGATTGCAAGGAAGATTAGTGATCCCCCGGGGCCTGGTCCTCTAGCCCTAGAACGCTGCGGAAACTGTCCGGTTCACGCTGGCCTGCCGCGGGGTACTTACTGCGCCGGTCGAGGGCATGTGTGAGGGTATGGGCAGAGTTCTGATCGTTACCGAGGAACTGCAGATTCACCGAATCCTGGCCACCAGCCTGGATGCAGACAGGCACACCTTAAGCCACGCTTCGCGAGTGGAAGAAGCACGCCTGGCGATCCGGAACCATCCCTTCGACGCGCTCCTGACCAGCCAGAAGATGCCGGATGGCGATGGCATGGGAGTTCTTGCGGCAGCTCGGGAAACCGACTCCAACCTTTCCGTTGTCACGCTTGTCGCACCGGATACGCAGGAGCTTTCGGTGGAGAGCTTGCGCAAAGGAGCATTTGATCTCCTGGTCCAACCGTCCGCGCCCGGTATCGCGAGGGCCACGGTGCGGCGTGCCTGTGAGCACACGGCGCTTTTGCGGGAGAACAGCCAGCTGAAGGCCGAGGTGGAGCGGCTGAAGGGACCGCCAGAGGACGCGCGCGCAGCCCACGGAAGTGGAAACGGCAATCATCACAAGTTCGAAATCGGCTGGATTGAGACCCTGCCTTCGAGTTTCGACCTGCGCGGACTGCTGGCCACGGTGGAAAAGAGCCTGATTGAGAGAACGCTGCAGTCGACTGGAGGCGCGCAAGCCGAGGCCGCACGCCGACTTGGACTCTCGCGCAGCGATCTTTCCTACAAGCTGCTCAAGTACGAGCTACGGAAAGAATCGGCCGCTTCGTAAGAGCCCTTCGGTTCTCTACGCTCGCTCAGGGCAGGCTCTTTCGTCTGCGTTCCGATGTTGCCGGCGCTGCGTCCTACAGCAAGCTCGCCGCACGCACTCGGATCGTATGAGGGATGAGTCCGAGTTCCTGGATTAGTTCCTGGTCACAGCCGCGGTTGATGTCGTAGATGGCGTAGCCGATCTCGCCGCGCGTATCGAGCACTTGCTGTTCGATGTTGATGTCCCTCTGGGCCAACACCTGGTTCAGGGCAAACAGCATTCCCGGGACATTTTGACGAATTGCGCGAGCCTCTGCGACTCAGGCGCATGCCGAAGCTGGCAGTGTGGCAGGTTGACGCTGAGCATTCGTGTTCCCCGTTTCGAGGTAGTCGACCAGCCTCGGGGAAACGAACTGCCCGATGTTCTGCTGGGCCTCTTCGGTGCTGCCGCCTGTACGCGGGGTGAGAATCACGTTGCGCAGGCCCTGCAGTGGGCTGGCAAAGGGTCACGTGCTTCCGGTTCGTTCGGAAAGACGTCCACCGCAGCGCCTGAGATTTTTCCTCCCTTCAAGGGGGCGTGCAAGAGCGTCGTGAGCGACCACAAACCCGCGGCTCAGGTTCTGGAAGCATGCGCCTGCTTCGGGAGCCGCAGTTCTTCATCTCCAAAAAGATTCCGGTTGCCAGGCTTGCCGTCGACGTGCAGGCTGACGATGTCGGTCTGTCGCAACACTTCTTCAAACGAGCATCGTTTGGCGTTGCCGCGAGCCACGTCGGCCACTTCGCTGAAGATGACGCGCATGCCAAGGGCTTCGGTGAGGTCGGAAAGCTGCGAGCCGATCCGCCCATAACCAACGATCCCGAGGACGAGGCCGCGCACTTCGTGAGCACCGGCCGCGGTCTTGTTCCACTGGCCGCCGTGCATTTCGGTGCTGGCCGCGAAGATGCGGCGCGAGCATGATGATCTGGCCCACTGCCATTTCAGCCACCGAGCGGCTGTTGCTGTGCGTGTCGTTGAAGACGGCGATGCCGATAGACGCCGATGCAGAAGGCGCCAATGGTGAGGAGAGAGTTGGCGGCCTGGAGCACGTCCGCGGAAATCCGGGTCTTCGAGCGAATGCCTAGGACGCTCACGCCGTGCAGCTTTTGTTTCAGCAGATCGCCGCTCAGCGCTCCGCCTGCGGTTTCAACTTCGAACCCGGCGGCGGCCAGACGCGATTGCGCTACGCCGCTGATGTTTTCGAGAAGTAGCGCCTTCAATGGCCCTCCGCGGAGAAGCAGCGTACATCATAGCGAATGGCGGGAAGCCGAGGATTGAGCTTGCAACTGGCGTGCAGGAAGTCAGGCCGTTTTACGGCTCGGCAGGGTGCGGTTGGGGTCGATCCGGGCAGGCTTGGGATGATCGATGCGATGAAACGTCAGGCAGGCTGGGCAGAAGATTTCACGGCACAGGTCGCAGCGCTCGCAGTGGATGGAGCACAGGGAGGTTCCGCAGTCGGAGCATAAGGAAACACTTTCCCCGCCGCATAGCAGGCCGTGCTCGTCGTGCACGCCTCGCACCTGAACCACACCGCAGTAAAGATAGTCGCTCATCGTCGGGCCGTACTATACCACCGTAACACGCGGTGAAGCACGTATCGGGGAGCGCTATCGTGATGAGAGGGGGAACTGCAGGTTGGTTGCAAAGCCAGTAGTGGTCCGATAAGCTAAACGTGCCTCAGCGATTGTCCTTAGCCGGGATGGCGGAACTGGCAGACGCAGCGGACTCAAAATCCGCCGAGGTTCACCCCTCGTGGGGGTTCAACTCCCCCTCCCGGCACCACCTTAACATCCGTCTTTTGAAGAATCTGTGACGAGGTCGTGGCTTCGCTTCCGTCTCGTCGAAAAACCGCACTGTAGTAGAACTGTAGTAGTGGCCGGTCACCCAAGCCGGAAGAAACTTCTCTGCAGCCTCTTCAGGTTTCGATTAATTCACCCAGCGATTCGGAATCCGCACTCGATTTTGTTTCGCAGCGACTACCGCAGCTCTTTTCTCGCCCCGTTTGCGCTCTTCGCGCATGCTTTCAAGTTTCCGGATGGCATCGCGGCGGAATTCATCGATGGCCTTTGAATATCTTTGCAGAATACTGGGGCTGGAATGCCCGATCATCTGGGCCACGAAAAGGTCGGACACCCCCGCAGCGCTCAATCGGCTGGCGAAGGTATGGCGCAGGTTGTAGAGCCAAAAGTACCCCAGACCTGCTTTCCGCAAGGCGCTCGACCAGGCCCCTCGCACGTCACTCATAGGTCGGGATGGTGTCCTGAAGCTCGGAAAAACAAAAGGCGACCCATGCGTTAGTTCCCGCCAGCGCAGCAGCTCAGCCTTGCATCTTTCCGAGAGTGGAATGCTTCGGATACCCGCCGACGTCTTCGATTCGCGGACTCGAATCACATCATTGACGAAATCGATTGCGTCCCAGCGGAGAGCAAGGGCCTCCTTATGTGATCGCAGTCCACTTTCAAGGCCGGTTGACGCCGTTCAGGCCGGCTCTTAGACTTGTTTGATGATCCAGCCAAAATCCCACGCAATTGAAATGACCGCGCGACAAATCGAGAGAAAATCAGAAGACCGCAAGTTGAAGCAATTGAAGTCGCGGCTGCAAAAGGAACAGCTAAAGCAAAGGCAGCAGCAGTGGGCGGTGCTTGCACGCGCCAGCTAGCCCTTGGTCCCTTTTTCTCAGGCGGCTTTGTGCGACTCCACAACGTGCATCGCCAGCCGGTTCTCCAAGTGCTCCTTCCATTCTTTGCCACTCAGACCGCGCGGACGTTTCGTTAGGATTTTGAAGTCGCACGCGGTGCACTTATAGATGCCGGCGGAGATCTGTTTCAGTTGTGGCCTGCCGTGCATGCTACGAATTGTAATCCTGATCGGCACGGAATCAAGGCTTCCACGGTCGAGGTGACCGGGCGAAAATCTCGAGATTTTGCTGCACAGAGCACTGCACATTGGTTCTCGCCAAGGGACACCTGGAGCAGCTTTAAGACCGTTTGGAACTGGCGCGAACCTTTCCTTCTGGGCTCTTGGCTTCCCGGGTATGCCGGTATTGCTATGACACGGGCTACAGCTCGCCCGGCACACGGTGCAGCTATTGTCGACGCGGGGCAAGATGAGATTACAGCACTCACTCCTGCCTTTTCACTTCTGGTATACTCACATTGACCCTACTTAACTACGGTTTGCTCGTCACGCGGTAGTCGCTTTTTGAGACTAGATTCATCTCCGCCTCTCCTGCCCACCGTTTATTTGCGTGAAATCTAAGCATCAAATGTGAGCGGCATCGCGACTCTAGACCTGTGTCAGAGTGTGTGCGACAACTGGCCCCTCAAGAAAGCAAGTTTGAATGACCACATTTTCGGAACTGCCCCTGTCTTCTGCGCTACAGCGGAAGCTGGCGGCAGCTCAATTCACAAACCTCACCCCCATCCAGGAACGCGCGCTTCCTCCTGCTCTTGAAGGCCGAGATGTCGTGGGCACAGCCCAGACGGGTCCCGGCAAGACATTGGCATTTCTCATCCCGGTTATCGAAATGCTGGAACGAGAACCAGCGCGTTCCACCGTCGCTCTAATCTTGTTGCCGACGCGCGAACTCGCGATACAGGTTCACGAGCAGTACCAGCAGCTTCGCACGAAAGCCTTGCCTAAGGCCGCGCTAGTGATTGGGGGCGTTTCCGAGAAGGCGCAGATCCAAAGTCTGCATGCCGGATCGAAACTGGTTATTGCCACTCCCGGACGGTTGCAGGATCTTATGAATCGCAAGTTTGCCGACCTTCGGCACATTAAGATACTGGTGCTCGACGAAGCCGACCGCATGTTGGACATGGGATTCTTGCCTGCGATCCGGCGCATTTTGTCTGTCCTACCTGAGGACCGCCAGACACTGTGTTTCTCGGCAACCATGGAGCAGTCCGTTGCCGGCCTCGTCACTGATTACATGCGTAATCCGCTTCAAGTCGCTTTGGGTTCGGTGCGCAAGCCCGCCGAAAGCGTACAACTCAAAGCCTACGAAGTGCGGCCGGGAGAGAAACTCGGTGTTCTCCGTCAACTGCTCTATGCGGAAGCGGGTCAAACACTCATCTTCACACGCACAAAACGGGGCACTGAGCGGCTCGCGAAGGAACTCGTACGAGACGGCTTTGCCGCCGCCATGATTCATGGTGATCGCTCCCAATCGCAGCGTACTGGAGCTTTGAGTGGGTTTCAGGAGGGTCGTTTCCAGGTGCTGGTGGCGACCGATATCGCATCACGCGGCCTGCACGTCGATGACGTGGCGCATGTCATTAATTACGATGTGCCCAAAATGGCCGAGGATTTTATCCATCGAGTGGGCCGCACGGGCAGAGCAGGTCTCCAAGGTCGCGCATCGACCTTAGTGGCGGGAGCCGAGGTCCTCGAACTGCGCCAGATCGAACGCGCTCTTAAGTTAAGAATAGAACGCGTTGAGACTGACCCAACGACCGCCGGACGACCGAGGCAAACGATCCAGAACACGCTGGCCTCGCGGACCCTGACCGCTTTGCCAGGAGAGGTGTTTGTCTAGAACCGCTTGTCCTAGAGCCGCATGTCTAGAACCGCAAATCTGGCCGCCGGCGCGTCGAGCTCCGGCGACTTGAGAGCGCAGGTTACTCTCCGGAATCATGCATTGTTCCCACGGGAGTCCCTGGCAAATGAACCTTCCTTCCGGACCTTTTTCCGCGCGCGCTTCCTCGCCAAAGCCTGTTTCACTCGGCGCCTTTCGCCTGGCTTTAAGTAGTACGAGTGACGCTTCACTTCTTTGATGATGTCTTCCGTCTGAACCTTACGCTTGAATCGACGGAGCGCATTCTCTAACGATTCACCCTCTTGCAATCGAACTTCTGCCATTCCACCCTCCTAGAAGTCACCGGGCGATTCCTCCGCCATTTCAGTTTTCCTCCACGCCGATGTTAAATAGTGCTGCCTGTGCTGCAGCATGTTCGCGCAATTCGGCCATCTCGTCTACGCTGCCTTCCACAGGCTTCTCTTGCCTTCGTTGGTTCCTGCGCTCTGCCTTGTCCTTCTGTCTCTGTTGTCGTGTGTGTTCCTTCTGGCGCTTCGTAAACGTTGATCGGCCTCTAGGCATACCTACCCCCTATTCTCTGTTCGCAACCAGGCGAGCAGCTTCCGACAACCTCACCAGGCACATTGGGTTCGAAACTACCAGCGCGGTTCGCGCGGCTGCCGTGCATGGCCCCGATAGTCGTCTCGCCTTCGTCCGCCTCCACCGCCAAAACGCTGGTCCCCGCCCCTCGGACGTTCCGACTTAGGTTTGGCCTCGTTGATGGTCAACGTTCGTCCGCCCAGAGCCGTGCCGTTAAGGGCCGCAATCGCCTTGTCGGCTTCACTGGCATTGGTCATTTCAACGAACCCGAAACCACGGGAGCGGCCCGTATCCCGATCCGTCACTAGGGTGATCTTCTCGATCGCGCCGTATGCCTCGAATACGTTTCTCAACTCTGCTTCGGTTGTGCTGTGGGGAAGATTCCCAACGTACAGATTTTTCATTTCAATTCCTCTTTCAGTAAGTCGTCTAGGCTGGTCGGTGTCGCGGTTCGTTGCGATGAACGGTTTTCAGAATCTCTCGGCGGAGAGGGCAGAGCGCGTATCGCTTGGGCCCGGGAGAACGACGCAGATCGGACTGCTGCGATTCGCTGTGATGCTTCCCTGATGCCCCAACGCTGACTCAAATCTCCGCAATCGGCGCTAAGAGCAACTCTTAAGTCCCCCGCCATCTGGTCCTCGGTGTTCTGGTTTATTAGCATCTCTTCATCGACCCTGGGCGTATCCGCGAGATATTCTGGTCGGCCCACCAGGAACGCCAAGCGCTGCGGAGGCGTCGCGCTACGAACGTCATCGCAAAATTTATCCCGATAGCCGTGTCCCTTTTCCATGTTGATTACGACGAGGTCATACAAGTCGGCTCTCCACCATGTGCGGGCTTCCGTGATGTCGGCAGCGCAATCGACATCGATGCCGAGCTTTCTCATGACCTCAGCACGCAACTCCCGCGTTGCCTGCGAAGTGTCAATGAGCAGCACTCGCTTATTCTTGATTGCGCGGGGGATTGGCGCTGAAGACGGTGACGCCGGAGGTAGTGGGGTGGTCACGCCGACACCGACCGTGGCTCAGCGCGGCCTGTAGTGACCGCCGACTTGCGTGCTTTAGCCGCGCGCTCCAGCAGTTCGTGGGTGCGCTTCCGTCGAGCGATCTTCTGCTTGCGTTCCCGGTTGAATCGGGATTTGTCTCCATCCCGAGCTGACATGATGAACTCCTGACACGAAGATGATTTGCTCACGGCCAAATGTGACCAACCTTTTAGGTGCTGAACCTGGCGTCAGTCGGGCAATACAACTGATTAGTGCGGAACTGTGTGGAGAAAAACCGTTGATGCAAAGATCACGCCCTTCCATCTCTCAATCGCGAAGGCGCAGGGTGTTTTGGCGTGTCTTCGAGGTTAAGTACTATGAGTATATCCTTTTTAGGCGCGTTCCTGAACTACAGCCCGAAGGTGGATGCATGCGCTCTCCCGGCCGCCGCTCGCCCGCCGCGCGCTCCCAAGCACACGCTGACCGGCGAAATGCCACATCAATTGAGATGGGAATGGCACGCGCTGATTGGGTGGGGGGGCTTTTAGCGTCCCACCGTATATAACCCCCCCAAGCCTTTGACCCGGGTTCCCAGCCGTCTGTAATATCGGTAAGGCTGCGTTCGTTGTGAGCCTCGAAAACGACTGCCTTCTTTGGTCAACTACTACGGATGCCTCGAAGTCCTTCAGCTGAACAATTGCTCCTCAGTTGACTTCGAATGCACTTCGGCTCAGGGCGTTAGAAAACCCCCGCAAAATCAGTCCGCAAACAACTCCGAAAACATTGGCTTTTCGCGATGGAAGTACCGGCGTTAGAAACGTGTAGTTTTCTAATGAACTCAGACATCCCAGAACCTATCGCCCGAATCACGGTTGGCTTGTAGAAACAGTTGGATTACTCTGCCGAGGAGAGCTTCTTGGCCGCGGGTGCGCCGTACACAACTCGGTTATGCATCGCGATTCCGCTTCACGACGCTCCTAGTCGTGTTTTGCATAGTCCGCCGCTCCCTCAACATGTAACGAGACATAGGGTTCATTGCCAACGACCCACGAATCGTGTCCGGGCGCAATGTAGAACATATCCCCTGAACGTATCTCGATCACGCTGCCGTCGGACATCGCTGCCGTCGCGCAACCGGAAAGCACCATTCCTACATGCTCCACCATGCATTGCTTTTGACCAAGCCCTTTGCCAATGTGCTCGGACCAGCGCCAGCCCGGTTCATAGGTGGCCCTACCGATCGTCATGCCGCCTAAACGCACTAGTTCGAATTTGCCCTTCTCAAACGTTCGAGTTTCGTCGGGATTTTCGAAACGCTTCAGAATCACATCATTCATTGTTATCCAGCTCCTCAGAAGCGGCCAGCACTCCTGCGTGTGCAGCGCAATGCTGTCTTCAAGAAGGCCGCAAATGTATGGTGGAACAAGAGGTGGCTATTGGTCTTGTAGAATCTTGCCCTTAGAGAGCTGGGCACTTCGGTTTTTGTTGAAACTTGGCCCCTTGGATGTACTGCCCCGGTGTGATTCCAAGAAATCGCTTGAAGCGATGTGTGAAATGGCTTTGATCTACATATCCGGCCAAGAGCGCAGCCGAGACTAGAGTATGGCCGCGATCCAGGAATTCGCGTGCCTTCCGAATCCTTACCGTTTCCAAGTATGCATGGGGTGGAAGGCCGGTCTCCTTTTCAAACGCGCGCGCAAAATAATAAGGACTCAAAGAAACCAACCCTGCCAGCTTCGAGAGTGAGACGTTTTCGGCAAAATGGGCCTGTAGGTATTCACAGGCTGTTCCGACCGCGGGCCGCTCTTTGCCAACAGTCCGCGCTGTGTGCCGAGGATCCGAGTGATGGGTTATGAGACGTTCCAACGCATCGAGCAAAAACGACTCGCATCGGAGTGCCGAAGCTGTGTTCGCGAGGTGCCTGTGGAAGCTCGAAAGCAGACTCGCTAGGCGACGATCCTCGAGCACAGACTCTTTGAAGTATAGGGCACTCCTTGCGGGTCCGATATCGGAGGCTACCCGTGCCACATGTTCCGCGCGGGGGTAGAGCACCCGGTAGACGTAGCCGCCTCGAGTTGCAGGGTCACCCGTGTGGGGCTCGTCGGGATTGACCACGAAAACCCGACCGGCAGATGCCATCCTGTGGGCACCACGGTACCAATAGGAAGCAGCACCGCTTTCAACCAACGCAACGACGAAATAGTCGTGCGCGTGACGCGCGTAGCGGTGGTCGATGAAGCGTGCATGAAGCACATCCGTCCCTAGCAATTCATGGCCGTGATAATAACGTGACCACTCGGTGAGTCCGTTTCTGGCGTTTGCGGGCATACAAGAAGCTGCGTCATTTTTGAGATGTACTCAGCTATCAAAGGGGCGCAAAAGTTTCCTCCCTGCGGCACTAGTCGTCCGAATACTCGGCCTTTTCATTTGCGATAACTCTAGAGGCGCTTACTCGTGGCAGACACGGCTGCCATCGAACCGGCCACGACTCCAGTTGTGATTGGGTTACGTTAATTAACGGACGTCAATTGGCGAAAAATCCCCATTTCACTCATTGGCACGCAAAAAGGCGAAGGAAAAGCGCACGCTTGTGCAATCGCCTGATTTCGCCAACTGACGACCCGCGATGCTTCTTGAAGGCTGGAAGAAATAAGGGCAATTCCCGAATACAAGCCTCTAGCATTACGCAGCGAGCAATTCGCGACTCGAAAAAGGGGGAAATCGGCACGATACGAAGAGAGTGTTTAGACTGGGTCATCTCGCTGAGCGAAAAGCATCTGCGGAGAATACTGCGGGAGTGGGTTGCACATTACAACCGAGGACGCCCACATGCAAGTCTGGGACCGGGGATTCCAGAACCGACAATAGAGCGACTACCAAGCCGAAAGAATCAGAGGCACGAGTTGCCGCTGGAATGTCGAATAACAAAGGACGTACTCAGCGGATTGCATCATGAATATTGGTTTGCAGAGAATTGCCGCGTGACGCCCGGTTGGACTTTTTGCGGAGGACAAGGGCACGAAATCGTCTACTACCGGAGTCCTTTGCTTTCAGCGGTGGAAAGAATCCCCCCTCTCCGCCAAGAAGTAGCCGCGGCCGCGCATGACAAAGGCTGATCTGACGTGTTGATTCTTTACGGTTTGCTCGGCGTAGCGCTGGTTGGCACGCTCACGTCGTCGATCTTTTTGTTTCTCACCATTGCCGGAGTGCTCCGGTTTTTCAGCGACGCCAGAAAGGTCAAAAACCTGCGAATTAGTGACGCGGACTTGCCGCCGGTTTCCGTGTTGAAGCCCGTGCACGGCCTGGAAGCTCAGCTGCGGGAGAACATCGAGAGCTTTTTCCGGCAAGACTATCCCTCCTACGAAATTTTGTTTGCTGCCGACGAGACTGACGACGCTGCGCTGGATGTGGTGCGAGAAGTCAGCGCGCGCTATCCACAGGTTCCGTGCCGCATTTTGGTTACGGGAAAACCGCCGTGGCCCAATCCGCCGGCGTATTGCTTCTATCGGATGTCCGAGGTGGCGGCGTACGAAATTGTGGTGACCAGCGACAGCGACGTGGAGGTCGCACCAAACTATTTGCGGGAAGTGGTCGCGCCGATGCTGGATCCGAAAGTCGGGATGGTCACGTGCGTGTATCGCGGAAAAAACGCGGCGGGATTTTGGTCGGGGCTTACGGCGATCGGAATGTCCGTGGAGATGACTGCAGGGGTCGTCGTGGCGAACCTGCTGGAGGGAATGAAATTCGGGCTGGCGCCGACCATCGCAGTGAAAAAAGAAGCGCTTGCGAAAATCGGCGGCTACGAAGTGCTAGGTGAGTATTGTGCCAACGATTTCATGATCGGCAACCTGATCGACAAAGCCGGTTATCGCGTGGCGCTGTCGGGGCACGGGCTCGATCACGTGGTGAATCAGCCGACGTTCGGGAAGATGTGGGAAAACCAGTTGCGTTGGGCGAAATCAACGCGTTATTCGCGGCCGAAGGGACACTTGGGCAGCGGGCTAATTTTCGCGATTCCTTTTGGGCTGGTTGGCTTGGTTGCCGCATTGGTGTTGGGGATGCCGGCGGTGGGATTGATTTTGTTTGGTGCGGCGGTCTTGAATCGCGTGATCGAATCGTGGTTGGTAGGGTGGGGCGTTGTGCGCGACCGCGTCGCGCTGTGGCAAGCGTGGATGTATCCGTTGCGTGATTTGCTGGGCTTTGTGGTGTGGGTGGCGAGTTACACAGGGGCTTCTTTCGTGTGGCGAGACAACAAGTATGAGCTGCGCGGCGACAAGATTGTTTTGCGGAAGAAAGTCTGATCCTTGGCGTTTCGAATGATCACAACAATCATTGTTATGGCCGAGCGGATTATGGAACAACAGACCAGAATCATCAGACAGTTGATGAAATATCCCCATATCGCTCATTGACCCCGTTTTTTGGCGAAGAAAAAGCGCACACTTGTGCTATCGCCTGATTTCATCAACTGACAAGTAAAGCGTTAAGACCTACAATTCTTTAGGAACTATGGACCTCTCCGAGTTCACCGCGAACTACACGCAGTTGAGTGATGACGAACTGCTGTGCTTGTGGGCTGACCGAAACACGCTCGTTCCAGAGGCCGCCATAGCACTGGATAGCGAGATTCAGCGGCGTGGCCTGAACAAACAGAATGCTGCCCGAGTAAAGAAGAGGCTCGATGCGTTAACCGCACGCGAGGCAAAGGGGCCGCTTACGAACCAGGTCACTGCGGCGAAGTACGAGCGCGACATGAGGCACTTCGTTGGGTGGGAAGAACCCAAGTTCTCTTCACCTTATGGCAGTCGCGACGTCAGGACCATGCTCGCCTCTATCCGTCACAAATACAGGGTTTGGAAAGCGTTCCGCGACCTCACGGGTCATTGGCCTATCTTTTCAATCTGTTTTCATTTTGTTTCTTTGTTGGCAGTAATAGGTTTCTTCGTATCCGCTCTCGTCTGGGCAGGGGATCGCCAGCGGGACAGTCGCTGGATTATGCTCGCAGTTATCGGTATTTTTTTGTTGCTGCTCGGTGCTCGAGAATTAGGTGCGCGGCTGATGAGAAAGCTGGATTGGAAAAGATACGGCACATAGCTGCCAGTCTTTCCTCCGATGGTTGGCGAAAAATCCCCATTGCGCTCATTGAAACGCACTTGCACCGCCAGCTGTGTTATGGTGGCCAGAGCAGGAACGAGTGAATCGGGATATACTCCCGCGAGAGACCCACTGCCAATGCCGCTGTGCAGTCGCATGGCGGTTTTTATTGTCCGCTTCAAACTGGCCTGGCTCGTAGTTGATGTTAAATCCCCATTTCACCCATTGACCCTGATCGCATCGAACTGCCGGACTAACATCAATGAGTGTAAATCGCCTGATTTCGTGCCCAAGATTTTGACCTACGAGAGCTTAATGAAGTTCGGATCAAGGGTGATGCCCCACTCAGCAAGCAGCCATTCTGGAATGTAGATACGATTCTTGTTGTGCTCACACCAGGTTCGCAGCTCGGCTGAAGTGGTATAGGTCTGCCGCGTGAGTCCCAACCGTCTAGCCTGCGATTCGAACTCAGTAACGATAGCAGGAAGGGGTTGAGGCGACTTTCCCCAGTTGGGATTCCCGCGTTTGCGGTGCGTGACGGGCCGGATGGAGGGCTTTGTCATGTCCAGCGATCATACTCCACCTGCCTTGACCCTGGGCTCCGCAACCGCATCGGAGATTCCGAGGGCCATCTCTCTTATACAATGGGCCCGCATGAGCTACTGCGGAGTGGTTGAGGTCAGGAGCCTGGAGGATGTGCTCGGGGCGACGTGTGGCCGATCCGCTAAGACACCTTGCTCCGATTGCGGCATATCGCTTTGCTCAGCGCACACCGAGCGCTGTGAATTGTGCAGCAAGAATTTCTGCCAACCCTGCCTAACTTTTCATCAGAGAGAGCATTCAAAGCCAGCCGAACCGGTCCCTCGGGAGCTGAAACGAAAAGCGGTGTGATTAGTCCGACGGGCGTTTGCAGGTACAAGCGCCTCGTCCAGCCTCAGCTAAGCGGCTCAGATACGGGCTTGTATCGCGACTGACGAATCTCTTGTGGTAATCCTTCAGTCGTTCTTGAATCTCCAACGCCGCGTCAATCTTGCATTGCGTACAGACATCCGATTCAGCATACGAGTTTGCGCGGCGATCAAACTCGGATGAGTGAATGTCGTTGCCCGGCAACTTTGCGATTTCAATAATCCAGACTGGCAGACTGGCCCTCATTTCCTGCCACTGTGCGCTGTGCTCAATGGTGCGCCGTTTTCGCTTTTGGGGTGCCTTTCGTTTCATGGCAGACCCCGATTCTTGAGACCAGTTGAGTCTGCTTTGACAGTGCGGATGGCCTTCAGAAGTTTTGCGGAAAACAAGCTCCTTGATCCGGCCCTCTCTTCTCGTACAAGCTGGCTGTCGAGCAGTTCGAAATAACCTTGGTTGTCGTGGCAATGACCGCAACTGGGGACTGGGCAGCCATAGACACCTGTCTGGCCCAATGAAACCATCTGCAAGTTCTTGTGCCTGTCGCAGGGAGGCGGTGGCATGGGGGAGTCCTCCCAACGGGCAATCTATTGCCGACTAGGTCCCCCGGTCAAGTGGAGGACCTTCCGGGATGGGCAGCTAGATATTTTACTTCCGGATCGTGGCTCCCCAATCCTTTGCAGAACCAAGCAAATGCCAGCGTTTACCCCACGCGGCTCCATGTTCCCGGTTGACCTCTTGCAGAAAAGGCGCATACCTCCCGGATGCCAGAGAAATCAAACTGGATGCTTTGTGCGCTTAGAGTGCTATCTTCCGGCAACGGCTGCTGCTGATTCTTCCACTTCTACATGCTGTTTGGAAGGACGACTGGCACAGGCTGACGCAGGATCACCGCAGCTATCGAATCCCGGTCCCGAAAGATTAGGACAACGATCCCAATAAGGAACGCGACGGCGATTCGCGAAGAAGGTCCAGAGATAGGAGCCCGAGAGGTCAGGCCGGGCTTGAGTCACCGGTTTGAAATCTGCGTAGGCGATTGAGGTGATGACGAGACAAACTAGGCTGGCTGCCATATTTCCGCAACTTGAAATCGCCTGAAAGCGAAGCAGCAAATAGGCGCGTATTTCGATGGCGAATCGTACCAGAATGGAAAGCAGCAAAGCATCTATCGCGATTATCACGCCTGCCTGTACCGTCAGCTTATCTTCGACAATGCAATGCTATCGGGTGGACACTTGCGGGGTTCGTGATCGGTCTGGTTTACTTTGCTGCTGCTCGATGAAACTGCATTGCCAGCACAGATCGTCAATCAGTGAAATCGCTTGGTTGCAAGGGTTAGGTTTGGCGCTTTGCGGTCCAGAGGCGAGATCATGAGTGCTATCCTCAACCCATGCCCATCCGAGTCGCCGTCATGTGCGAGAAATGCGAACGTATCTACCTGCTAGCACATCCAGACAGCGGGAAGCGGATTCGATTCATACCCTCGACGTCTGATTCTCGCCCTCCATACCAGTTGACATGTATTTGCAGGTGGGAGCGATACTTCGACAAAGCGCAGACCTTGCCCTACAGAGTGACAGCGTACACATGCACCCGCGGGTATGCGGATCGGAATGAGTACGCCCCAATACCGAGTCAGAAATTGCCAAAGTCTCGTGGCCAATGGGGAGACAGGACAGGTCAGTGAGTTGTAATCGCCTGGCCTGGTTACGACAGTTGCCGCGCTTTACGGTTTCGGGTGATCCGAGCTGGCTCAGATCCAACGCGATGGTCAAGTGGTTCGGCCCCATTCTGTCGAACCTCGTCCGCTACCGCGTTTAAGGCGCTGCCGTTTCTTGCAACGAGTACCACAGAGGAAAAATCTCGCGCTAGCCGGATCGCTGTTGAACGGCCAATACCCTGACTGGCGCCGGTGATGACCGCAACAGAATTCTTCATGGTTACTCCTTTTCAGGTTGTTAGTGTTGGCGCACTCCGTGCTTTGGCCGGCTCGTTAGTCAGGAGAGCGTTGCTTGCGCGGCGCCAAGGATGACCTCCACAACTTTATCCGGCGCGGTAAGCAACGGTGTGTGGTCCACCCCAAAGGATCGAACCGTCGCTTTCATGCGCTCAGCCATGAAGCGCTGCGTTTTGGGATTGCAGTGGTCGACAGGAATGGAGCTTAAGCTTCATGGTGCGCGCAGACTTACCATCCGGGCCTGGGAGACGCTCAAAAAAAAGCGAAGGCTCGGTCGTCTTCGTGTCCGGTAGTGCGGCATTCGATCCGAAGCCCGCGTTTGCCGCAGTTGCAGCTACGAATGCGGCTATTATCGCCCTCGCGAAAGCCTTTGCTGAGCAGGGAATCAAAGATGGCGTGCAGGTGAACAGTATTGTCCCAGGAGCTGTGATGACGGTTCGTCGTCGTTCTTTCCTGGCGAAATGGGCCCCAGCGCACAACATGAGTGTCGACGAAGCCAGTAAGAAGTTCCCAGAAAAGGCCAGCATCAGCCGCTACGGACAACCGGAAGAGATTGCCGAGCTCCTTGCGTTCATCGTTTCCCCAGTCTCCAAGTGGATGACGGGAACCTCAGTACGGATGGACGGCGGGGAGATCAAAGGGATCTGAACTCTGTGTGAACCTAGTTCGCGCCTACCGGCAGTAAAGCAGCTCCTAGCACTTTCCCTTGCCCGGGTTCTTGCACGAATGCGATCAGCCGCAGATCACGCGAGTCCGATGCAGGTCCGAGATTCAGATGAACTTCTTGCGACAGGCCCTGACCTCGTTTCAATACCCCAACTTTCATTAGACTCCTGACGACCGAGACGTGCGTCAGACTGTGTCCCGCATTTTCACCGGAAGAAACTTGTGATTCCGCACGGCTTAAGGCGACGGCAATCTGCACTTCAGCTTCTCGCGCCCCAAACGAAGGCTCCAAAGCTCCGGTATCGAGATGCACAAGCACGCCAGACGGATCTGCTGATATCAAAGAGACATGGACAGAAATCTTCGGAACCCCGAGTGCTTTGGCAAATGCTTTATCCGCCAAGCCAGGATTGCTGCCGACAAACTCGCTTGAGCCATCGACCACCATTTGCGGCGTGTAGACGCTGTCCAGGCCAAAACGTTTGCCGTAGATGCTTTGCCTTTCGCTATAGAGATGGTTCGAATACGGGTCCTTCCAGCCGATGTGGTTCCAGTAGTCCACGTGCTCACTGAGCACAATCATTTCTGCTCCGGCCACCGGTTGCCGGTCGAGCTTTTCCAGAAACCGATCTGCTGGCGGGCAGCTGGAACATCCTTCCGAGGTGAACAATTCAACCAACACGGCAGTCCGACCTTTCACTTCAGAAGCAGAGTCCGATGTCCAGGCGAGCATCCAGGCTGTGACTGACAGGACAACTAGCAATGAACCAAACGCAACTTTGCGTGGCATAATTGTGCCTTCCATAAGTTGATGCGCGGTGTGCGAAAAAGTTGCGTCGCTGCAACGCTACGATGGGGGGATGTGGCAGCGCAAGACAACTCGCTGACGAGGGGCTGCGAGACGGTGCGGCCCTGAAATGAATGTAAGTCTTTTGAAGCTGTTCCTAATCATCAGGTTGACGAACGGCAGCCTCGTGCGATCTGACAAAGATAGCCTTATAGTCATCGACGTTGTAGGAGCCTCGTCTCGCAGCTCCACGCGGAAGCTTTGTCTTTGAGCAGTCTTCTTGTACGCTGATGTTCGTTAGCGTAATTTGTTTTGGAGGACTTAAGCACTCGGGAGATTCCTCATTTTATCCTGGCCGACCGGTCCGAATTCCATGGCGAAACGTGCTCGCTTTTGTCTTGTTGCGCTCTATTCCGCAGTTTCCGTGATGGCAGGGCAAACGAACTCGCCCAATAATAGATCTTGGTCGGGCACGGTCGTCTATAGCAGCTGTAACGCTGATGAAGCGTTTGCTGAATCTCGCGAGTGCATTCGGCCGGCAAAGGACGCAACCTTTGCGCTCTATGACGATACAACCAGGGTCATGTATGGCCTTGAGCCACAGGAGCTCGTTGCCGGACACTTGGGAGACAGTGTGACCGTCCGCGGGGCACTCGACGATGCCACCATTCACGTGACATCGGTCGAGTTGCTGTCGATCGGACTCAAGATAGGTCAGCGGGCTCCCGCTTTTTCGGCGCGCGACCAGTTTGGTCGTACACAAACGCTGGACACATTGAAGGGACCGCACGGGACCGTTTTGCTCTTTTTTCGCTCCGCTGATTGGTGACCGTTCTGCAAAGGGCAGCTGGTTCAGCTGCAAAGTGCTGTCCCGAGATTCGAAAAGCAGGGAATCAAATTCGCAGCCATCAGCTATGACTCCGAGGAGATCCTGAAATATTTTGCGGATCGGCACAAAATTGAGTACCCCATGGTTGCCGATCCTGACTCAACAATTATCCAGGCCTATGGTGTGCTAAACCCAGAGGCTGCCGGCATGCAGAAGGGCTTTGCCCGCCCGGGATATTTCTTCATAGATAGCACGGGCGTGATTCGGGAGAAGTTCTTCGAACCGAAA
>Ga0306922_10001460_pt1 | contig 21092 bp, 18 predicted proteins | sample sta12Cox44000082_FD_203758 | JGI IMG/M metagenome (GOLD analysis project Ga0306922, IMG submission 203758) | Lab enrichment of tropical soil microbial communities from Luquillo Experimental Forest, Puerto Rico - statoxic.12C.oxic.44.000.082 (v2)... | ecosystem: Environmental > Terrestrial >... | reverse complement strand
CTCCATCGCGCCGTTCCCAGCGTTGGCTGGGGTAAAGGCGACCCAAGCCGTCACGACATCGGGTTTGCTCAACCCCCAATAGGTTGAATCCTGGTGCCAGGAGACGAACGCCGGGTCCGCTTTCTCCTTAATGAAGAAATTCGTCGTCCAGCACAGCAGGTCCGGACCGTAAAGATCTTCGACCGCATCGAGAATCCGCGGCTGGCGGACGAGATCGGTGAGCCAAGTAAACAGGAGATGCGTCTTGTGCCGCAGGTGGCCACCGAGCGGCCCACCCGTTTCACGCTCAAAGCGTTCGAGGCGGCGGCGATAATCGAGCGCCTCGGCGGCCGACATCACCCGGATCGGCGAGACAAAACCCTGTTCATGGAATTGGCCGATTTGCGCTTGCGTCAGGATTTTGGGCATGGGCACCGGGCCTCCGGCGCTACTGATATCAGAAATATGTTAGACCGCGCCAGCAACGGAGCGGTCGCTTCCTAGCGCGCCCACTTTACTCACGTCGTTGGCAGATAGCAGGATTGGTGGGGATAGGCCGCTATGGGCACCCCGGCCATAGCGACCTGGTTAGTCGCGCCCCCGCAAGGAAGGGCCTTGATTTCGGTTCAAAGCTCCACCTGCTCCAAGACGGGTGAGGCACCGCCCGGCGCTCAGACTTTGACCGCGATCGCCGTTGCTAAAATTCGTCCTTTCTTCACCGCATCAATCCAACTTTGATCGTCATCTCGCAGTCACTGGGTCTAAAGGCCTCTGCGTTGAGTGTGGTCACTGTTTTATCCCGAATGTACTTCACACCTAATTAACATACGGATTTTATGGAATCAGACCAGTGAGACACGGCGCTCACACGGGAAAGTTTGTGCGTGGGCTCTGCAACCCAAATCGCTACCCAAGCCCAGGGAAGGTTTGAACTGAGGAGTTGGCGTCTCTCGTTAAGACATTGAAAAGATTGGGGCGAGTGATCGGATTCGAACCGACGACATCCAGATCCACAATCTGGCGCTCTAACCAGCTGAGCTACACCCGCCGTCTCTGCTGAGGTAACGATTCGCGGATGGCACGTCAAGCCGGGCTTACGCCGGCTTTGCGCGGTTCCCACATTCTCGCCAATGACGATTTCCTCTGCGCACTGGCACAGACATGCTCTACTGACCCCGACACAGATGGGTGAGGCAGATCATCTAACGATTGCGGGCGGCGTCCCCGGCATCGAGTTGATGGAGAATGCCGGCCGGCAGGTCGCCGATGCAGCGGGGCGGCGGTGGTCTGTGCGGCCGCTGACCGTGCTTTGCGGGCCGGGAAATAACGGCGGAGACGGTCTTGTGGCGGCGCGCGTGCTGTCCGAGCGCGGCTGGCCGGTGCGGGTCGCGATGCTCGGCTCAGTCACAGCACTACACGGCGACGCCGCACGGGCGGCGGCACGCTGGCCGGGGGCTGTCGAGGCGCTGCAGCCGGCGGCGCTCGACGGCGCGGCGCTCGTCATCGACGGTATCTTTGGTGCCGGTCTCACCCGGCCAGTCGAGGGCGTAGCGCGCGCAGTCATCGAGGCGGTCGGCGAGCGACGGCTCCCGGTCCTCGCGATCGACGTCCCGACCGGCATCGACGGGGCAAGCGGCGAGGTCCGCCGGATCGCGCCGCGCGCTACCGTGACGGTCACGTTTTTCCGGAAGAAGCCGGGACACCTATTGTTGCCGGGGCGTAGCTATTGCGGCGAGACGGTGCTTGCGCAGATCGGCATCCCCGATGCTGTGCTCGACTGCATCGCGCCGGATACGGTGGAGAACGCCCCGGACTGGTGGCTCACGGGCTTCCCCCGGCCGAGCATTGACACTCACAAATATGCGCGCGGACACGCTCTCGTCGCCGGCGGTGTGGTGATGACCGGAGCGGCGCGGTTGGCGGCGCGCTCCGCCGCCCGACTCGGCGCCGGGCTAGTCACGGTCGCCGCCCCCGAACCCGCGTTCCCGATCTATGCGGCGGCTCTGACCGGGGTCATTGTCCACCCGATTGCGGATCTCGCCGCATTCCGAACCTTGCTTGCCGATGAGCGGCGCAACGCGGCGCTGATCGGGCCGGGTGCTGGTGTCGCCAGCGAGACGCGCGAGAAGACGTTGGCGATTCTCGCCGCCGGCAAGCGCACGGCCCTCGACGCCGACGCGTTGACCTCGTTCGCTCAAGATCCCGAGACATTGTTCTCGGCCATCCGCTCACCCTGCGTCATGACCCCGCATGCCGGGGAGTTTGCCCGCCTGTTTGACACGGCCGGCGACAAACCCGAACGAGCACGGCGTGCGGCACGGCGCAGCGGCGCTGTGGTACTGCTCAAAGGCGCCGACACCGTGATCGCCGCGCCGGACTGGCGGGTCGCGATCAATGCGAACGCGCCGCCGCAGCTGGCGACTGCGGGCAGCGGCGACGTGCTCGCCGGGATTGTCCTCGGACTTCTCGCCCAGGGCATGGAGCCATTCCAGGCGGCTGCCGCAGGCGCCTGGATTCACGGGGCCGCCGCAAGCCGGTTCGGCGCAGGCCTTGTCGCCGAGGATCTGCTCGAGACGCTCGTGCCGGTGCTACAGGATTTGCTCGCCGAAAGCCCCACAGCAATCGGCCGAACACATTGGACAGCCGAACATTTTTTGGATTGACGCGGCGCCGCCCTTCGCGTCTCGTTCGGCGCTTGCCACTGTGCTAGAGCCACCATGACCGACCCCGCTCCCGCCGGTTTTTTCGAGGGCGTGTTCGACCGGACGCTGACCAATTTGCGCAGCGCGTGGCGTGACATCGCCGAGTCGGCACGCGGCGTTCTGACCGGAACGCCCCGCCCCGATCTCCCCGGCGAGGACGCCAGCCGGCTTCACCAGCAGATGCTGAGCTGTCTCGACGGCCGGGCGGGCGGTGTCACTTCGCGCGCCAGGGCCGCCGATCTCGGCCGCAACTATCTGTCGCTCGACAACGCCGGCCGGGAGCGTTTCCTGCAACTGCTTGCCCGCGAATTCGATATCGATCACGAGGAAGTGAGGCGCCGCTGCGAGGAGTTGATCGGGGTCGTGGAGCCCGCCGAGCGCTCGGCAGAGGAACGCGCCTTGCGCGACGCGCTGGAGCCGCGCCGCATCTCCTTGTTGCGCCAGTTCAACGCGCTTCCCGATGGGGTCAAATTCCTTGTCGATCGGCGCGCGGAGCTGATCGACCTCGGACGGCGCGACCCGCTCTTGAGCGGGCTCGAGGAGGACCTGCGGCGGCTGCTCGCCAATTGGTTCGACATCGGGTTTCTCGAACTGAAGCGGATCACCTGGGAATCATCGGCGGCATTGCTCGAAAAGCTGATGGTTTACGAGGCGGTGCACGAGATTCGCGGCTGGACCGACCTGAAGAACCGGCTCGATGCGGACCGCCGCTGTTTTGCCTATTTTCATCCGCGGATGCCCGACGAGCCGCTAATCTTTGTCGAGGTAGCGCTCGTGTCGGGCATGGCGAGCAACGTCCATGCGCTGCTCGACGAGGCGGCTCCGATCGGCGACCCGCACGCGGCCGACGCCGCGATCTTCTACTCGATCTCAAACTGCCAGCGCGGGCTGGCCGGGATCAGCTTTGGCGACTTTCTCATCAAGCGCGTCGCCGATGCGCTGGCGGTCGAGCTCCCGCGCGTGAAGACCTTCGCAACCTTGTCGCCGGTTCCAGGCTTTCGCGCCTGGCTTGAGCGTGAGGTCCGGTCGGTCCCGGGCGACTTGCTGTTACCGGCCGAGCGGACAGCGCTCGAGGCGCTCGGCGATGAGGCGTTCCAGGACAATTTGCTGTCGTTGCTCGGTCTGGAGCACTGGCACGCCGATCAGCGCATTGCCGACGCATTGCGCGAACCGCTGCTGCGACTGTGCGCGCGGTATCTTGTCAGGGAGCGAGCTGCTTCCGGTCGGGCGCTCGACCCGGTAGCGCACTTTCACCTCAGCAACGGTGCGCGCGTCGAGCGCCTCAACTGGCTTGGCGACGTGTCCGCCAAAGGCCTGCAGCAATCGGCCGGGATCATGGTCAATTATCTCTATCGTCTCGGCGAGATCGAGGCCAATCACGAGGCGTATCGCGGTGAGGGGCGGGTCGCCGCCGCCTCGTCGCTCCGTAACCTGGCGCGCGCCGGCTGATCCGGCGCCCGTCGGCGGCTATGTTGGTTTCGGTGTTTGTGCTAGAAGCTGGTTGCGCGGACGGGTCGGAATAGCCGCTCCGGCAGCTGCGGCGGCGGGCGTGGCGGAATTGGCAGACGCACTGGATTTAGGTTCCAGCGATGGAAATCGTGGGGGTTCAAATCCCCCCGCCCGCACCAATCTTTCGAAATCCCTTGGAAACCCGGGCCCTCGTTCATGCAAGTGACAGAAACCAGCGCCGAAGGCCTAAAACGTGAATTCCGCGTCGTCGTCCCGGCGGACGAGCTTGAGGAACAGATCACCAGCCGACTTGGCGAGATCGGCCGGACCATCCAGCTGCGCGGCTTCCGGCTGGGCAAAGTGCCGATGCAGATCCTGCGCCAGCGCTTCGGGACTTCGGTGCTCGGGGAGGTGCTCGAGAATACGCTGCAGGGGACTTCCGCCGAGGCGATACGCGAGCGCAATCTACGACCCGCATTGCCGCCAAAGGTCGATATCGTCTCGTTCAGCGAGGGAACAGACCTCGAATATAAGATGGCCCTGGAGGTGCTACCCGATATCCCGGAGCCGAGGTTTGCCGATCTCGATATCGAGCGGCTCGTCGTCGAGGTGCCCGATGAGGATGTCGACCGCGCGATCGAGCGCATGGCCGAGCAGCAGCGCAAAACAGAAGTGGCCGAGCGCCCGGCCGAGGCTGGCGACGTTATCGTCGTCGACATTGAAGGGCGCAGCGGCGAGCGGGAGATCCCGGGAGCCGGCGGAAAAGACCGACAAATCCTGCTGGGCTCTGATGGGTTTTTCCCCGGTTTCGAGGAGCAGCTGACCGGCGCGGTTGCCGGCGAGCACCGTACCGTGCGCGTCACCTTCCCCGAAGATTACGGGGTGCCGGATTTCGCCGGCAAGGATGCGGTGTTTGAAGTCGACGTCAAGGAAGTGCGCCAACGCCTCCCCAGCGTTATCGACGACGAGCTCGGCAAGGCCGTCGGGCTCGAAAATCTTGCCGAGCTGCGCGACGAGGTGCGGCAACAGATGCAACGCGACTATGGAGTTGCATCGCGTCTTCGCCTGAAGCGGTCGCTGCTGGACAAGCTGGCGCAGAGTTATGATTTCGCCGTGCCGCCGGGCATGGTGGAGCTCGAATTCGACAACATCTGGCGGCAACACGAGGCCGAAAAGGGGAGGGCGGCTCAGTCGGCAGCGGCAGCTGCGGAGTCGACCTTGGCCGGCGGCGGGGAGGCTGCTTCGGTCGAGACCGCGACCGGTGAAACTGCGGCCGCATTGGATCCGGCGCCGGAGGGTGAGAGCGATGAAGCGCAAACCGGCGATCTGCAAGCCGACGTCGAGGAAGACGAGGAGGGCCTGAAGGCCGACTACCGCCGGATCGCCGAACGCCGGGTGAGGCTAGGATTGCTTCTTGCCGAAGTCGGGCGCGGCAACAATATCACCGTGACTCAGGACGAGCTAAACCAGGCGATCACCCGCGAAGCGCGGCGGCATCCCGGCTACGAGCGCCAGGTCCTGGATTTCTACCGGCAAAATCCTGAGGCGATCGCAAATCTGCGTGCCCCGATTTTCGAGGACAAGGTAGTCGATTTCATCGTCGAGCTGGCCAAGGTCGAGGAGCGCAAGATCAGCCCGCAGGACCTCCTGACCTTGCCCGACCCGGACGCCGACGGGCGCGACGCAAGCGGGTCGGAGGCTGTGGGGCCGCCGCCCGAGTGACCAGATGAATCCCGCCGGGTTGCCGGCGCAGGAGTACCGAGGAGGCAGCAATGTCCGATAACTTCGAACAGTACATGAACAATCTGGTGCCGATGGTGGTCGAGCAGACCAACCGCGGCGAACGCGCCTACGACATCTACTCGCGCCTGCTGAAGGAGCGGATCATCTTCCTGGTAGGTCCTGTCCACGATGCGGTCGCGAGCCTCATTTGCGCCCAACTCTTGTTTCTCGAATCGGAGAATCCTGCAAAGGACATCGCGTTCTACATTAACTCGCCCGGCGGGGTTGTGACCTCGGGGCTGGCGATTTACGACACGATGCAATACATCCGCTCGCCGGTATCGACAGTCTGCATCGGTCAGGCCGCTTCGATGGGGTCGCTGCTGATGTGCGCCGGAGCGAAGGGGAAACGGTTTTCGCTGCCGAACTCGCGGATCATGATCCACCAGCCTTCAGGCGGCGCGCAGGGGCAGGCGACCGATATCGAGATCCAGGCGCGCGAAATCCTGGCCTTGCGGGCGCGCCTGAACGAAATTTATGTCCGGCACACTGGCCAGCCGCTCGAAACCATCGCAGCCGCGGTCGAACGCGATAAGTTCCTGTCGCCGCTCGAGGCGAAGGAGTTTGGCCTCATCGACGAGGTGGTCGAAAATCGGCCCGGCCGCGACGAGGCGGAAAAGGGGTTCAAATAGTAAGGGGCGCGCCCTTGACGGTTTAGGCGCTAGAACCCGCCGTTATTAAGTGGTTGTTGATCCGTCGAGAGCACATATACTTGAGCGCCGGGAGCGGGCGGCCAAAGCGCTCGCCGGCTTCCGGTTGAGGCCGAACGGCGCGGGGCGTTGTTCGCGTGAGCATTGCTTCGGCCGGTGACGGAGTGGTGATGACCAAATCCAGCGGCAGCGACTCGAAAAACACGCTCTACTGCTCCTTCTGCGGCAAGAGCCAACACGAGGTCAGAAAGCTGATCGCTGGCCCGACGGTGTTCATCTGTGATGAATGCGTCGAGCTCTGCATGGACATCATCCGTGAGGAACACAAGACGACGCTGGTCAAGTCGCGCGATGGGGTTCCCGGGCCGCGCGACATCTGCAAGGTGCTCGACGATTATGTGATCGGGCAGGACCATGCCAAACGCGTGCTGTCGGTCGCCGTCCACAACCACTACAAGCGCCTCGCGCACGGCGCAAAGAACAACGACGTCGAGCTCGCCAAGTCGAACATCCTGCTGGTCGGCCCGACCGGGTCGGGTAAGACCCTGCTCGCCCAGACGTTGGCGCGGATCATCGACGTGCCGTTCACGATGGCCGACGCAACGACCTTGACCGAGGCCGGCTATGTCGGCGAGGACGTCGAGAACATCATTCTGAAGCTGCTGCAAGCCGCCGATTACAATGTCGAGCGCGCGCAGCGAGGGATCGTCTATATCGACGAGGTCGACAAGATCTCACGCAAATCCGACAACCCGTCGATAACGCGCGACGTGTCGGGTGAAGGCGTTCAGCAGGCCCTCCTGAAGATCATGGAAGGGACCATCGCGTCGGTGCCCCCGCAAGGCGGCCGTAAACACCCGCAGCAAGAATTCCTTCAAGTCGACACCACCAATATTCTCTTCGTCTGTGGCGGCGCGTTTGCCGGGTTGGAAAAAATCATTGCTCAACGTCGCCAAGGCACTTCGATCGGCTTCGGCGCCGAGGTGCGGGGGCCCGAGGAGCGCAAGACCGGGGAAATCCTCAAGGACCTTGAACCCGAGGATCTCTTGAAATTCGGGCTGATCCCCGAATTCGTCGGCCGGCTGCCAGTCGTGGCTACCTTGGATGATCTCGACGAGGCGGTACTGGTCGACATTCTCACCAAGCCGAAGAATGCCCTCGTCAAGCAATACCAGCGGCTATTCGAGATGGAGGACGTTCGGCTCGAATTGAACGAGGAGGCGCTGAAGGCGATTGCCCACAAGGCGATCCTGCGCAAGACTGGCGCCCGCGGCCTACGCTCGATAATGGAGGCGATTCTGCTCGATTCGATGTTCGAGCTGCCGAGCCTCGTCGGTGTCAGCGAGATCGTGATCAATCGCGAGGTCGTCGAGGGGCGGACGCGGCCGCTCCATATCTATTCCGACCGCGGCGGCGTCGGCACGGGTGACTGAGCCTGCGGCGCTACGGCCGCTCGCCGACGCGGTGGGGCGACTTGACGGTCGGCGCTGCCAGGCCAACCTTAGCCATGTATGCCTGTCCTTGCCCTCCCGGTGTCTGGGACGGTCTTTTGCAGATGAGGGCTCATGTTAGAAGCTGCGCGCGGTGCGCTTTATCCCGTCCTGCCGCTACGCGACATCGTCGTGTTTCCGCACATGATTGTGCCGTTGTTCGTTGGCCGCGAGAAGTCGGTGCGGGCGCTCGAAGACGTGATGAAGGACGACAAGCAGATTCTGCTCGTCACACAGAAGAATGCCGCCCAGGATGACCCGGCGACGGCGGACATTTATACGGTCGGAACGGTCGGTACGGTGTTGCAGCTCCTCAAGCTGCCCGACGGGACCGTCAAGGTGCTCGTCGAGGGCGGCCAGCGTGCCCGCATAGTGAAGTTCGCCGAGAACCCGCAGTTCTTCCAGGCGATCGCCGAGACGATCGCAGAGAATGCCGGTGAGCAGCAGGAGACCGAGGCGCTGGCGCGTACCGTGGTGTCGCAGTTTGAACAATACATCAAGCTCAATAAGAAGATCCCGCCGGAGGTTTTGGTCTCGATCAACCAGATTGAAGAGCCCGGCAAGCTGGCCGATACGGTCGCGGCTCACTTGACGCTGAAAATACCCGAGAAGCAGGAATTGCTCGAAACCGGGGCGGTAGCCGAACGTCTCGAGAAGGTGTTCGGCTACATGGAGGGCGAGATCGGTGTCCTCCAGGTCGAAAAGCGCATCCGTAATCGCGTCAAGCGGCAGATGGAAAAGACGCAGCGCGAATACTACCTAAACGAGCAGCTGAAAGCGATCCAGAAGGAGCTCGGCGAGGGCGAAGACGGTCGCGATGAGATGGCCGAGCTTGAGGACCGGATCAACAAGACGAAATTCTCCAAGGAGGCGCGCGACAAGGCGCTGGCGGAGCTTAAAAAACTGCGCAGCATGAGCCCGATGTCAGCCGAGGCGACGGTTGTGCGCAACTACCTCGACTGGCTGCTCTCGGTGCCGTGGCAGAACCGAACCAAGATCAAGCGCGACATCAAAGGCGCGGAGAAGGTGCTCGACGCTGACCATTTCGGCTTGGAAAAGGTCAAAGAGCGTATTCTCGAATACCTCGCCGTACAGCAGCGCATGAAAAAGATGAAGGGACCGATCCTCTGCTTAGTGGGCGCACCGGGGGTCGGCAAAACCTCGCTTGGCAAGTCGGTTGCCCGCGCGACGGGCCGAAACTTCGTGCGAATGTCGCTAGGCGGCGTGCGCGATGAGGCCGAGATCCGGGGTCATCGGCGGACCTACATCGGCTCGATGCCGGGCAAAGTTATCCAGGGCATGAAGAAGGCGAAATCCTCGAACCCGCTGTTCTTGCTCGACGAGGTCGACAAGCTCGGCGCCGATTGGCGAGGCGACCCGTCTTCGGCGCTGCTCGAAGTGCTCGATCCCGAGCAGAACTCGACCTTCAACGACCATTATCTCGAGGTCGACTATGACCTCTCCGACGTCATGTTTGTGACGACGGCGAACACGCTGCGCATCCCGCAGCCACTGCTCGACCGCATGGAGATCATCCGCATTCCGGGTTACACCGAGGACGAGAAGGTTGAAATCGCCAAACGGCACCTGATCCCCAAGCAAATGTCCGCGCACGGCATTCGCAAGAACGAATGGAGCATCAGCGATGAGGCAATTCGCGATCTGATCCGCTACTACACGCGCGAGGCGGGCGTCCGCAATCTCGAGCGTGAGATCGCGAACCTGACGCGCAAGGCGATCAAAGACATTCTGATGAAAAAGACCGAGCGCGTCGCTGTGACGCGCCGCAACCTGGAGAAATACGCCGGGGTGCGCAAGTTCCGCTTCGGCGAGGCCGAGAGCGAAGATCTGGTTGGGGTCACAACTGGGCTCGCCTGGACCGAGGTCGGCGGCGAACTGCTGACGATCGAAGCGGTCACGGTGCCGGGCAAGGGGCGCGTTACGGCCACTGGTAAACTTGGCGACGTAATGAAGGAGTCGGTGCAGGCCGCGGAGAGTTTCGTCAAATCGCGCAGCAACGTCTTTGGTATCCTGCCGACTGTCTTCGAGAAGAAGGATATTCATGTCCATGTTCCCGAAGGCGCAACACCCAAGGACGGCCCATCGGCGGGGGTGGCCATGGTGACTTCAATCGTCTCGGTGCTCAGCGGAATTCCCGTAAAGCGCGACATTGCGATGACTGGGGAGATTACGTTAAGGGGTCGGGTGTTGCCGATCGGCGGCCTCAAGGAAAAGCTTTTGGCTGCGCTTCGCGGCGGCTTGAAGACCGTGCTGATCCCCACGGAGAATGAGAAGGATCTCGCCGAGATCCCCGACAATGTAAAGCGTGGGTTGAAAATCGTTCCAGTGAAAACCGTTGATGATCTGCTTGTCGAGGCACTGGCGGCGCCGCTAACTCCAGTTGCTTGGCCGGATGAGGGGGAAGGCGAACCGGTGATCCCTGCCCGCGAAGAGCGTTCGGGAGTGCTCACTCATTAACTAACACGTTGGGTCCGGGCCCTGCAGACTACAAGGAGAGCGTTTAGTGCAGAGCTGCAGTGTCCTAAAATCGCTTCAGTTTCGGGCTGCGGGCCAGTTGACCGATTGACGACTGCGCTCTAAACTCTGCGGCGAACAGAGCAAGTTTGGTCCCGCACACTCGCCCAGGGGGGTATCGTGAACAGAAACGAACTCGTCGACTCCGTCAGCAGCAAGACTGATATGAAGAAGTCGGAGGCGAGCAAGGCCGTAGACGCGGTATTCGACGCTATTGCCGACGCGCTGAAGGGCGGGGACGAGGTTCGTCTCGTCGGCTTCGGCACCTTTTCGGTCGCTTCACGGGCAGCGTCCGAAGGACGCAATCCGCGGACCGGCGAGAAAATCCACATCGCGGCCTCGAAGCAGGCCAAGTTCAAGCCCGGCAAGGGATTGCGCGACTCGCTTAATTGACCGGCGGGGCAACCTGCCGGCCCGGTACGGCGGCAGCTCGCTCATCGCAAGGCGGGGCGATTAGCTCAGCTGGAAGAGCATCTCGTTTACACCGAGAGGGTCGGCGGTTCGAGTCCGTCATCGCCCACCAGCTAAGTCCGTAATTTCGACGCGGTAGTCGGCGCCCCCGGGGGGTGCGCTTGACACCCCCCGGTGTGCGGGGTAGGAGTGCCGGCCCGGTCAAGCCGCGGGGGCGTAGCTCAGTTGGTCAGAGCGCCGGCCTGTCACGCCGGAGGTCGCGGGTTCGAGCCCCGTCGCTCCCGCCAGCAACCGTGGACGCGAGTTCTTGTCGCGTTGCGCCGATCGCGACCGTTGTCGCATACTAGGTCATTGGCATTATATACTTTAGGAGTGGGTCCGGACCTGGAGAGGATTTGCGGCCCGAATGCACCGCGCAAACGCTGCCAGCAAAGAGCCCCCATGGAAACTCTACTGCGCGAGTACTTCCCGATCCTAGTGTTCCTGGCCATTGCCGGTGCGATATCGATTGCAATGGTAGTGGCCTCTGTGATCGTCGCGCGCCAGCGGCCAAACACGGAAAAGTTGTCTCCTTACGAATGCGGGTTCGAGCCATTTGGCGATGCCCGGGTACGGTTCGATGTTCGGTACTATCTCGTCGCGATCCTGTTCATCATCTTTGATCTCGAAGTGGCCTTCCTGTTTCCTTGGGCCGTCTCGCTGGGCGATATTGGAATGTTTGGCTTTTGGTCAATGATCGTATTCCTGGCGGTGCTGACTATTGGGTTTATCTACGAATGGCAAAAGGGGGCCTTGGAATGGGAGTGATCAAGACACCCCCCAGCCCGATCTCTGCCGGTAATGAGCAGGGCGTGCTGCTCAAAGCTGCCACCGAGGAGGTACAGGACAAGGGATTTGTCATCGCAACTCTCGATAACTTGGTCAACTGGGCGCGGACCGGCTCGCTTTGGCCGATGAGCTTTGGTCTGGCGTGTTGCGCGGTCGAGATGATGCATACCGGCGCGAGCCGGTATGACCTCGACCGGTTCGGCGTCGTCTTTCGTGCTAGCCCTCGCCAATCTGATGTGATGATCGTGGCCGGCACCTTGTGCAACAAAATGGCGCCGGCACTGCGCAAAGTTTACGACCAGATGGCCGAGCCTCGTTGGGTCATTTCGATGGGCTCCTGCGCCAATGGCGGCGGGTACTATCATTATTCATATTCGGTGGTGCGCGGCTGCGACCGCATTGTGCCGGTGGATGTCTATGTTCCGGGCTGCCCGCCAACCGCCGAGGCGCTGCTGTACGGCGTTCTGTTGTTGCAAAAGAAGATCCGGCGTACCAGCAACTTCGCCCGCTGACCACCATGCAAGAAAAACTCGCGGCCCTGTCCCAGTACGTCTCGGCAGCTTTGGCGGAGGCGGTGATCGCCGCCGAGATGCATGGCGGCGAGCTTTGCTGCCGGGTGAAGCGTGAGGCGCTGACAAGCGTCCTAAAGTTCCTTCGGGACGACCCGAATTGCGCCTTTACCGTGCTGTGCGACCTCTGCGGCGCCGATTTTCCCGACCGCCCTTTGCGTTTCGAGGTAGTCTATAACCTCCTCAGCATGCGGCTCAATCAGCGCATCCGCATCAAAGTCGACACCGACGAAGAGCAGCCGGTCCCGTCGGCGGTCGGGCTGTTCAGCAGCGCCGGGTGGTGGGAGCGCGAAGCGTGGGACCTGTTCGGGATCTATTTCGCCGACAACCCCGACCTTCGCCGCATTTTGACCGATTACGGTTTTGAAGGTCACCCTTTGCGCAAGGACTTTCCGCTCACTGGTTACGTCGAGGTACGCTACGACGAGGACCAGAAGGCGGTCGTGTACGACCCTGTCCGCCTACAACAGGAATTCCGCAGTTTCGACTTCTTATCGCCGTGGGAGGGCATGGACAAGATCCTCCCCGGCGACGAAAAGGCGGCCTCGGACGACGGCGAGACCAGGGGAGACGCAGGGCGACCATGAGCGAGTCGCAGGCGACGGTGCCGAGCGAGCTCGAAGGCCCGCCGCGCATCAAGAACTACATGATGAATTTCGGGCCGCAACACCCGGCGGCCCACGGCGTCATGCGGCTTATCCTCGAAATGGACGGTGAGGTCATCGAGCGGGCCGACCCGCATATCGGCTTGTTACACCGTGGCACCGAAAAGCTCATCGAGTACAAGACCTATCTGCAGGCAATCCCGTACTTCGACCGGCTCGACTATGTATCGCCGATGTGCCAGGAGCACGCTTTTGCGCTGGCGGTCGAAAAGCTCATGGGCATCACACCGCCGCCGCGGGCGCTATACATCCGCGTGCTATTTGCCGAGATCACCCGGATTTTGAACCATCTGCTGTGCGTATGTGCATTCGGGCTCGACGTCGGCGCGATCACCCCATTCCTGTGGGGCTTCGAGGAGCGCGAGCGGTTGATGGAGTTTTACGAGCGGGTCTCGGGCGCGCGCCTGCACGCCAATTACTTTCGCCCCGGCGGCGTTCATCTCGACATGCCTGCCGGTCTCCCCGAGGACATTCTGGCGTTTTGTGAGACATTCCCGCAGACGATCGACGATATCGAACGCCTACTGACCGAGAACCGCATCTTCAAGGAACGCACCGTCGACATCGGCATCGTGACCGCCGAGCAGGCCGCGGATTGGGGGTTTTCCGGACCGATGCTGCGAGGCTCAGGAGTAGCGTGGGACCTCCGCCGCTCGCAGCCCTATGACGCCTATGACAAAGTGGAGTTCGATGTTCCGGTCGGCCGCAACGGCGACTCCTACGACCGTTACCTCGTCCGCATTGAAGAGATGCGCCAGTCGGTGCGCATCATCAGGCAGGCGCTCGCGCAGATGCCGGCGGGACCAGTCAAGGTCAACGATCGCAAGGTGGCGCCCCCGCCGCGCGCCGAGATGAAGCACTCGATGGAAGCGTTGATCCATCACTTCAAGCTCTATACAGAAGGCTATCACGTACCCCCCGGCGAGACTTACACGGCGGTAGAGGCGCCGAAGGGCGAGTTCGGGGTGTATCTGATTTCGGACGGCACCAACCGGCCTTATCGCTGTAAAATCAGATCGCCCGGCTTTGCCTTTTTGCAAGCGACCGATTTTATGTGCCGCGGTCACATGCTCGCCGACATCGTCGCGATCATCGGCTCGATGGATATCGTGTTCGGCGAGATCGACCGATGAGCACGCCGGTCGAGGGCCCCCCGTTTGAGCAGCCCGAGAATTTTGCTTTCACGGCGGAAAATCTCGAGCGCGCCAAGGCCCATATTGCGAAATACCCGCCTGGCCGTCAGGCGAGCGCGGTCCTGCCGCTGCTGTGGATCGCGCAGGAACAGCACGGGGGGTGGCTGCCGAGGGCGGCGATGGACCATGTCGCCCGGCTCCTGGAAATGGCGCCGATACGCGTCTACGAGGTCGCGACCTTTTACACGATGTTCAATCTGCGACCGGTGGGGCGCTACTTGCTGCAGGTCTGCACGACGACGCCATGTTGGCTGCGCGGTTCCGACGCAGTCGTCGAGGCCTGTGAGGGCAAGCTTGGCATCGGGGTCGGCGGCACTACCGCAGACGGTCTCTTCACATTGGTTGAGGTCGAGTGCCTCGGCGCCTGCGTCAATGCGCCGATCCTTCAGGTCAACGACGATTTCTACGAAGATCTGGACGGCCCCACAACGGATGCGCTCCTCGACGCGTTCCGTGAGGGCAAGCCTCCCATGCCGGGCTCGGTGATCGGACGGCAAGGTTCAGAGCCGATGACCGGCCGGACCACGCTGACCGAGATCGCAGGCCAGCCTGTCGGCGACCGGAAATAAAGAGGAAGGGCGATGCTTTCCGACAAGGATCGGATCTTCACAAACCTTTACGGCCGTGATGATTGGCGGCTGGCGGGCGCGCAGCGGCGGGGCGATTGGGACGGCACCAAGGAGCTGATTCACAAGGGACGTGACTGGATTGTCGAGCAAATCAAGGAATCGGGGTTGCGCGGGCGCGGCGGCGCGGGTTTCCCGACTGGACTGAAATGGTCGTTCATGCCGAAGGAAAGCGATCGCCCGACCTATCTTTGCGTCAATGCCGATGAGAGCGAGCCGGGCACCTGCAAGGACCGCGATATCCTCCGCAACGACCCGCACAAGCTCATCGAGGGGTGTCTCCTTGCCTCCGCCGGCATGGGTGTCCACACCTGCTATATCTACATTCGCGGCGAGTTCTATAACGAGGCGAAGCGCCTGCAGGCCGCTATCGACGAGAGCTACGACGCCGGCCTGATCGGCGAAGACGCCTGCGGCTCCGGCTGGGATTTCGAGCTTTATCTGCATCGCGGCGCCGGCGCCTACATCTGCGGCGAGGAGACCGGCCTCCTCGAGAGCCTCGAGGGCCGCAAGGGCCAGCCTCGCTTAAAGCCGCCTTTCCCGGCGCAGGTCGGCCTCTTCGGCTGCCCGACGACCGTCAACAACGTCGAGACGATCGCGGTCGTGCCGACAATCCTGCGGCGCGGCGCCGGCTGGTTTGCCGGGATCGGTCGGCCGAGAAACACCGGCACGAAGATCTATTGCCTGTCGGGCCATGTGAACACGCCGTGCAATGTCGAAGAGGCGATGAGCATGCCGTTGCGCGAGCTGATCGAGCGGCACGGCGGCGGCGTGCGCGGCGGGTGGGACAATCTGCTGGGGGTCATCCCGGGCGGCTCGTCGGTCCCGGTCATACCGAAATCGATCTGCGATACGGTGCTGATGGATTTCGACAGTCTGGTCGCCGTCAAGAGCGCGCTCGGCACCGCCGCCGTTATCGTGATGGACAAATCGACGGATATCGTAAAGGCGATCGCCCGGTTGTCGAAATTCTACAAGCACGAGAGCTGCGGCCAATGCACTCCATGTCGTGAGGGTGCCGGCTGGGTATGGCGCGTCATGGAGCGCATGGTCGAAGGCAACGCCTCGGTGGGCGAGATCGACATGCTGCTCGACGTCTCTTACGAAATCGAGGGGCATACGATCTGTGCACTGGCCGATGGCGCGATGTGGCCGGTCCAAGGGCTGATCCGCCATTTCCGCCCGGAGATGGAGAAGCGGATCGCCGAGTATCGGCGAGCCGCAGCTCAGCAGAAACAGGCGGCCTGAGAATGCCGAAGCTAACGATCGACGGGCGTGAAGTCGAGGTGCCGGCCGGCTACACGATCCTGCAGGCATGCGAGCATGCCGGTATCGAGGTTGCCCATTTCTGCTATCACGAGCGGCTGGCGATTGCCGGAAATTGCCGGATGTGTCTCGTCGAAGTAGAGAAATCTCCAAAGCCCCAAGCCTCCTGTGCAATGCCAGCGACCGATGGGATGGTGGTCCTGACCGACTCGCCCAAGGCGGTCAAAGCTCGCAAAGGGGTGATGGAGTTTTTGCTGATCAATCATCCGCTCGATTGCCCAATCTGCGACCAGGGCGGGGAATGCGATCTGCAAGACCAGGCGATGGCCTACGGCTTTGACCGCGGCCGGTTCGAGGAGAACAAACGCGCCGTCCGCGACAAGAACCTCGGCCCGCTGGTCGAAACCCACATGAACCGTTGCATCCACTGCACGCGCTGTATCCGCTTTCTGACCGAGATTGCCGGGGTCCAGGAGCTGGGCGCCACCGGGCGCGGCGAGGACATGGAGATCACGACCTATATCGAGCGGGCGCTCGGTTCCGAATTATCCGCCAACATCATCGATCTTTGCCCGGTTGGCGCGCTGACCTCGAAGCCCTATGCCTTTGTTGCCCGCCCTTGGGAGCTGGAGAAGACCGAATCCATCGACGTCACGGATGCGGTCGGCAGCAACATCAGGGTCGATGCGCGCGGGCCGCAAGTGCTTCGCGTGCTACCGCGTGTCCACGAGGCGATCAACGAGGAATGGATTTCCGACAAGACCCGATACGCTATTGACGGTTTGGTGCGCCGCCGGCTCGACCGGCCCTATATCGGCCGCGAACGCAAGCGCGAGGTGGAGTGGCCCGAGGCGATCGAACTGGTCGCCGAACGATTGAAGAGGGTTCCTGGCGAGCGGATCGCCGCAATAGCCGGGGATTTGTGCGACGCTGAAGCGATGTTTGCGCTGAAGGAGTTTCTCACTGGCGTCGGCGCGACGAGCCTCGATTGCCGTCAGGACGGCGCCAGGCTCGACACTCGATGCCGCGCCGGATACCTGTTTAACACGACGATCGCCGGTATTGAGAGGGCGGATGCCTGTCTGCTTATCGGCACCGACCCGCGCTGGGAAGCACCGCTCGTTAATGCGCGGCTGCGCAAGCGTTATCTGCATGGCGGGTTCCGGGTCGCTGCGATCGGCCCTGCACTCGACCTGACATTTCAGGTCGAGATGCTGGGCGCGGACGGCGCGGCCCTGAACGCGTTCGCAGCGGGCGACCACCCCTGGTCGGCGGTGCTGCGCAATGCCAAGAACCCAATGATTGTGGTCGGGCAAGGGGCCCTTGCGCGCCGCGACGGCGCCCGCGTTCTGGGCGCTGTGCGGCAAATTGCCGAGAGCAATGGGCTCATCCGCGACGACTGGAACGGGTTCAATATTCTGCACCATGCCGCCGCGCGGGTCGGTGGCCTCGACCTCGACTTTGTGCCGGGAGCCGGCGGCCGGGATGTGCACGGTATAATCGCGGGCTGCAAATCCGGCGACATCGAGGTTCTCTACTTGCTGGGCGCCGACGAGATCGACACGAGCGACCTCGGCTCGGTCTTTGTGATTTACCAGGGCCATCACGGCGACCGCGCTGCCCGTCGGGCCGATGCCGTCCTGCCGGGCGCCGCCTACACCGAAAAAGATGGCACCTACGTGAATACCGAGGGCCGCGTGCAGCTGGCACGGCGCGCAGTGTTCCCGCCTGGAGAGGCGCGCGAGGATTGGAAGATTGTGCGCGCCCTGTCCGGCGCGATCGGTCGTCCGCTGCCGTTCGAGGAGCTGCGCGGGCTGCGCCGCCAGATGTGGGACAAGCATCCAATCCTGGCCGAAGCGGACGTGGTGACGCGGGCGGCGTGGGAGCCCTTCGGGGAGGCGGGGCCGGTCGCTGGCGATCTCTTCGAACATCCGATCAAGGACTTTTATCAAACTGACCCGATCAGCCGCGCCAGCCACACGATGACGCAATGCAGCGAGCTTTTTGTACGAGGAGGGCAACAGGCCCCGGTCCGGACCGGCACTCATGGCTAATTTCTGGACAGGCTATGCCTGGCCGACTGTCATCACCGGCATCGAAGTCATCATTGTCGTGGTGCCGCTGTTGCTGGTGATCGCGATGCTCACTTATGCCGAGCGCAAGGTGCTGGCCTATTCGCAGCTCCGCAAGGGGCCGAACGTCGTCGGCCCGTTTGGCCTGTTGCAGCCCTTTGCCGACGGCCTCAAGCTGCTCGTCAAGGAGACTATCGTCCCGAGCGGTGCGAACCGGGTGGTCTTCGTCATCGCCCCGCTGCTGACCTTTACGTTAGCCCTCGTCGCCTGGGCGGTCATCCCGTTCGATTACGGGGTGGTGATCGCCAACATAAATGTCGGCATACTTTACCTATTTGCGATCAGCTCGCTTGGCGTCTACGGGATTATCCTGGCCGGCTGGGCGTCGAACTCCCGTTATGCCTTTCTCGGCGCGCTACGCTCTGCGGCGCAGATGGTGTCTTACGAGGTGGCGATCGGCTTTGTCCTCGTCACCGTGTTATTGTGCGCCGGTTCACTCAACCTGACCGAGATTGTCGAGGCGCAGCGCAATATCTGGTTCGCTATCCCGCTGCTGCCGATGTTCGTGATTTTTTTCATCTCCGCGTTGGCCGAGACCGGGCGTGCGCCTTTCGACCTGCCGGAAGGAGAAAGCGAAATCGTTGCCGGCTACTTCGTCGAATATTCGTCGATGGTGTTCGCGCTGTTCTATCTCGGCGAATACGGGAATATGATCCTGATGAGCGCAATGACCAGCTTGCTGTTTCTCGGCGGCTGGCTCCCGCCGTTCGGGGTTACGCCTTTTACCTGGGTGCCCGGACCGATCTGGTTCGCGCTCAAGATCGCCTTCGTACTGTTCTGTTTTTTGTGGGTGCGTGCCACTTTCCCGCGTTTCCGCTATGACCAGCTGATGCGGCTCGGGTGGAAGGTGTTTCTGCCGTTTTCGCTGTTCTGGCTGGTGCTGACCGCCGGCGTGCTGACCGCCGCGGGATGGCTGCCGCAGCGGTGAGGATCGATCCATGGGCTTACTGGAACGCGGCGCCCGCAGCCTGCTGCTGACCGAGCTGCTGTCGGGGCTCGGGCTGACCTTGCGCTACATGTTTAAGCGGTCGGTTACCGTCAATTACCCGTATGAGAAGGGTCCGCTGAGCCCGCGGTTTCGCGGCGAGCATGCGCTGCGCCGGTACCCCAACGGCGAGGAGCGCTGCATCGCCTGCAAATTATGCGAGGCGATCTGCCCGGCGCTGGCGATCACAATCGAGGCCGAGCCGCGCGAGGACGGCAGCCGTCGAACGACGCGCTACGACATCGACATGACAAAGTGCATCTATTGCGGCTATTGCCAGGAGGCCTGTCCGGTCGATGCGATCGTCGAGGGGCCGAATTTCGAGTTTGCTACCGAGACCCATGAGGAGCTCCTCTTTGACAAGGAGAAGCTGCTAGCCAACGGCGACCGCTGGGAGGCGGTAATCGCCAAGAACCTCGGCCTCGACGCGCCGTATCGGTGATCGAATCGCGATGTGCATCGCGCCCGACCCCCTCACCTTCCCGATTGCCGATGCGATGGGTTCGCTCCCTCTCCCCCAAAGGCGGAGAGGGCATCATTTAGAGCCATCGATATCTCCCTCTCCGCCCTTGGGGGCGGAGAGGTGGGGGTGGCGGCCAGCCGCCGGCGCGAGGACATTGCGATGATCGTCCAAGCGATCCTCTTCTACATCTTCGCCGTAGTGGCGGTCGCCTCCGGGGTGCTGGTGGTGTCGGCGCGAAACCCGGTGCACTCGGTGCTCTTTCTGATCCTCGCCTTCTTCAATGCCGCCGGTATGTTCATTCTAATTGGCGCAGAGTTCCTGGCGATGATCTTGGTCATTGTCTATGTCGGGGCAGTGGCGGTCCTCTTTCTTTTCGTCGTGATGATGCTGGACATCGACTTTCTGCAATTACGCAGCGGCTTTGTACGGTATCTGCCAATCGGCGCGATTATCGGATTGATCTTATTGGCCGAGCTAGTGTTCGTCGCCGCGATCCTGGGAAACGCAATCGCACAACACGGCGCGAGCGCGACGATGGTCTCGGCCACCGGGGGCCTACCTGTGACCAACACGCGGGCGCTCGGCGACATCCTCTATACGCGTTACCTGTTGGGGTTTCAGCTGGCAGGGTTGATCCTGCTGGTTGCCATGATCGGGGCAATCGTGCTGACGCTGCGCCATCGCGCCGACGTCAGGCGGCAATCGATCGCGGAGCAGCTGGCCCGCAGGCGCACCGAGACTGTAGAAGTCGTCAAGGTGCCGCTCGGCGCCGGGAGCGACTGATGCTGATCGGCCTCGCGCACTACCTGACAGTGGCCGCGGTCCTGTTCACGCTCGGGGGTTTCGGCATCTTTCTCAATCGCAAGAACGTCATCATCATGCTGATGTCGATCGAGCTGATGCTGCTCGCGGTCAGCATCAATTTTGTCGCCTTCTCGGTCTTCTTGAACAACCTTGTCGGTCAAGCCTTTGCGATGTTCGTGCTGACTGTAGCGGCGGCCGAAGCGGCGGTCGGCCTGGCCATCCTTGTCGTTTATTTCCGCAACCGCGGCACGATCCGGGTTGAAGACATCAACATGATGAAGGGCTGAGCATTGGCCGCTGCGGTCGTCTTTCTCCCCCTGATCGCCGCAATCATCGCTGGCTTCTTCGGCCGAGTGATCGGCGATCGCGGTGCCCAGCTGGTCACTTGCGGCGCTCTGTTGCTCTCCGCGGTGCTGGGCCTCTACGTGTTCCGCGACATTCTCGCCAGCGATGACGTACACGTCATCCCGCTGGCGCGGTGGATCGTCGCGGGCGGCGTCGATGTGGCATGGTCGCTGCGGCTCGACACCTTGAGCGGCGTGATGATCGTCGTCGTGACGGTA
>Ga0306922_10001458_pt1 | contig 21109 bp, 18 predicted proteins | sample sta12Cox44000082_FD_203758 | JGI IMG/M metagenome (GOLD analysis project Ga0306922, IMG submission 203758) | Lab enrichment of tropical soil microbial communities from Luquillo Experimental Forest, Puerto Rico - statoxic.12C.oxic.44.000.082 (v2)... | ecosystem: Environmental > Terrestrial >... | reverse complement strand
GATGATTGCCAGGATGTCAAAGAAAGACTCCATTTGAGCTGAGAATAACAGAGGCAAGAAATGGCGGTACGGGGATGTCCAGAGGTAGAATCGCAGCGGTAAACAGCCGCAAGGCCCCCAAAGGAGAGGATGATGACAGGTCGCGTAGACAGCTCGATGGTGACTTCAGGGAATGAATTGCCCGGATACCGGGTGGTGAAGAACTTCGGGATTGTGCGAGGGATTACGGTGCGTTCGCGAAGCGTGCTGGGCAATTTAGCCGCTGGAATACAGACGATTGTTGGGGGAAACATCACGGTTTTGACGGAGTTGTGCGAGAAAGCGCGCGAGGAAGCGTACGAACTGCTGCTAATGCATGCAGCGCAGCACGGCGCGAACGCGATTCTGGCGATGCGCTATGACGCGAATGAAGTGATGCAGGGAGTGACGGAAGTGCTCGCGTATGGCACGGCGGTGCAGGTGGAGAGAATCAGCTAAGGAGCCAAGTGGCGGGTAGTTGGTGATTTCTAATCACTACACTCAAGGAGCGGTTCTTCTCCATGCAAGCAGCATCATGACGGACCCGGCTACCAGCAACTTAAGGGGTGCAGGCGTTCGCCGGAGGAGACGCGGGATGATAGAATCCGCGCACACATGTTTTGCACCAGTTGCGGCCAGCAGTTACCGGAAAGGGCGCGCTTCTGCTCGAAGTGCGGCGGTGCGGTCGATGGGGACCCCGACACGACCGTGTTGGGACAGGATCCGGATTTAGACGGAAATTTGGAGACGCTGGCGCCGGATCTTCCCGGGACGCCGCGTCCTGCGCCGCGGGCGACGGGAGCCGCCCCGCCACGTTCAACGCCCAGGCCGCCATCCACACCCGCGCGACCTCGCTCTGCTGCACCGAGTAGTTCGGTCGTGACAACTTCTGACCCCATCGGCGGCGGACGCTTTGCTCCGGGGGCGATCGTTGCGGAGCGCTACCGGATCGTGGCGCTGCTCGGCCGCGGGGGGATGGGAGAAGTCTATCGCGCCGAAGACCTGAAGCTCAGCCAGGTGCTAGCGATTAAGTTTTTGCCGGAAGCGCTGTCGAAGGACGCGTCGGCACTGGCGCGATTTCACTCCGAGGTGCGCGTCGCGCGACAGGTGTCCCATCCAAACGTTTGCCGCGTTTTCGATATTGGCGACGCGGACGGTGTGCCGTTCCTGACGATGGAATACGTCGATGGGGAAGACCTCTCGTCGCTTGTGCGGCGAATCGGGCGATTGCCGCAAGACAAGGCTGTCGAAGTATCACGGCAGATCTGCGCGGGACTGGCTGCGGCTCATGAACGAGGAGTGATTCACCGCGATCTGAAGCCTTCGAACGTGATGCTCGATGGAGCAGGGAAGGCGCGCATTACGGACTTTGGCCTCGCGGGAATTGCCGCGAATATTCAGGGGGCGGAAGTGCGCGCGGGGACTCCGGCGTACATGGCTCCCGAGCAATTGCTCGGAAAAGAAGTTACGACAAGGAGCGACATTTTTTCGCTGGGCCTCGTCATGTACGAGGTGCTGACGGGAAAGCGGGCGTACGACGCGACGACTGTGCCGGAGCTGATGAAGGCGCGCCAGTCGGGCACGCTGACGAATCCGTCGACGCTCGTGCGGGACCTTGATCCGTTGACCGAGAGAGTGATTCTGCGCTGCCTCGAAACAGATCCGGCGAAGCGGCCCGCAACCGCGCTGCAAGTTGCAGCGGCTTTGCCAGGCGGTGATCCGCTGGCAGCAGCGCTCGCCGCGGGAGAGACCCCTTCGCCGGAAATGGTGGCGGCGGCAGGCGAGAAAGAAGGACTAAACCCGAAGATCGGGCTGTTGTGCTTTGCGGGCGTGATTCTGGCGCTCGGACTTCTGTTGGTGATTTCCAAGAGCGCCAAGATGATCTCGTATGTGTCGTTGGGGCCAAGTCCGGAAGTGCTGGCGGCGAAAGCAAGCGAAATGATCCGGACGTTCGGCTATGTGGATGAACCGGTAGACACAGCGCACGGTTTTTCGCTGCAGCAAGATTACATTCACTACATCCAGAGTGACATCAAAACGCCAACGAGATGGAATAGATTGAGGCAGGACGAGCCACCGAGCCTGGTGTTCTGGTACAGGCAAAGCCCGCGACTGTTGGTTTCGCTTACGCCCGAAGACAATCTGCTTTACGGAAGGATTGAAACGGACGACCCGCCGCTCGAGCAATCCGGATCGCGCGTCATCGGACTTTCACCTCATGGGAGGCTGCTGAACTTCCGCGCAATTCCGCCGCAGGTGGATGATCCGCCGGAAGGGCCTGTACCCACGCCCAATTGGGGCGCGTTGTTTACGGCCGCAGGTCTTGATGCGTCTCAGCTCAAGCCCGTTCCGCCGCGGTGGCATCCGCTTGCGTGGGGAGACACGAGGGCGGCGTGGGAAGGCGGCTGGCCGAACCACCCTGAAATCCCTCTGCGCGTGGAGGCGGCGGCTTATCGGGGAAAGCCGATATTTTTTGCGCTTCTTTCCCCGTGGGACAAGCCGTCGCGGATGGGGGAGCAGCGGCGGACGAGGCAGAAGACCATTCTCCAGTGGTTCGACTTCGGGCTGATTCTGACGATATTTGGCCTCGGAATCTGGTTGGCAACGAAAAACGTGAGAAATGGTCGAGGGGATTTGCGCGGCGCAATGCGACTGACGTTGTGCGTGGTCGTGGCGGGTCTCATCAATTGGGCGCTTTTGGCACACCACGTGGGGTCGATTGCGGGGGTGGTGCTATTTATCCTGGCGATGAGCGTGAATCTTTTCTTTGGAATGATGATCTGGTTGTTGTACGCAGCGCTGGAGCCGTACGTGCGGCGTCACTGGCCGGACACGTTGATCTCGTGGTCGCGAATGCTTGCGGGAAAATTCAAGGATCCGGTATTCGGGCGTGACGTGTTGCTCGGCACGCTGTTTGGACTTCTTGCAGCGGTGGCGGATCAACTGCAACCCATTGTGGAAGCCGGCTTGGGGAAAGCGCCGGTACCGCCGTTCGGGTTCCAAAACTCTTATTCGCTCGACGGACTTCGCGGCAGCACGGCTACGGTTCTGTTTGCGGCAGCAGCCTCCTTTTCGAACGCGCTGCTGGCTTTTTTCCTGTTCTTTATTCTTCGGCTTATTTTCAAGCGTGACTGGCTGGCGGCGGTCCTTGTTGGGCTGCTGTTCTGCATTCCGAGCATCGCAGCGCAAAATCCGTTGATCGACGCTTTGTTCACGGCGCCGTTTATCGTGGCGTATTTGTGGATTTTGCGCCGGTTTGGCCTCGTGGCGCTGACGGTGCTTTACTTCGTGGACCAGCTTGCGGACCAAATACCGCTTACGACGCCACTCACGGCGTGGTACACCGAGGGCGGAATGGTCGGGGTGGTGGCGATTGTGGCCTTGGCGTTGTATGGCTTTCATGTCTCGCGCGCGGGGAAACCCCTGTTTGCCGGAGACGCGTTGGAGATTTGAGAACCCTGCTAACGATGGGCTTTCAGTTTGGAGGTTGGCGAGGAAGGCAAGACTGTTTCGGCAATCGAGACGGTCAAAGCCTCCACGTCGGTTAAGGCGCGACTCGCGGCCAGACGCGCGTTCTCGATGAACGAAGAATCCAGCAAGAAAGCGCAGCGGTCAACGAAGGGGTGATTGGCGGCCTCGAAAGGCTTGCGGCGGCGCGTCGGGGTCGTGGTGCGGGCAAGAATTCCCTCGTACATTTGTAAATCGGATTGAAATTCCAGCGCGGTGCCAACATTCCAGCGCTGGTGGCGGGTGAGAGCGCCGAGGAACTTCTGGCGAAACGCGGCAGCCTCTTTTCGCTTCACCGGGGGAATTTTCCGACCATCGCGCGTGGTCGTGCCTCGAGAGACCAGTTCGAGCGCCTGCACGGAGGCCGCCAATAGCGCCTCGCGCTGCAGGAGCGTCAGGAGGTCGCGATAGAGACTTGCATGGACTTGCAAAGCGTGGCGGCCATGATCGACGACGTAGGAATCCACAAAACGTGGCACGATGCGCTCGCGAAGCAGGGTCTCGCTTAGTTGTTGTGCCAGGACCGCGGCGGCATCGGGAGGGAGAGTCTTCGGTTTGGAAGCTCGAACCATAATGGGATTTCCTATGTTAACAGCAGCTTCGACGGCCTGAAGACGTTGCCCGGAGAAAAGTAACCGGCTCGTCATTCCGAGCGAAGCGAGGAAGCTCTCTTTGTAACCCCGAGAAAGAGAGATTCCTTACCTCGTGGACTGGGTTCGGGATGACGGATTCGAGGTGTGTCCGACAACTTTCAGACCTACGCTTCTCACGATACATGAAAAAGGCCCGGCAGAGTCTGCCGAGCCTTTTTCGTTGGTAAGTTGAATTGAGCCTAGTTCAATGAATCGCGCGCGGGCTGTCAGCAACCGAGGCCGGTTGCGGCTCGGGCTCCGGGACAACGGGCGCGATGGGGTTTTTCTCGAGCGCGTGCTCGAGGACTTCATCGAGCGTGCGCACATAGGTTATTTGCAGATCGCCGAGAATCTCCGGCGGGAGATCGGCAACGGCGTTCGGTTCGTTATCCGCAGGCAGCAGGACGTGAGTGATGCCAGCGCGTTTTGCACCAAGCACCTTCTCCTTCACGCCGCCGATAGGGAGAACAACGCCCGAGAGCGTCATCTCGCCTGTCATCGCGAGGCGATTTTTCACTGGACGGTTCGTGAGCAAGCTCACGAGGGCCGTCACCATCGCGGCACCGGCAGAGGGACCGTCTTTCGGAACGGCACCCGACGGCACGTGGATGTGGATGTCCTGCTTGCGGAAGAAGTCCGGATCGATGCCATAGCGCTCTGCATTGGCACGGGTCCAGGTCAACGCCGCGGTCATCGACTCCTGCATGACTTCGCCAAGGTGGCCCGTCATGGTGAACTGCTTGCCACCGCGCATGCGGCTCGCTTCGATGAAGACGATGTCGCCGCCCACCGGAGTCCAAACAAGACCCACGGCCACGCCGGGTTTCTTGACGCGTTCCTCGACTTCCTTTTCGGTGCGGAACTTCGGCACCCCCAGGAACTCGCGCACCACTTCCGGGGTGACGACCATTTTATCGGGCTTGCCTTCAGCCATCCGCCGGGCCTGCTTGCGGACCAGAGTAGCGATTTCGCGCTCCAGGTTGCGCACGCCGGCTTCACGCGTGTAGCTGTGGATGATCTCCTGCAGTCCCCCGTCCGTGAATTCAAGCTGCTCGCCTTCCTTGATTCCGTGTTCGGCGGCCTGCTTCGGGATCAGGTACTTGCGCGCGATGTGTATCTTCTCTTCGCCGGTGTACCCGGGCAGCTCGATGATCTCCATGCGGTCGCGCAAGGGTTCCGGGATGGGGTCCATCCAGTTGGCCGTGGCGATGAAAGTGACCTTCGAAAGATCGAAGGGCACGTCCAGATAATGATCGCGGAACGTGGAGTTCTGTTCCGGGTCGAGAACTTCCATCAACGCGGAGGAGGGGTCGCCGCGGAAATCGCGGCCGAGTTTGTCGACCTCGTCGAGCATGCACACCGGGTCGTTGCTTTCCGCACGGCGGATACCCTGAATGATCTGGCCGGGCAGCGCGCCGATGTAGGTGCGGCGATGGCCGCGGATTTCCGCTTCGTCGTGCATGCCGCCAAGAGCGATGCGGACGAACTTGCGGGCGAGCGCGCGGGCGATGGACTTGCCGAGCGAGGTCTTGCCCACGCCTGGGGGCCCGACGAAGCAAAGGATCGGCCCCTTCATGCCCGGCTGGAGTTTCTTGACCGCCAGGTAATCGAGGATGCGTTCCTTGACCTTCTGCAGGTCGTAGTGATCTTCATCCAGGATTTCGTGGGCCTTCTGGATGTCGATTTCCGTGCTGCCAGAGGATTTGTTCCAGGGCAGCGAGGTCATCCATTCAAGGTAGGTGCGCGAAACCATGTATTCGGCGGAGGCCGGGGTCATCTTGGACAGGCGCTTGAGTTCGCGATCGCACTCTTTCTTGGCTTCCGCGGACATGCCGGCTTCTTCGACTTTCTTACGCAGCTCTTCGATTTCCGCCTGGGCGTCATCGATTTCGCCCAGCTCTTTTTGAATCGCCTTCATCTGCTCGCGCAGCAGGTATTCGCGCTGGTTCTGGCTCACCTGCTCCTGAACCTGCTCGTTGATTTTGCTGCGCAGTTCGAGCACTTCGAGTTCTTTCGAAAGCTCGCGGATCAGAATCTCGAGGCGCTTGCGCACGTTGGAGGTTTCGATCAGCTCCTGGCGCAAAAGAGTCGAGAGGCTCGGCAGAGTTCCGGCGATGAAGTCCGAAAGGCGGGACGGGTCGTCGATGTTCATTGCGACGTTCTGCAAATCGTCCGAGAGCTGCGGCGAGTGGCTTACCACGTCGCGGAACAGATCCTGGGCATTACGTTCGAGCGCTTCCAGTTCGTTATCCTGCTCGCCAATGATGTCCGGCGCGGCCTCCGCAGCGGCACGGAGGAACGGACGCAGGCCGAGCAAGTCCACGATGCGAATCCTCTGTAGGCCTTCGAGAAAGACCACAACGTTGCCATTGGGCATCTTGACGGTCTTATGGACCTTGGCGAGCGTGCCGACTTTGTGCAGGTCCGCGGCAGCGGGATCCTCGACGCGCGGATCGAGCTGGGCAACGACGCCCAGGAGCTTTTCGTCTCCCGAAAGTGAATTGACGAGTGCCAAAGAGCTCTCGCGGCCAACCGTCAGAGGCAGCACGGCGCCCGGGAAGAGAACGGTGTCGCGGACGGGCAGGATTGGCAGCGTGTCAGGCACGGCATGTTTTTTTTCAGCCATTGGTTTCCCCTTAGCATCCGAGGCGGGTTGAACCGCCAGGGATGATTAGATGCAGGTGGCGGCAAAAAGGTGCCCGAAGCTGCACTAATCAAGATCAACGAACTTTAGTGATTTACACTCAGATTCTAACCTGCTCTTCTGGAAAAAGCAAGCTCCTTATAAGCGATAGAAAATATTGATGATAGTCCCATGCCGCCAGCTTAACCTATCCTTTTCATCGGCCAACCTGGGCTAAGGGATAGTGCTTCCTGACAAATTCGATGGCTTGCTCCCTGGTGAGCAGGCTTCCCTCCAATTGGCCCTCTTCGAGAGCCCCTAGGATGCGCTGGTAGGCGGGGCCTGGAGAATAACCCATCTCATGTAGATCGTCGCCCGTCAATAGCCTCGCGGGCCGAACTTGTTCGGGCGGCGTTTGCGCCAGAAAGGATCGGATGGCCTCGTAGGCATCAAGATGGCCGTGGCTGGCCTGGCAGTCAAGGCGATGAAGTTCCAGATGCTCTTCAAAGGCGGGAAGGCGGACGAAGCGCTTCAGAGTGGAGGTGCGCATTTGAGAGACATCTTTGAACTTCATGTGATTTGCAACGAGAGCTTGGACCTGCTCGGTCTCATCCTTCGAGAATTTCAGGCGCCGACAGATCTCGCCCGCAATGCGCACACCGACTTCGACGTGCGAATCGAAGCGGATGCGGTCCCCGGTTTCCGAAGCCGGTCGAAAGGTGGAGGGCTTGCCGACGTCATGAAGCAAGACTCCCCATGCAAGACTGGGTGAGACCCCCGCAGGCAAGGCTTCAAGCATGATACGCGTGTGCATCCAAACGTCACCCTCGGGATGATATTCGGGCGGCTGTTGCACTCCTTTCATTGCCGAAACCTCGGGCAGAACTTCTTGCAGCAAGCCGGCCTCGTCGAGCAATTCAAAGCCGCGGCGCGCGGCGCTTTCGGTAAGAAGTTTCGTCAGCTCTTCATGAATACGTTCGGCGGAGACGGCATGGATTTCCGGAGCGCCTTTTTGGATGGCGGCAAAAGTGTCTGGTTCGATCTGATAGGCGAAACGGGCGGCGAAGCGGATAGCGCGCAGCATGCGCAGTTTATCCTCGGCAAAACGGCGGACCGGATCGCCGATGGCGCGAACGATGCGATCCCGGAGGTCAGCTTGACCGCCGACGAAGTCGAGGACTTGGCCAGAATCGTGCCGCATCAGCAGGCCGTTTACGGTGAAGTCGCGTCGCGAGACGTCGTCTTCGGGCGTTGCGGCGTAGACGACCCTGTCCGGATGGCGCCCATCGGAATAGCCGACGTCGCGGCGAAATGTGGCGACCTCAACTTTGGCGCCGTCGCGCAAAACCAGAATCACTCCAAAGCGCGCGCCTACCGCGATGCTGTCAGGAAAGAGCTGCGAGACTCGATCGGGAATTGCGTCTGTGGTCACGTCGTAATCGGCGGGTTGGCGGCCGAGCAAAAGGTCGCGGACGCAGCCGCCGACCAGGAATGCCTGGTGACCATGCTGTTGCAGGGTGTCGCAGATCGAGTTGGCAAGCTCGTGCGAATTCACGGAAACATTATGCGCCAGCCTCGGGCGTTGCTGGCTAGAAATAAGACGCAAAAGGGGAAGAGAAGTTACTGCGTTCGAAGCACCACGCAGGTGATGTCGTCGGATTGGCGGGTGGCGCCGACGAACTCTTCCACACTTCTCATAAGATAGCGAAGGGACTCTCGTGCGGGGAGATTCGGCAAGCTGCGGATGACGTTCAGCCAGCGCGAGTCTGTGAATTCTTCGCCGGCCGCATTGAAGGCCTCTACGACGCCATCGGTAAAAAGAATCAGTGAGTCGCCAGGGTGCAGTTCGACGGTGGACGCAGGAAAGGAGGCTTCTGTGCTAATGCCGAGCGGCAAGCCACAAGACGCCAGGCGGTCGGTACCGCCATTGCCCCGGCGAACGACGGGGAAGTTGTGGCCTGCGTTGACATAGGCGAGGGTTCGTGAGGAAGGATCGAACTCGGCGATAACGGCGGTGGTGAAACGCTGCCCGCCGAGGCTGTGGGCGCAAGCGTAGCGGTTCAGGCGATCGGCGAGTTGCGAGAGCGGCGGCCCTTCGGAAGCGATGGTCCGCAAGCTGGCTTGAAGAGTGGCCATAAGAAGCGCGGCCGGGACGCTTTTGCCGGCGACATCGGCAATGACCAGCATGAGCTTTCCGCCGGATGCTGCGTCGTTGAGGGGATAAAAGGCGTCGTAGTAATCACCAGCGACGGAATTTTGCGGACGGGTATGAAAAGCGACTTCTGCACCGATGATCGTGGGCGGGTCGGAAGGGACGAGCCAGGTCTGGATTTCGCGGGCGATTTCGAGATCCCGTTTCATGATGACCTTGTCGGCGAGTTCGAGAGAAAGGAGCAGGAGGAAGAGCAGCGCCGCAAGGAAATCAAGATTAAAGTCCACAGAAGAATTGTTGTATTGAAGCTTGACGCCGGACATCAGCAACATGACGAGAGCAAGCAACAGGAGGACACGCCGGGCGGGCGTGAGCTTGCTCATCATGGCCCAGAACAAGTGACCGGCGACGCGAAGGGGCCGCTTCCAGGCGGGCAGCTTGTTGACCTCATCCCAATCGACATCTTTGCCGTAGAAGCCGTAGCTGGAGCGGGCGTCGGCGGTGAACTGGTTCCAGAGTTCGTCGATTTTGCGGCCTTCGCTGACGAGTTGCCAGAACTGTCCCGCGCGCTCAAAGAGAGCAGGCCGTGTGGGAGTTTGTGGCGTGGATGGGACTGGTGCACTCATGCGGAGAGTATAGGCGAAACCGAGGGGAACTGCAGTGACGACGGGTACAGCTCTGTCTGATCTCGAGGCGCCCTGGGAGCATCACCCGGTCCGGAGTCCACGGCCGAGGCCGGTCGTTGAGATTATTTGCAAGGACTGAAACAACTGAAACGCGATCCTGGTTCGAAACGTTGCATAGGTAGAAGGCTTCGGTTCGGGGAGGATCCCATGCGATCCTATCTCTCATTCCTCCTGATCCCACTTCTTGCATTTGGAATATTTGCTGGCAGGGTTAGCGCCGGTTCGACCGCGGCGCAGAGCGAATTCAGCGCGCGACTCAGCTACCTGGAAGGCGACGTGCGGCTGTCGCCTGGACGCGAAGGAGAGCCGTACATCGGCAAGGACTGGATCGAGGCATCGGCGGGGATGGCAGTCGAGGAGGGATACAGTGTTGCGACTCAGGACGGCAGCGCTGAAATTGAACTCGAGAACGGGTCAATGCTGTATCTGGCTCCGCACTCGCTCTCGATGTTTTACTGACCTGACCACGAGCGACCCGCACGGCTCGGGGACGAAGGAGTTTGATTCTTTGGTTGGCACGAGACTATTGGCCGGATCCGTGATGTTCCTGTCGCAATTCCGGCAGGATGGCGAGTTCACGCTCGAAACGCAGACGGCAAGGTTGCGAACGCACTACTCGGGACTGTACCGGGTTACGAGCTACCTCAACAGCACAGAGATGATTGATCTGAGCCAGGGCCTACCGTCAGATTTGGTGTCTCGAGCGGAGCTCGCAGCGTTGCCTCAAGGTACGTTTACCGACGTTGACATCCTCCCCCGCCTGAAGGCTGGGGATTCCTACTGGCTCGCCTGCTAAGCAGCGATGCCTTCGGTGGGTTCCTGACACGACGGGCTTACTGCACCCGAAGGATGCGAGCAGGGCTAACGAGGCGAGCCCCGCCTCTTTGATGTTCGAGGCTGCTACCAAGTCTGCTGGCGCTCGGAATCCACAGGCAACACAGGCGACGAGACGAAGACTTTGCCGGCGACAATCGATACCGTTACGTTCTTCGGTTGGCCTTCAATGTTGCGTGACTTGCGGTAGCGCTTCCAGCCAATCTTTGCCAGCGAGATACGCCCGTTGGTGCTGTCGACTTCGAATCCTTGCGGGATACGAAACGAATCCTTGTGGCCCTGCTTGTGGAAGTCCGGAAGGTCGGCTCGCTTGTTGAAGAAGTTTGTATAGGCTCGCTCCAAATCTTTCAAAGATTGCTGCAACGCTTGCGACGGCGCATCGGAAAGCCACGGGTGCGCAGTCTTCCAGCTTGGCAGCAAAGCGCACATGCCGGCATAACCGAGCCGCTTTCCTTTGTTTTCGTAGCGTTGCTTGTTCAACGCCAAGGCTTGGTTATAGACGAAACGGCACGAGCCGGCAAAGCGTCGCAGGTTGCGAAGCTGTTCGCCATTCGGCAGGGCTTCGAATTGGTAGCCTTGCACCCTCAGCACGGAATTATCGTAGTTGGTCCATGGCGAGACATTCAAGACATTTGCCACGGCAGACACTGCGTCTTCGCAATACACGTACACTTGGTCTTCATCACAAAGCATCGGCATCGAGTTTCGGGCTTGCTATTGGAAAAAGGCGTGCTCTAGTCGCCGTCTTACCTCGCTGCTAGTTGCGGGGTGCACCGATCAACATTCTGAGGCCTATATCCGACAACAGAAAACACCACTCTGAACGGGCTTATATCCCACCTAAAGGACCGGGGCTTTACGCCCGAACGGGTAAGCAACCTTGCGGGGCGCGTCAACGCGACAGAAGGACACCCGAAGAAAGAGTCCCCTCGGGCGGGTGAAAAGCAGATCCCTCACGCCGCAGAAACCGCAGGGATTCGGGATGACAGAACCGGGGCACCGCGGCCGAAGAGGGCCGCGTAGAGTCGCCCCCTCGATTAGATGACTGAGGTCGCGCGGTTGCTACTCGAGGAGGCTAGTGAATTGGACCAGGGGGTAGAGTTCGCGAAAGGTTTTCTCCAGTTCCTTGGGGAACGCGGCTTGCGACGCCGCGGCGGGCTTCATTTTCTTGCGGACGATCCACGCCTGGATTTTGTTCCAGGCTTCCGGATCGATGGGCCAGCCGTTATGTTTCGTCCATCCACCTTTTTCGGTCGTGTACCAGTAGCTTTCATATTTCCTGGCGAGGCGTTTTTTCTGCTGTGAGAGCCACCTCGGGTTGGACTGCACTCTCGGCTGCGCGACGAGCGCGATTGTGGAATCTTTTCGCTTTCCCCCAGTGTAGATGCGGAATCCCGCGGTGACCGTGTCGGCGGAGAAACCGGCGTAGAGCTGGCCGGTTTCGCGGTTGCCCGGCGCAGGGGTTTCAAACTTCAGGTACATCTGGGTTTTGTACGGCGTTTTGTCTTTTGCGAAGCGGATGTCACGGTTAATCCGGGAAAAGTTTGCGCCGGTTCGGCCGGTGACGTCGAAGCCGCCGTTCAGACCGAGGATCGCGGGAGCTAGTTGCTCGAGCAGGCGGCGAAGCGGTTGCACGACCGAGGACTGGTAGCGCGCGCGGTTGGCGTCCATCCAGGCTTTCCTGTTGTTCTTTCCGAGTTCGCGAAAGAAGCGGAAAGTTTCCTCGGGAATGATGGAATTTGCAGAAGGCATGACGTCACCTCGGGTCAGGCTGGCTGGCTTGGGCACAAGGTAAATGATACGTTGAGATCCTTCAGCCCGAAAGGCACGGAGATCAGGGTGACAAGCAAGAGCAGTATTTCTCAGAGGAGGGTCTGGATCGCGGGATGCACAGACCAGACCATTCCCATCGCGGGCCAATTGCACTATGCTTTTCGGGCGCCGGTCCGGAACTGGGCGCTCCAGAAAACTTTCTCATAAACAGGTGAAGCACGTGGACAGCAAACGACTCTTGCTTTGTGCACTATTTTTGATGCTTTTTGCCACAGACTTGCGGCTATTCGCCGACGACGAAAGCGAAACTCCCGCAAGAACCGACGCCTGGAAACCGGAAGATTTCGTGTACGTCGAGTCGTCGGGGGCGTTTCGTATTTCTCCCGACGCGCACTGGGTGGCCTGGGTCAAAACCGAAGGCAATAAGGAGAAAGACAAAAGGATTTCGAATCTTTTTCTGTCGAGCCTGACCGAGGACCGCGAGATTCAGCTTACGCGAGGAGCCGACGACGTTTTTGATTTCAGCTGGTCGCCGGACAGCGAGTGGATCGCGTTCATCAGCGACAGGAAAGCTCCGCAGCCGAAGCCGGACACCGACGCAAGCCAGATCTGGCTGATCAGCTCGTGGGGCGGCGAGCCTTACGTGTTGACGGAACTTCCTCGAGGGCCAAAGGGGGTGCAATGGCTTGACAAGGACACGCTCGTGTTCACCGCACCTGAAGATCCCAGCGCATACGAGCAGGCGCTGAAGAAGAAAAAAGACGATTCGGAGACCGTCGACGACGCAGCGCACGAGCCGCCTGTGCGGCTGTTCAAGATCGGCGTAAAAGAAAAGAAAATCACCCGGCTGACGAACAACCTCGACTGGATTCGCAACTGCTACATTTCGAAGGACGGGAAGTCGGTGGTGGCGATTCACCAGAGGAGCCTGCATTACACGTTTGACCAGAAGGTGCCGCCGGTATCGATTCTGCACAACCTTGGCGACGGCACTGAAAAACAGATATTTACCGATGGCCGCATACGTCCTTTTGGTTTTGAGTGGGTGCCGGATAGTTCGGGTTTTTACGCTTGGGCGCCTTACTCCAGCAGTCCGAAGTTCATTATGGCGTCGATCCTGCTGCTCTACTATTACGATGTTGCGAGCGGCAAGAGCGTTGAGGTTCCTTTGGACTGGGAGAATGGCATCGGCTCGGACCTGGCGGCGACACAAGATGGATTTGTCGCGGGACTGGCGGCGGGTCATCGATATGAGATGGCGCGGTACTTAAGAGAAAAATCGGGAATTGACTCCACCTGGAAGCACAGCAATCTCGAAGGCGAGCGCGTCAAGAATATTCAAAACTTCGCGGTATCGACCGATGGGAAGACCATCGTCTACCGGTCCTCGACAGCGAGCACCATTCCGCAGCTTTACCGCGCGCAGCTCGACGGCGACAGAGTGTCGGCGCCCGTGCAGCTTACGCATCTGAACGAGAATCTTGTGAAATCGCGAGTTTTCGCGAAGACCGAGGTTGTTCGCTGGAAGGGCTCGAATGACGAAGAAGTGGAGGGGATTCTCTATTATCCGACGAACTACGAGGCAGGCAGGAAGTATCCTCTGATTACAGCGATTCACGGCGGGCCGCATTCCGAGGACCTGGACCAATGGGGAGAAGGCACCGGTTATCCCATCAACTTGTATACACAACGCGGAGCGTTCGTGCTGCGTCCGAATTATCACGGAAGCGCGAATTACGGGTTGCAATGGGGCGAGTCAATCTGCTGCGGAAAGTACTACGACCTGGAGACACCGGACATCAACATGGGTGTGGACTACCTGGTCGGCAGGGGACTGGTGGACGCGGATCAAGTGGCAACGATGGGGTGGTCGAATGGTTCAATTCTTTCGACCAGCCTGATCACGACCTATCCGGCTCGATATAAAGTGGCGAGCGTGGGAGCGGGGGATGTGGAATGGATCAGCGACTGGGGAAATGTGATGTTTGGCGATTCGTTCGATTCGTATTACTTCGGCAAATCCCCGATGGAGGATCCGGATTTGTACGTGCGCAAGTCGCCATTCTTCAAGATGGATAAGGTGCAAGCGGCGGTGCTGATATTTCACGGGACGGCGGACACGAATGTGCCACCGGGGCAGAGCTGGTCGTATTTTCGAGTGCTGCAGTACTACGAGAAGGTGCCGGTAAAGTTTGTGGTGTTTCCTGGCGAGCCGCACGGACCGCGAAAGCTGACGCATCAAATGAGGAAGGTGGAAGAAGAAGCGGCGTGGTTCGACAAGTATTTCTTTAAGACCGCGCCGCCGGGGAATGAGGCAGTGAAGGCGGGCTCGCCGCTCGATGAGGCGCTGAAAGAGAAGAATGTGGCCCGCACCGGCGGCGACTATGGCACAAGCTATGCGGCGAAAGGCAAATCGGTGTTGATTCCGGAGGTTGTGAAGCGAGGCGAACTGGAGGTAGGGCGCTTTGAAGTGACGAGGGCGCAATTTGCCGCGTTCGACAAGAGCTATAAAGTGGAGGCCGGCACGGAGAACTACCCGGCGAATGGCGTGAGCCTTGAGCAGGCAAAAGCCTACGCCGAATGGCTTTCGCAGCTGACCGGGCAGACGTGGCGGGTACCGACCGAAAATGAGCTGGCGGTGAAGTATGACAGGAAAGACGGCGAGAACACCCTGGATTACTGGGCCGGCTACCCGCTGAATCCAGACGACGCGAAGCGGCTGCGGGAGAAAGTGAAGGAACTGAACGGCCGAGCGCCGCTGCTGAAGCCGGTGGGGAGTTTCGCGGGACAAGGCCAGGAGAAGGAAGAACCGGTGTTCGATGTCGGCGGGAACGCGGCTGAGTGGGTTTTGACGGCAGATGGCAAAGGCAAAGCGGTTGGCGGGAGCGCGGATTGTCCGGTAGATGCACGGTCCAGTTGCACGCCGGAGGCAGCGTACATTGGATTCCGCGTGGTGCGCGGAGCAGCAAAAGCGAAAACATCTCAGACGCCGGCGGCAGCAAAGGGTGCTGCGAGCAAGGACTGAGATGATGCTGCGCTTCGGAAGATTCTGGCGTGCGGGAGGCGTCGCGCTTATATTGCTTTGGCTCGCGCCAGGTGCGGCTCCGGCTGCCGCCGACCTGACCAAGGACGATATCGATTTCCGCAAAAATGTGTACGCGGACAAGGACGGGCATCGCTTGCCGTACCGGCTCTTTGTGCCGCTGGGCTACGACGCGAACAGGAAATACCCGTTGCTGTTGTGGCTACATGGAGGCAAAGCCCGCGGATCCGACAATGTGAGACAACTCACGAACGAGAGTCAACTGGGCACGCATTACTGGATTTCGCGCGAGGTGCAGAGGGAATTTCCGGTGTTTGTGATGGCGCCACAGTGCCCCTCGGGCGAGGTCTGGGCTGAGCCGGAACTGAACCAGCCGGGGCCTTCGCTGAAGCTGACCATGGACGCGCTGGCGAAGGTGCGGAAAGAGTTTTCGATTGATCCCGACCGAATCTACGTGGCCGGTCAGTCCATGGGCGGTATGGGTGTTTGGTCGCTGCTGCAGGCCTATCCGGGAATGTGGGCCGCCGCGATGATCCTGGCGGCGTACGATAACTTCACGGACATTGGGGCGATTGCGCAGGTACCGCTGTGGGTTTTCCAGGGCGACCGGGACGATGCGGTTCCTGTGTCGATGGTACGCGACATGATGCAGCAATTGAAAAAGGCACATGCCAATCTGCGCTATACGGAGTACCACAGGGTCGATCACCAGGTTTGGAATAAAGCGTTTGCGGAACCCGGCCTAGTGCCGTGGCTCTCTTCACAAAGACGTGGCGCGGCGGGCGAAGGCCAAGTTGGCTCTAGCGGGAAGGCTCCCGTCCCGTAAAATTGAGAAATGAGTGAATCTGAATTCCAACCAACCGAGCGCACCCAAGTCAAGCGACTGCCGAAGCGAGGACACTACGACCGCGAAACGGTGTACGGAATTCTGGACTCGGCGTTTGTGTGCCACGTGGGATTCAGCGTCGGCGGGCAACCGTACGTCATCCCGACGAATTACGGGAGAACCGAGGACACAATATACGTGCATGGCAGCGCCGCGAGCCGGATGCTGAAGACGCTGAGCGGAGGTGTGCCGGTTTGCGTTACCGTGACGCACGTGGATGGTTTGGTGTTGGCGCGCTCGGCGTTTCATCATTCAGTGAACTACCGCTCGGTCGTCATTCTGGGCACTGCGCGGCTGGTCGAACAACCGGCAGAAAAAATGGAGGCGCTTCGCCTTTTCACGGAGCATGTGATGAAGGGGCGCTGGGACGACGTGCGGCAGCCTACGGAGCAGGAATTGAAGGCTACGACGGTGCTGGCGATACCGCTCGAGGAAGTTTCCGCGAAAGTGCGGACCGGCGGGCCGGTGGACGAAGAGGTCGATTATTCGCTGCCGGTATGGGCAGGGGTTTTGCCGCTGGAAACGGTCGCGAAAGAGCCGGTGCCCGATGCAATGCGCAAGAACGATCCTCCACTCCCGGACTACCTGAAGAACCACTTGCGATAAAAAATTCGAACCCGAAAGCGTATGCCTCGGGCTGAGGCTCGGGAAGGCTGCAGCATCGGGGCCGGGATCACAATGGGTAGTTTATAGTGCAGGACAGAAGCTGAAGCCTCAGGGTGCGTGCGAGGGAAGGCTCGCCCGAGAGGGTAATGGGCGCTGTGAGAAACGTCACTCTTCAATGTGATTTGCACTACAAAACCAAAGAAGGGGGACATCGCCGGCAGGCGTAACCCGTGGCAGATCAAGGCTAGACGGGCTTGGCGGAACCGATGCGCTCGGGTGGGGCGGGCCGGGCAAGGACGGCCATAGCGAGCAGCACGAATCCAAAGAGGATGCCAATGAAAGTGGCAGAAAAGGCGAAGACGCCGGCCGCCTGCATGTCGCTGCGCGCGATTCCGGAGACAGCGACCTTGATATGGGGATGGACCTCGTTCAACGCCGGGGCATCGCGGGTGAAACTGACGAGCAGGGTGTAGGGATGGCCGGCCTCACCGTGAAATTCGCCAATTTCGCGGGAAACGGTGTTGCCCGCAGGGGCACTATGTTGCTCGTCAGAAGAGCCACGGCGGAGCTCCCGGCCGTCTCGGGAGAGGATCCAATTTGCCGCGAGAACTGGTTGGAGGGAGCCGCAGGTTCGTGGGTCGCAATCGACTCCGAGAAGACAGCGCGCCTGATCGGGCGGGGTAGCAGCCTGTGCTTCGATCTGAATGAGGTAAAGGCCATCGAAGTTAAGAATGAAGTTCGACGCGACAGATTGGCCCGCAATCGGTGAAACAGGCTGATCGACCGGGACGAGATCGCGCGTGCGGTCCAAAGAGTCCAAGCTGCAGGGACAGAGATGCTGAGAGCGACAAGTCCGAGTCCGAATTTAGCTTTCAGTTGCATACGGCGGCCAGCAAGAGCGGCGGATGACGGTGTTAGGTTACATCCAGGCTTATTTCGCCCTTGAACCCGAAAACGCGGAAGCCAAACCTAGCGCGATGAGAGCGCCTCCGGACACGTTCCGCTGGGCCCGCCGCAGGCGCACATTCCGGCGCAAAAGCTCCGCGGCACTGCCGGCGGCCACAGCCCAGATCGAGTCGCTGCACCAACCCATCAAGGCAAACAAAACGCCCAGCTCAAAGATCTGCATGGTAGCGTGCCCACGGGATGGGTCCACAAACTGAGGCAGAAAGGCGAGGAAAAACAGGGCGGTCTTCGGGTTGAGCAGGTTGACCAGGACTCCCTGCCCAAAGAGGCGCACGAGACGCCGCTCGTCACTGGTCGCCTGGAGAAATTCTGCATCACCGCTTCGTAATGTTCGAATGCCGAGGTAAACCAAATAGGCGGCGCCGACATACTTGACGAATTGGAATGCCGCAGCCGACGAGGCCAACAGAGCAGAGAGACCGAGAGTAGCTGCGGCAACGTGAAACAGCGTCCCGACCACGATACCCATGGCTGAAACGAGCCCCGCCGACCGCCCATGCCCAATGCTGCGGCTAACGACGTAGGTGACTGCGGGACCGGGAATAATCAGAAGGATCGCAGCGCCACTCACAAACAGAATAAGAGATGAGTGGCTGATCAGCATAGTGATGGCGTTGCGGGAGAAGGGCTAGTGACAGGAACAGCCACCGCCGCAGCAGCCTCCACCCCCTGAAAAACCACCCGACGAGCTGGAGGTACCGCCGGAACCAGCCGTAGCAAAGACGGAGAGCTGAATCGTGGCTTTCTTGCTGGAGCATTTCGGGCAGGAAATCTCTTGCTGCTTGTTGATGACAATTTTTTCGAAGCGCTCGTTGCAATTCTCACAGATGTATTCGTAGATTGGCATGAAGCTTATTCCCTCGTGAAGACGAGTAATTATAGCATTCGACGAGCCAAGCCGGGGAATGCTGGCAGAGGCCCATCTTTCCAAGGGATTACCAAGATTGCCGGGCGGGGCGCAACACCCCACGAGCAGGGGCGCGGGCGGGCCTTTTTTGTGCCACAAGGCTTTTTTTATGGAGCGACGAACATGCCGAAATAGAAGCCAAGAAGGCCAAGACAAGAGAGGACGAGCGCAAGTCGGGTCCAGGACTTCGCAAGAATACAAAAAGGGACCGCGAACACAGCGGAAGCGAAGCCCGCCAGGGTTGCGATGCGGGTGGGCGATGGCGGATCGGGGCCGTGCCCGGGGAAACGGCGCCAATAAATGAAGGCAAAAGCTCCCAGGGCGATACTGAGCGTGACTGTAACGAGGGCGATCGAGGTGGCGTAGCGGCGCCAGCGGGGGATACTTATTGATTCGTGATTGCGGCTCCAAAGCCACCAGGCACAGGTACAGCTCAACGGTGGCAGGAAGAGAAGCGCAAAGTCGACAGCCCACTCCGCCCAAGTCATCGCTTGTCAGCCAAATCTAGCATAGCGCATCAAGCAGAAACGAAGAACCGACGGGGTAAGAACATACCGCCACGATGGGCAGAATTATGTCATATACCAGCCACCATTGATGCTGATCGTCTGCCCGGTCATGTAGTCGCTTTCGGCAAGCAAGACGGCAGCGCGAGCGACTTCTTCGGGGGCGCCAAAAAATCCGACGGGGATGCCATCCGGCGAAGCGTTCGGGTTGGAAGTGACCATGTCGGTTTCGATGAGGGCGGGAGCGATGGCGTTGACCCTGACGCCGGAGCGAGCAAGGAGCGAGGCGTAAGAATGTGTGAGGCCGATCAACCCGGCCTTGGAGGCGGCGTAATGGGGGCCAATCACGCCGCCGGTCTGGGCCGCGACAGAGGAAAGGTTGATGATGCGCCCCCAGCGGCGCTGGCGCATGCCAGGAAGGACGCGGGAAATCAGGAGGAAGGCGGATTTCAGGTTAACACGGAGTATCTCATCCCAGTCGGCTTCGGCGAGTTCTGGGAAGGGCTTGATTTGGGTGATGCCGGCATTGTTGACGAGGATGTCGACGGAGCCGAGTTCGTGCTCCACGGCTTCGAGAAGCTCGTCTACGTCTGCGGATAGTGAAACATCAGCTTGCAAGATGACGGCCGGACGACCCAAGTTGCGGATGATGGAGCGCACTTCTTCGGCAGCACCTTTTTGCGTGCGGTAGTTGATTGCAACGCTGGCCCCCGCTTCAGCCAGCGCAATAGCGACGGCGCGGCCGATACCGCGGCTGGCGCCGGTGACGAGGGCGACGCGTGGTTCAAGCTTGCCCACGGCGGAATTTCTCCAGGCGAAAGGATAGCGCAGAAAAGAGCGTCCCACCTCGGGAGGTGGCCGCACAAAAGCGTAAGAGTACCGGCCTGAAGGCACGATGCTACAGAAAAAAGAGCTGCGCACAGCAGGAAGCCTGACTCGGACAGGCAGGCAAGCGCCAAAAAGGGGACATCGGGCGCAGCGGTGCTGCGCCCCTACAGGAGAGCGTTAGTCGCCGGCGATGGCTTCGGCGGCTGCTTCCTTGGGCTTCGGTGCGGAAGCAGCATTACCGTTCGAATGACCGTTCCCGTTCGGGTGCCCGTTGCCATTCCCGGAGGCCGGGGCGATCGTGACGGGTTTACCGGCCTTGGCGAGGTTGGCCGGAACAGCCTTGGCGATGTCGTTGAGAGAGCCAATCTGCACAACGGCCGGCTGAGGCTTCTTGAGAACGAGCTCTTCGTAAATGGCACGAACCTTGGCCTGCTCTTCGAGGGCTTTCTTGCGTCGGATGCGGTTCTCTTCAGCCGCAGTCACCGGGATGTCGTGCTCGATGTGGCGGACGCGAGCGGCATCGGTTGCGTCGATCTTCAGCGAATGCTCGTAGCTGCTGAGGTTGACGTTCTTCCCCTTGGCGTAGATTTCGTGTTTGCCGTGGGTGCGGTACCATTCGGCGACAGTGGCGTTCTTGTGCATATTTTCGATGATCTGGCGCCAGCCGACACCGGTGTTGTAAGCGCAAAAGCTGATTTCGCCCTGTTGCGTGCCGTAGGGAATGATGCACATTTCGGTGCGGCGGAAGTCGTAGTTGAAAAGATCCTGGAACCACATCCCGGCGATGAACAGGAAGTTCCACGGGTCTTGCGTGCGGCGCCTTACTGTGTCGTCGAAGGTACGGTCCGGCGAGGTGCGGCCGTATTTGACCGAAGCACCCTTGGTGAGCGCCCAGGTCTTATCGAACTTCTTGAACATGTCGAAGAGCTTCAGGCCCTTCGGACTGCGGAACGGGTGATAGTTCTTGAGGAGCGCGAGAGCCATCATGAAATTGGAGAAGCTCTTGCCGCGCGAGGCGTCGGTGATGGCGGTGACGTCGCGAGTCAGGCTCTGGGCATCGAGGAAACGGGGAACAGGAGCCCATTCCTTGGTTTGCTTGTTGATCATGATCGCGGTGCCAACGCCGCAATTCGGGTGGCAAC
>Ga0306922_10001452_pt1 | contig 21146 bp, 20 predicted proteins | sample sta12Cox44000082_FD_203758 | JGI IMG/M metagenome (GOLD analysis project Ga0306922, IMG submission 203758) | Lab enrichment of tropical soil microbial communities from Luquillo Experimental Forest, Puerto Rico - statoxic.12C.oxic.44.000.082 (v2)... | ecosystem: Environmental > Terrestrial >... | reverse complement strand
CCAAGATCGGCGTCATGCCCTGGCGCACAAAAATCTTCTGCTCCTTACGGCTTACGAAGACCGCCACCTGGCCGGCACTCGGTTTGTCCGACGCTTTCATGCGCGAATAGGGTGACGGCTTGGCAGGGTCACCGATCGGCGCGGGCTCCGCGGGCGCAAGCGCAGCCGGAGCGTCGATCGAATGGTCCGTTTCGTTCTCAGCGAGCTTGATCGGGCCTTCGGCGCGACCATCAGTCGCGTTATTCATGGAGACCTTCGGCTCCGACGGCTTCTCGCTGGGCACGAACAGCTTGGGATGCTCGAATTCGACTGGCACTATTTCATGCCTGGACACAATGAAGCGCACGCCCAGCTTTGTGACGGGCCACAGCTTCTGCGCAAAATCATGCGAGGTTCGGATGCAACCGTGCGAAGCGGGATAACCCGGCAAAACGCCCTCGTGAAGGGCCACACCAGACCAAGTGATCCGCTCCATGTACGGCATCGGCGCGCCGCTATAGAGGTTGGAATGGTGATAGCGGTCCTTCTCAATCACGCTGAACACACCCATCGGCGTCGGATGACCGGGCATGCCGGTCGAAACCGGGCCTTGCGCGACGCGCACTCCGTTGCTGTAGAGCGTGACTTTCTGCGTGCTGATATTGACGGCAATCTGCAGCGGGCCTTTCGGCATCTCGCCGAAGCCTGGATCGGTCTTCGGCTCGGACCGCTCTTGATGGCCGTGAGAGGTCACCCGGACGCGGCGGGATGAGTAATCGCCATACCAGCCGCCACGGAAGGCGGAGTAACCGAACCGCCGAAAATAGGCATCGGCCGAGCTTGTCAATCCGGCAAGCAACGCCATGGCCACGCTCGAAACCAGCGTTGCGCGCAGGATCATCAGTCCGACACGATCGGATGCGGGGACAGCTCCCACGATGTTCGGCAAGTCACTCTCCACTGTTATGCGCCGATGGCACGACGCGCTCATGGGGCGGTCCACGATGCATCGGCCGCCGATAGCCCTGCAGGGGCGGATTATCGACGGCTCGATTCTCTCCCGCACAATATGCGCCACGCGTACGCAAAGTCGATGATTTATCGACCGCTACGGCACGCATACCCGCGCCATGCTGACGTGATTCGGTAAACAAATCGAAGCGCCCGCCACGGGTCGGGCAGGGCGATTCATGCCATTGAAGTTAAAAGATAAATCGGCCTTACCGAGGGACGCGATTCTTTACCGGCAGAAGGCAAATGTGCTTCGCCGGAGCACTTCTTCGAAGTCGATTTTTCAGACAATGAGGCTTTGCGGCAACGCGACGGAGAAACGGCCGCGCACCGCGGTCGTAAGCCTCCACCGAGCGCAAATCGGGATCAGCCGCGTCCGCCGGCGGACAAGATTGCCCGCGTCGCATGATCGGGGCCGAAGTCATCCGCGCCCCGGATCGACAGTAGATCGGAAAGGCGCGTACGGGCGCGATTGACCCTGCTCTTGATTGTCCCCACCGCACAATCGCAAATTGCGGCTGCCTCCTCGTAGGAGAACCCGGATGCACCGACCAGGATGAGGGCTTCCCGTTGGTCGGGCGGCAACTTCGCGAGCGCTACACGAAACTCCTCGAACTCGACCCGGCTCTGTTGCTCGGGATGAGATTTGAGCGACTCCGCGTAGCTTCCATCCGTATCCTCGACTTCGCGCCGGCGCTTGCGGTACTCCGACCGAAACAAATTGCGCAATATCGTGAAGAGCCACGCCGACATATTTGTCCCAGGCTGGAAAGAATGGATGTTGGCCATCGCGCGCAAGAGCGTTTCCTGGACCAGATCGTCGGCGCGGTCGACGTTCCCGCACAGCGATATTGCAAAGGCCCGCAGGCTCGGAACAGCTGCGAGCATCGCATCACGTACGGATGGTCGCATGTTCATCGCAGCGACCCTTTGCCCGGAGGAACCTCCAGCCCGTTGGCTCCGAGCACGCGGTCCAACGCCGCGTCGTTCCCGCCGGTGCCATGAGCGGAGCGGTCGCGATCCGACGCGGCCTCGTTTGCCGCCGGATCGCCGGCATTATCGAGCTCATTCAGCAGGTCCTTGAACCGATCGGGAACCCCCTGCTGGATCACGTCGTCGTAAACACGCTGGAGGATATCGCCCAGCCGCCGCTGGTCTTCGCGGCTTAGACGCCCTGCGGCTCTGGGTGAAGGGGTGTCGGCCTGCATTTCGGCCCTTGTCTTCCGAGCGGTCCCGGCGATCTCGGACGGACCCAGCCTTCGGGCCGACCAACTAGGCCTAAGTGACTTGAATCCCGTCATTTTCTCGTCTCGCGGTACACCAGGTGGCCCGCGGGGCCCTCCCTGCGTCACCAAGGGATAACGTAAGGCAAAACCGTTCGTTCCGCCTGGGCTGGAACTTTGTTGTGGCGCGATTGTTTCCGCTGGTATCCTTCAGGGAAAATGAACGGGAGGGTCCCGTGCCGAATTCATCCGCTATAGCACAATACCTGCCTTTCCTCCGGCGATATGCACGAGCGCTCACGGGCAGCCAAGCGTCGGGCGATGCCTATGTGGCCGCCACCCTCGAGGCTCTCATCACGGACCGGTCGGTCATCGACGACGAGCGGGGAGCCCGTGTCGCTCTCTATCGCCTTTTTACCAAAATATGGAGCTCGGTCCCCGTGAACGGGACCCTAGGACCCGCGCAGGAGCTGCTGCCGGGTGAGCAAAAGCTCGCCCACGTGACACCGCTTCCAAGGCAGGCATTTCTTCTGGTCGCGCTCGAGGGTTTCTCGGAGCCGGATGCGGCACGCATACTCGACGTCGACGTGGTTAGGCTGCGAGCACTGGTCGAGGAATCCGGACGCGAGCTCGCCGCCGAAATTGCGACCAGCGTTCTCATCATCGAAGATGATACCTTCATTGCCATGGAGCTTGAGACCCTGATTGAAGGTCTCGGCCACATTGTTCTCGGCGTTGCCCGCACCCATGCCGAGGCGCTGGCTCTGACGAAGAAAAAGCGGCCGGGATTGATCCTGGCGGATATCCAGCTCGCTGACGGCAGCTCGGGCCTGGAAGCGGTGAACGAGCTGCTGGCATCCTTCGAGGCGCCGGTGATTTTCATCACGGCATACCCCGAGCGCTTCCTCACCGGAGAGCGGCCGGAGCCGGCGTTCCTGATCGCCAAACCGTTCCAGCCGGCAACCGTGTCAGCCGTCGCCAGCCAAGCGTTGTTCTTTGAACGCCGGGCGAAAAGACGCGACCGACGGGTCGCTGTTTGAGAGGCAGCGCGGCTTCCTATTCTATCCGGCCTTCGCCCGAGGCACCTTTGGGACCGGCTGACTTGGCCTACCGGTCCTGGCGCTCACGAATTTCGGTGGATCGACAAGCCGATGAGGAGCCCCACTCCGGCAGCCACTGCGAGCATGATGAGAGGCCGATTTTCGACCTCGTCGGATAGCCGCCGCATCGCATCATTTCCGAACCTTGCGGCGTCGTTGCCGACGGAAGTTGCGTTTTCGCGCATCCGCGCAGCCATGCTGCTCAACGCCGACGCAACTGCTTCGCCGATACCGTCGGCGGCACGTGTGGCATTCGTCGAAGTGACGCTGCCGATTCGGTGCAGGCGGCTCTCGAGGGCGCGCAAGCGTCCATCGATTTCGCGAAGATTCGCGGCGATAGCGGAAGACGATTGGCGAAGCATTTCAATGGTCCCGGCTTTGTGAAGTTGAACCTCTCCAGCGACCAATAGTTCCATACTGAGCGCCATGGTCAAAAACCACGGGCGTAGCCGACTTTTCGTCGACTACGCCCGAGACACCGGCCGAGCACGGGGAGGGGGGAAATGGGCGGCCGGCTGCCAGGACAATGCGGGCGGCATCCGATTGGTTCCGAAGAAAATGCTTCAGGCCGGGCCCACGACCGCGGGGTGTTTCCCGATATCCCGAGCCGAGCCCCTTCCTTGTACCGCCCCGACTTTCGCTCCCCCCAATCCAAGTCGCCGTCCGGGCGCTGAAATCCCGCGCAGGGGGTGAACCTAACGGTGGGTTAATGCGACTAACAGGCACAAGGGATCGTGGGAGCAACCATGTTGCGTCATTCTCGATATCTCGTTGTCTGCTGCGGCGCGGCTTTTGGCTTGGCATCCTTCCTTATCGGGCTCGAGGTCTCCTCCACCACGGCGGCGACGTCGATCGATCAAAGCCCGGCCATGATCAACCGCACGCTGAAGGGCGACCGTTTGCCACTGGTCCCTGCGGTGAGCCGCAACGCGGTCAACACCCCGACCGAGGTCAAGGCCCCTCGCGAACCCGCACCCCAGCCCGTGCTGCTCGAAGGGTGCGAGCCAATCATGAGCACGATCGGCCAGCCTCCGCTGTCGCGCGTTGCCGGGCGCTGCCTCTCCTGACCGTCCGCGGGCAGGTCCACCTAATCGTCGCTCAGGGTTCGTCCCAGTCGGCCGGATAGTCGCTTCGTCGCGAGCGACAAAGCCAATTGGGCCGGCGACGGCTGCTACGCATTGGAACGGTCCCGGGATCGCGGCGGAGCCCGACTTTCGGTCGGCCAACACGGTGGAGCTCTTCTTCGGAACTTTTGCGCACACGCATGGGTTGGTTCGTTTTTGCGCGACGCTGAAACCCAGCTCGCATTTGAGCTTCGGCGCAAGGGGCCAATCCCCACGCCTTGAGAAGAGAAAATGTCCCAATCACAGGGAAAAAAAGAAGACCCGAAAGCGCCGGACACCGGTCAAGCTGGGATTCCCCCTTTAGAAGTTTTTCGCTCCGCCCTCGACATGGGCCAGATCGGCGTCTGGTCGTGGGACCTGCGTTCCCATTTGATGACGTGGTCGAGCAATCTAGCAGATTTTCGCGTTCCACCCGACGGTCATGCGGAGGGTACCTTCACAATCGCTCCGCTCGATTTGCCTGTGCACGAGGGTACCGGGCTGCTTGCCGCGATTGCGAGGACGCTGGAAACGAAAGCGCCCTGCCGCGTGGAATACCGCGTGCCCGGACCGACGGAGCGCGAGGAGCGGTGGCTCGAGGCGTCGGCAACGGTCGTGATCGAGGACGGCACGGCGGTGCAATTGCTCGGGATTTGCCGGGACATTACCGAGCGCTTGGCAATCAATCGCGAAGTGCAAGTGCGCGCGCGACAGCAGGAAGTCCTCGCGCGGCTCGGCGAACGGGCGCTCACCGAAAGTGATCTGCAAAAGTTCTTCAATGAGGTTGTCAGCACCATCGGCGAGATTCTCGATGTCGAGATGGTGAAAATTCTGGAATTGATGCCTGGCGATGCCGAGCTCCTGCTGCGGGCCGGGATCGGCTGGAAAGCCGGGCTGGTGGGCGCCGCGGCAGTTTCGACGGCGCGCGATTCGCAAGCGGGTTACGCGCTGGCCTCCGGCCGCGCCGTCGTCCTGGAGAACCTCAAGACCGAAACCAGGTTCAAGGGGGAGCCTTTGCTCCACGATCATGATGTCGCAAGCGGCATTACCGCCCCGATCGCCGGGCACGACGGCCGCGCCTACGGCGTGCTCGGCGCGCACACCGCGAAACGACGCAGGTTCCATGACTATGACGTTTCATTCATTGCGGCGGTCGCAAACGTTGTGGCCGGCGCGATACAGCGCCGGCAACTGGACCAGCGTCATGAGCTCATGATCCGCGAGCTGCGCCACCGCTCCGGGAATCTGTTTTCACAGCTGCTCGCGTTGTTTTCGCAGACTGCCAAGAGCTCACGCAGCATCGGCGACCTGGTCACAAAATACGAGGCTCGCGTGCTCGCACTTGCCAACGCGCACCGCCTCATCACAGAGGGCGGCTGGAAATCGACATCGCTGCATGAGTTGCTCGACACGCTGCTCGCGCCGTTTCTCGATCGCATTACGTTCAAGGGTCCGAACGTCTTTCTCGAACCCGATCCCACCTTTGGCCTGAGCATGGCGGTCCATGAACTGGTCACCAATGCCAGCAAGCACGGCAGCCTGACCGATCCGTCCGGGCGGGTTGACCTTTCGTGGTCAGTCACCCGTACGCAGCAGGGGCTTACGCTGGTGCTCGTATGGAATGAACGAGGGGGGCCGGCACCCAAGCGTATCCGACGCCCGGGTTTCGGCTCGCGACTGATCAACATGGTGATCGAGCGCCAGCTCAACGGCCAGGTCGAGCAATCATTCAGACCGCAGGGCCTGGATGCGACACTGACCGTTCCGCTGACGCACGAGCGCTGGCCGGGGGGAGCGCGCACGGGCGCGGCCGCCGCCGCGCAGTAACCCACTTTCACGCCGACTTGACGCGGCCTCCTGCGGCCTCCAGAACCGCGGCAACAATGCCCGCATAGCCGGTGCAGCGGCACAGGTGGCCGCTGAGCACGTCTACCACCTCGGATTCGGAAGGGTTGGGATTGCGGGCGAGAAAGTCGGTGAACGACATGAGAATGCCGGGGGTGCAGAAGCCGCATTGCAGGGCGTGATTGTTGCGAAACGCCTGCTGCAGTGCGTTGAGGGAGGCATTCGGGCCGGCAAGCGACTCCACGGTGGCCACCGCCCTTCCCTCGGCCTGCACGGCAAGGGTAAGGCAGGCGCGCACGGCCGCTCCGTCGAGCAGGACCGTGCAGCATCCACACACGCCGTGCTCGCATCCGACGTGGGTGCCGGTCGCGCCAAGCACATAGCGAATAAAATCGGAGAGCAGCATGCGCGGCTCCGCCTCACCGGAGACCTTGCGGCCATTGAGCGTCAGGGTGACGCGCGCCCGTTGGTTTCTGCTCACGCGGCGCATTGCATGGCCTCCCGCACGACCAGGGGAGCAATGCGGCGCAGCAGATCGCGCCGCATGTGCGCCGACGCGTGAATATCATCGTAGCCGTTGAGCTCCCAGACCAGCCGTTCGATTGCGCCGCGCAGGGGTGCGGCACCATTCACATCGAGATGGCGAACGGCCGGACGGTCCGCCATGCCGGCGACCCCGATGCGCACGCCGTCGCCATTGTCGACGGTCGTCGCCGCGACAGCGATGATGGCAAAGTCGCCGTGCCTGCGGGCGACCTCCCGGAACGCCACGCCCGCACCGGCTCTCGTCACGGGAAAGCGCACGGCGGTGATCATCTCGTCGCTCTCGCGCGCCGTAGTCAACATTCCTTGCTGGAATTCGCCCGCTGCAACAACGCGCGCGCGCTTGCGCGATCGCAGCACGACCTCGCCGTCAAGGAGGACAAGTGCCAACGGAATCTCCGACGCGGGGTCCGCATGCGCGATGGAGCCGCAGACCGTACCCTTGTTGCGGGTCTGGAAATGACCCACGAACGGCAAGGCGGCATGGAGGAGCGGAAGCTTGTGCCGGAGCGGCGGCCAGCTCAGCAAGCGGTTCTGCGTCACGGCGGCCCCGACCTCGACCTTGCCGTCGACCTCGCGTATGTCATCGAGTTCCGGAATTCGCGTGATGTCGACGAGCATCGCAGCCTCGACGACGCGCAGATTGAGCATGGCCAGCAAAGTCTGACCGCCGGCGAGAATGCGCGCATCATCACCGTGCTTGGCGAGCATCTCGAGCGCCTCATCGACCGTGTCCGCGCGGACATAGTCGAATGGCCGCGGCTTCACGCGCCGCCTCCATCTGCGTCGGGCGGCGGACCCTCAGCGTCCGCAATCAGGGCGTGGATGCGCCTCGGCGTGGCGGGCAGCACAACATTCTTGATACCGAGCGCATCGGCAATGGCGTTGGCAATGCACGCGGGCACGCTCATGCAATTGCCTTCCGCCAGCCCCTTGGCGCCCAACGGCGTGAACGGCGACGGGGTTTCCTGGTGCAGCATCTCCACCGTCGGGATCTCCGCCACGGTCGGAATGAGATAGTCCGCGAACGTGCCGGTCAGGAATTGACCATTGTCGTCGTAAACAAACTCCTCATAGAGCGCGGCAGCGATGCCCTGCACGAAGGCGCCGCGCATCTGGCCCTGCGCGATCAGCGGATTGAGCACGCGGCCGGCATCGTGCATGGAGACATAGCGCTCGACCCGCACCTGATAGCTCAAGGGATCGATTTCGACGCCGCACATGTCAAAAACGAAACCGTAGGTCAGTGACGTATTGATGCGGTCATCGCTTGCCGGCGGCTCCAGCTCGGGCGGCGACCACACCGCCGTTTCCCGTAAGGCCGGCGCCATGCCCTCCGGCAATATCACCGGCGACCAATGCGCGGTACCGGCGACGCGACCGAACGGGATTGCGTTGTCCGGATTGCTGCGGCTGCGGACCTTGCCGCCGACCAGCTCGACATCTTCCGGCAGCACGTTGAGCTGCCTTGCCGCAATCGCCTTGAGCTTGTCGGCGACGCGTCCGGCAGCAAGATGCGCCGCCACAGCGGTTCCGGGCGTGAAGCGGCAGGAATAGGTACCGGCGGCAATCGACCATTGATCCTTGGCGGTGTCCATCTCGAGAACCGCATTGATGTCGTCGGGAGCAAGGCCGAGCCGATCTGCAACGATCTGCGAGAGCACGGTTGCATGCCCCTGGCCCTGCACGGTGACATCGGCCGTCACCGACACTGCCCCGAGCGGATCCACATTGACGGTCACCATCGATGCCGCGCCGTTCTTGGGACCGGCCCTGTCGCGCGCCTCGGACGAGAGCAGCGTCGAGAGGTAACCCATGTTGGACATGCCAGGCTCGACCACCGCAGCAAAACCGATCCCATAGTGCCGCCCGCCCGCGCGCGCAGCATCGCGCCGTTTGATAAGCGCATCGAGACGCCCGTCTCCGGTTGCGGTCTCGACCGCGCGCAGATAGTCGCCGGAGTCGTAGAGCGCGCCCGCGGCAGCGCGATAGGGGAACTTCTCCTTCGGGATGAGATTGCGCTTGATGACATCGAGATGATCGAGCTCAAGCTCAACCGCAATGCGCGAGACCAGCCGCTCGAGCGCGAGATAGAGCTGAGGGCCGCCGAAGCCGCGGATCAGGCTCGCCGGCATCTTGTTGGTCAGGACCACGCGGTTGGTCACCTGGACATTGGCAATGTCGTAGGCTCCGGTCAGCGCGCCGTGCATGCGGTAAAGCGGGCCCGGCATCGGCGCGCGCAGGTAGGCGCCGTAGTCCTCCAGCTGATCGAGCCGCAGCGCAAGAATGCGGCCGTCCCTCGTGACGGCGGCTTCGATCTCGGTGATCCGGTTGGGACCTGAGCTCGCCGCGACCAGATGCTCGAGCCGGTCCTCGACCCATTTCACGGGATGGCCGGTGATGCGGGCGGCAATTGCGGCCAGCACAATGTAAGGAAACACGGACAGCTTGATGCCGAAGCTGCCGCCGCTGTCCGGCGGGATGCGCAGGCGCAGCTTCGAGCCTGGCACGCGCAGCGCCCGTGCCATCACGGGATGCGTGCTGAACGGGCCCTGAAAGTTTGCCAGCACGTCGTAGCTGTCGTCTGCCGAACGATGCTCGGCGACGACGACGTAGCATTCCATCGGAGTAAAGGAGCTGCGCGGATATTCGCAGGTCAGCGCGATGCGCGCGTCGGCACGCGCGAACGCAGCGGCGCTGTCGCCATAGGAGAATTCTCGCACGGAAATCTCGTTGCTCTTCGCTTGCGCGTGCAGCAGCGGCGCCGATGCCTCACGCGCCAGTCGCGGATCGAGCACCGCTTCGAGCGTCTCATATTCGATTGAAAGGAGTTCCGCCGCGTCTTCCGCCAGATAGCGGCTTTCGGCAACGACCAGCGCCACCGGCTCGCCGACATAGCGCACGCGCTCGACCGCAAGCGACCACTGATCGATCGGCGCCTTGAGTGCGATCAGGAAGGGGTCGGAGAGCCTGCGCACGTCCTCCCCCGTCAGCACCGCCCAGACGCCGTCCTGCGCCAGTGCGTGAGCAGCGTCGATATGGACTATCCGGGCGTGGGCGTGCGGCGAACGAACGACGTGCGCATGCAGCGTTCCGGCCGGGGCCGGCAGATCATCGGCAAATCGTCCGTGCCCGCAGAGAAGCGTGGGATCCTCCTTGCGGACTATTGCGACCCCGAGGGACTTTGTCACTGTTCAAATCCTGTGGAGAACCGGAACACTTTGATCTCACGGTTGGCGCTCGGGAACGAACCAAGGGCGGGCGGGACTGCGACGTGCGGCATACAATCAGCTAGCTTTGCGCCGGGCAACTCCCAAGGCAACCGTCGATGTTCGTTCTCGCGCATATCTCCGACCCGCATCTCGCGCCCTTGCCACGGCCGCATTGGCGAGAGCTCATCGGCAAGCGGGGGACTGGTTTCGTCAACTGGCAACGCAACCGCCGCTTCATTCATCGTCCCGAAGTGCTCGAGCGCGTGAGCGCGGACCTGCGCGCGAGCGCACCCGACCACGTCGCTGTCACCGGCGATCTCGTCAACATCTCGGGCAGCGAGGAATATCAGCCGGCCCGCGTCTGGCTGGAATCGCTGGGGCGGGCCAGGGAGGTGTCGCTGGTGCCCGGCAACCATGACGACTATGTACGCGGCGCCGCTCCTTATCCCCTTGCATACTGGGGGGATTTCATGCGCGACGACGATATCGGACAGTTCGGCTTTCCATTCGTGCGGCGGCGCGGCGCGCTGGCGCTGATCGGATTGTCGAGCGCGCGGCCGACTGCTCCCTTCTTCGCCACCGGGCAGCTCGGCGGCGAGCAGCTCGCGCGACTTGCCGAGCTGCTCGATGTCTGCGGTCGCCAGGAATATTTCCGCGTGGTCCTCATCCACCATCCGCCGGTCTCAAGGGCCAGACGGCACTTCAAGCGGCTGATCGACGGGCCACGCTTTCGCGCGGTGCTGGCGCGACATGGAGCCGAGCTCGTGCTGCACGGCCACGATCATGTGCATTCGCTTGTACACCTGGCGGGACCAAGCTACCCGATCCCGGCCGTTGGCGTGCCTTCGGCATCGCAAGTCCCGCGCGCCGCGCACGATCCCCCCGGCTACAATCTCTGTCACATCGAAGGTCAGGTCGGGTCCTGGCGCTGCGAGATCGTCTCCCGCGGCCTTGGGCCCGACGGGAAGACCATGACCGAGATCAAGCGAATACCCCTCTCGCTGGAATAAGCGAGCGAGATGTTACGCACGAACGAAGGACCCATATCTGTTTGGGACCAGGATTACCCTTTCGGCCCGAACAACAGCGCCGCGGCGATCAGGGCGGCAAAGCCGAGGCAGATCCCCAGCAGGAAAGCGGGCAGTGACCGCCAGCGCGCGCGCCTGCGCTGCCGGCGCAACTCGCGGCGGGCATTGCGAACGACAGGGAACGAGCCGTCGGCCAGCGCGCGCTCGCGCTCGACCATGCGCTGCGCCACATATTTCGTAACCGCATCGACGATCCCAACGATGTGGACGTTTTCTGCCAGGACCTTGCGGCCATAGCGGGTGTCCTGCAGGAATCGATAGATGCGCTTGTCGCGGCCCATGTCCACGTGGGTGACCGCGTCGATCCACAGCCTCGGTGTTGCGCCCCGGCTGATGCCGCGATCAAACAGATCGATGGTGGCAGGAATTTCCTCGAACAATGGATCGAGCGCCTCATTGAGAAGCTCGAGCCGGGCCAGCTCGGCATCCTGCAGATCGACGACGGTGCCGCTGCGGTCGGCCTGATCGACCCGCGCCTTGCGCAAGGCTTCCGTGAGCCGCTGCGGCGGTTCACCTCGCTTCGTGTCATCAATGATCTTGCGCTGGCGACGACCCCACATGGGGAGAACGTACCAGCCGATGGGGACAAGGCAAGGCCGGCCCGTAACCGGCTGGGAACGGAACCAATTTTGCGCCAAAGCAGGCGTCGTGAGCCGCTGGAGCAGGATGGGCTTTCTTCGAATCAGCATCCCCTTGCGCGAATCGGCTAAGCAGGGCCGTCGCCCTTAACTGCGCGCAACTCGGGCGAATCACCTCCCATGAGGATCGGCAGCAGGGCGCGCCCGTGCGGGCGAAGGTCTCGGCAATTCGCTTGCCGAAGCCCGATGCGCCGCCGGTGATGAGCGCAACCTTGTTGTCGACGCGCGTGCTTTCCCGAAGCTCGTCAATGCCCGCGCGGGACGATCCCGTAAGCGCGTGCCCAGCCCAGGCCGTCCTCGGTTCGCGCGCGCGGCCGGTATTCGCAGCCGATCCAATTATCGTAGCCGAGGCGATCGAGTGCCGCGAAGATTGCCGGATAGTTCACCTCGCCTTCATCGGGCTCGCCGCGCAAGGGAACACCCGCGATCTGCACATGACCGATCAGGCGAAAATACTTCTCCAGCCGCCTGATGAGATCGCCGCCCACGATCTGGACATGATAGAAATCGAACTGGATGCGCACATTCGGCCGCGCAACCTTGTCGACGATGTCGGCAGCGTGCTCGACCCGGCTGAGGAAATAGTCCGGGCGGTCACGTGGATTGAGCGGCTCGATCAAGAGCGTGATGTCGCGTTCGCGCGCCGCATCAGCCGCCCGAACGAGGTTGCGGATGAAGGTGCGCTCCGCGGCCGGGCGCTGCTCCGGCGGCACCGTGCCGGCAAGGCAATGAATCTGGCAGCCGCCAATGGCAGTCACGTATTCGAGCGCCTGGCTGAATTGTGCGCCAAACTCCTGCTCCCGTCCGGGTATGGCGGCAACGCCCGCCCCACCCGATACCGGCTGCCCGTGCGTGGTGTTGATGCCGAGCATAGCCAGGCCATGCCGTTCGAGCTCCGCCTTCACCGCGGACGGTGCATGATCATAGGGCGACTGCAGCTCGACTGCCGTGAATCCGGCCGCCGCCGCGGCCGCAAACCGCTCGAGCAGCGGCCGCTCGGTGAAGAGATAGGCAAGGTTTGCGGCAAAGCGGGGCACGCGAAAAATCCTGATAGGCTGTCCTTGAATAATGCACCAATCCACCAGCAATGGAAGCATCGCACGGCGGTGAACGTTTGCGGTTGACGCCGGCCGGCATCCTTGGTTCGCTGTGTGATGCTTTTGTTTTGGGGCAGAGAAGGAAATTCGGTTTGGCGGAATCCAGGGCGGGACGTCCGGTGATGAGCGACCAGTTGCGGAACCTCCCATGAGCGCACCTGCGCGCCCGAGCGCGATCCCTGTCCGTCAGGACGCGGTTCCCGGCTACAGCGACCCGCAGCGCAATTTCCGCTTCTTCGATAACCGGCAGAAATATCTGCTGTTCGTGCACACCTGCAGCGAGAAGTGGGTGGTGGCGAGCCGCGTGGCACTTGAGCTCGCCAACATCCATCCGCGGCCGCCGGCGCTTCGCGTCTTCGATGCCGGCGTGGGCGACGGAACCGTGCTGCTGCGCGTCCTGCGCGCCACCCACGATCGCTTCCCGCACACGCCGTTCTACATAGTGGGCAAGGAGATCAGCCTCGAGGACGTGCGCCTGGCGCTGCAGAAAATGTCGGACCGCTTCTTCGAGCATCCGGCGACGGTGCTTGTCTTGACCAATCTCGCCTATGCCGACGCGCCCTGGCTCGCGGTCAAATCATTGTCGGCGGCTTCCAGCCTGGTATGGCATGAAGTGCCGCTTGCGGGCGATTCCGCTTATCAGTTCGAGCAGCAGATCACCGAGCTGGTGCCGTTCCTCTCGCAGAACTGGAAGGCCGGCGTCAGCGCCAAGACCGGCAACCCGGTCTACGAGCGGCCGGTCGTGCTGGTGCTCTATCGCGAGGACCACAAGTTCCTGCTCGATCCCATCATCCCGCGGCCGGGCGGCACCATGGCCAACTACGACCTGGTCATCGCCTCCCAGCCCTATCGCGCGCGCGCTTCCCTGGAGTTCAAGGCCAGGCGGGTGATCGCGCCGCTGGCCAAGGCGATCGGGCCCGGCGGCCGCCTCATCGGCATTCACTCCCACGGCCATGATCCCGGCATGGAGATCATTCACAAGGTGTGGCCGGGCGACAATCCGTTCACTCACGACCGCCATCAGATCATGAAGGCTGCAAAGCAGGAGCTTGGCACCGCCGGACGTGGCCTCAATTTCACTGCCTACGCGGACAATCGCTCGCTGTTCCGCTACGAGATGCACACCCTGCCGACCGAGATTTCGGAGCAATCGATCGGGACCTCGACGCTGTTTGCCGCCTGGAACGCGGCCACCTATGTGGCACAGGTCGAGGACGACCGGCTGGCCGAGGTCGTCGGCGATGGCCGCTATCTCGCGCCGACGCGCGAGGTGCTGCGCGAGCATGGCGGGCTGTGGTTCTACGATGAATCGTACGTTATCTCGCGTCGCAGGCACTGAAAGCGCTGCGCGCCCTCAATCCATGTCCGCAATGTCGGCATGGATGCGCAGCAACGCGGAAATCGTATCGGGATCCCGGCGACCGAAGCCGCACTCGGTCGCGATGGAAAATTCGCGGGCATACTTTTTTGCAACGGCGAGCCGTTGCTTCGTGCCTTCGACGCCATCGGTGTAGTGCACAAGCCCCAGGCAAAGCTCGGTTTCCGGCTGCAACGCAAGTTGCGCCATCGGCTTGAAATAAGCGTCATCGCGGCGATTGCGCGGCACCGGCATGTGAACGAGCTGCACGGTGCGCTCGATCCCTCGCGACACACGGTTGGCAAGCTCTACCATGTCGGCCATGTCGGCCGGCTCGACCACGTGCCGGTGGTTCGAATCCCCATAACAGAGATGATACAACAGATCGATGCCGGCCGGCACGCGGTTGCCGAGATCGACCAGGATGTTGCTGAACGTCTCCTGCATCTGCGCCTTGGTGCGGCCGTAGCTGCTCGACTCGCTGCGTTCGAGGCGCGCGAACACCGCGGACGCCACATCGAATTGAATCGCCAGCTCGTGATGCGGGATGGCGGCGGCGATCTTGTCGATCTCGCGCTTGACAGCGTCATTGTAGATCGGGTCGATCGGCGCGTGCAGCGCATCGACCAGGAACAGCCAGAGGACGGAATGCGCCGGCACCAGATCGACCTGGAATTTCATGCCGGCGGGAATCCTGCCGGCCTGCTTGAGCCGCTTGAACACGGCATAGGACTGCACGGCAATGTCGGCGTAGAACAGGTTGTCGAAACGCACGTTCGGCGGCGCGAACCCGGGCGCCAGCGTATAGCGCTCACGCCCGGTGCCGCTTGCGTGCACGCGAAAGAACTCGCCTGATTTCCGAAAGGCGGCGTTCTCCGAGAACACCGGCTCAAGCCAGGTGATCCAGTCCCGCCGCGCGCCGGTCTCTCCGTCGGGAAGGCGCTTGAGGCGGTTGCCAAGCGCGTCGCTGACCTTGGCGAAGACCTCTTCCGCATCCGCCATCGGCACGCTGCCGACGAGATGAACGCCGCGAGCCATCGCTCCTCGTCAGTGCAGGCTGCTGTCCTCGCGCCAGATGCCGAGCGCTTCCTGCGAGGGGCGATCGGAGATCGAGAACAGCACCGATTCCTTCGCGGCGGTGTGGGCGTACGTCTTCCAGGGCGGCACCACGAACACGTCGTTCTGACGCCATTCCAGGACCTTGCCGTCGACGTCGGTCGTGCCCTGCCCTTCCGCGCAGACGAAGATGGTACCGTCGGTTGCGCGATAGCGCTCGCCTTTGAAACCTTGCGGGAACAAGGCCAGATGCGCGCCCATGGTGGGCAGAACCGGCCCGCCGTTGATCGGGTTGGCATAGCGCACGCGCGCGCCGTGGCGCTTGTCGATATCGCCCGCTTTGAGCATGCGCTCGACGACCGGGCGCGTGCGCGCATACGTGTAATTGATGACGGGGCTGCGGTTCATCTGCGCCGGCGCCCCGTCGGGGAGCACGCCGGAGGCGTAGAAAACAAGCGAATCGCCGTCCGCACGATTGGTCGGCTGCGTCGCTTCGCCATACTGCTCGGCGAACGAGGTCTCGAAGAAATTGACCTGCGGAAAGTCGAGCACGTCGAGCCAGAGCATGGCCTCCTTCGACGTGTTGCCGTGGTCATGCGGCGCCCAGTTCGCGGTGATGACGAAATCGCCGGGGGACATATACGCCTTCTCGCCCTCGACGGCGGTATAGGCGCCCTCGCCGTCCAGCACGAAGCGTATGGCGGACGAGACGTGCCGGTGGGCAGGGGCGACCTCCCCCGGCAGGATCATCTGCACGCCCGCAAACAGCGTGTTGGTCGCACGCGATTCGCCGGGCATGGCGGGATTTTCGAGGATCAGCACGCGCCGCTCGGCTTCCTCGGCGGTGATCAGACCGCCGGATTCCATCACCAGGCGCTTGATGTCGTCGAAATGCCAGATAACGGGCGCGCAGCGCGTCACCGGCTCCTTGGTCACGACATTCTTCATCACCTTCCAGAGCGGCGTCATGCTGTGCTTGGCGATGCGGTCGTAATATTCCTGCCGCACCGCCTCGATGTTGTGCTTGGGGGAAACCTGCTTGGGAGCCTTGCTGTCGGCCCGTTTGCTCGCAGTCGCGCTTGCCATGCCGCTCTCCTGGAATCGATCTGTGCCGCTGGGACGGAAAAATCCGAAACAGGCAATTAGTATATAGTGAAACTATCTGCCGCGGGAAGGACCCCGCATTGCCGACCATTCAGCCTGGCATCACGCAGGGAACCGTCTGCCGATTGTGCCTTCGATAGATGCGAAAGTCGGCGTCGGTGGTGAGAATGACCGGTTGAGGTCAGTGATGATTGGAATCGCGGCGACTGAGGAAGGCAACCAGAAAGCCGGCATCAACCAGCACGCTTCCGGCCATAACCTGTCCCCGCCAGATATTTTTTCTTCCGCGTGCTCAGATCGGCGGGCAACCCATCCACTGATCCGAGAAGATCGCTGATTCTCTCAAGAGAGCTGGCTCCGTGGTGCCGCGACCGAGGATGGATCAGCCGCTCGCGAATGACATCCGATTTCGAGACCTTGCGCTTGCGCGACTCCGCCTCGATCTGAGCTGCGAGCTCCTCGGGAAGGCGTACAGTGAGCGTTTTCATGCCTTGCCAGATGTATTACATGCGTGGCAGTTGCGCGATACACGATTGCTCGACCGCCAGAGTGCAATCAGGTATTCACGTTGCCGCCGTCGACCGCAATGGTCTGGCCGGTGATGAAATCGCTCTCGGCGGAGGCCAGAAAGACAAGCGCGCCGAGCAGGTCCTGCGGGCTTTCATCCCGCTTGAGCGAGCGGGAGGCGACCGCTCGCTCGCGGGCGGTGTGCACATGGCCGGGATTTTCGGCAAGCACCGTGTCGCTGAGCGTAAATCCGGGCGCGAGCGTATTTACGCGGATGCCGTGCTCGCCGAGCTCGCGCGCCAGCGCCCGCGTGAACGCCGTGATGCCGCCCTTGCTGGTGACGTAGTGCAACATCCATGGAATGCCACGGTAAGCGGTGCCCGATCCGATGTTGATGATCTTGCCGTAGCCCTGCGCCTGCATGTGCGGCGTCACATGCTTCACCATCAGGAAGGGGCCGCGCAGGTTGACGGCCATGACCTTGTCCCAGACGGCCGCGTCAATCTCGGTGAGCTTCTGCTCCCGCAGAGGGGCGAACAGCGCGGCATTGTTCACCAGAATGTCGACCCTGCCGAACCGCTCCATGGTCGCGGCAACGACCGCCTTGACCGCATCTTCATCGCTCACGTCGGTGACCGCGCTGGTGACGGAATTGGCGCCATGCGCGGCGGCAATCTCGCGGGCGACGCCCTCTCCGTCGGCAATGTCGGCGATCATCACGCGCGCGCCCTCGGCGGCAAGCGCAAATGAATAATGGCGGCCGATGCCCTTGGCCCCGCCGGTGACGATCGCCGTGCGACCCGCAAGCCTGGCCATGACCCTAGGCGCTGGCTGCGACGCGGCGCACAAAAGCCTCGAACCCGGCAAGCTGCTGCTTTACCAGGTCGATTGCGGTCGCATCCTTGAGCTCGAGCGTCTTTTCGTCGAATTTCTGCGGGGCAAAGGTGACGATCACCTCGGGCCGGCCGAACACAATGGCATCGATTGAGGTGAGGCATTGGCGCAGGTGATATTGCGCCCGCGAGCCGCCCAGAATGCCGCCCGCGGCCGACTGCAATGCCACCGGCTTGTCCTTGAACGGCTGGTCCTTCATGCGCGATACCCAGTCGATCGCATTCTTCAGGCCGCCGGGGATCGACCAGTTGTACTCGGGCGAGACTATGATCAGCGCGTCGGCGGCGCGGATGGCTTCGGCCCAGGCATTCACTTGCGCGGGAAAGCCGCTCGCCGTCTGAATGTCGGCGTCGTAGAGCGGAAAGTCGGCAAATGAGTGCGCAAAGCGCAGCGAGAGCCCGGAGGGCGCCAGCGCCGGCAGCATGCGCGCGAGCGCGGCGTTATACGAGCCCTTGCGCAGCGAGCCGCAGATGACGAGCACATCGAGTTGTCGTCCAACCATCATTCACCCCCCAAAGCTTCGTCGATGCCCGATCAGCCCTTGCGCGACAGCTGTGCAATCAATGCCGCCAAGGCCGTGAGCTGCTGCTTGATGAGGCCGCGGGTGGTTTCATCCTTGAGCTCGCTGGTCTTCTCGTCGAATTTCGAGGCGCAATTGCCAATGAAGATTTCCGGCTTGTTGAGCGTGAACGCGTCCAGAAACACCATTGCGCGGCGCATGTCGTACTGAACCCGTCCACCGCCCAGCGGGCCGGGCGAGGCCGATTGCAGCGCAATCGGCTTGCCTGCGAAGGGCTGGTTGGGCAGGCGCGAGACCCAGTCGATCGCGTTCTTGAGGCCGCCGGGGATGCCGAAATTGTATTCGGGCGTGCAGAAGATAAGGCCGTCGGCGGCGCGGATGGCGTCCGCCAGAACATTCACGGGCCCAGGGAATCCCGTCGAATTCTGGATATCGGCGTTATAGAGCGGAAACTCCGCGAATGAGGGAGCGGGCTTAAGCGCCATGCCGTCCGGTGCGAGGGAAGGCAGCGCGCGCTGCACCATTGCATTGAAGGAGCCCCTGCGCAGGGAGCCACAGATGGTGAGGACGTTCAAATCTGCCATGTCCGTCTCTCCTGCCTATTGCTCGGCCGCGATCGGATTGACAAGGACCCCGACGCGCTCGATCTCGATCTCGCAGGTATCTCCAGGTTTCATCCAGATCGGGTTGGGCTTGCGCGCATGGCCGACGCCGGAGGGAGTACCGGTAAACACGATGTCGCCCGGCTCCAGCGTGAGACCCTGCGTGACATAGGCAATGGTTTCGGCGACCGGAAACATCATGTTGTCGGTATTGTCCGACTGCATGACCTGCCCGTTGAGCCGGCTTTGAATCTTCAGGCCCTTGGCCCCGGGGGGAAGCTCGTCCGCCGTCACCACCCACGGGCCGAAGCCCCCGGTGCAATCGAAATTCTTGCCCATGTCCCATTGCGTGGTCTTGCGCTGATACTCGCGCACCGATCCTTCGTTGCCGCAGGAATACCCGGCGATGCACGTATAGGCATTGTCGACAATGAGGTGCTTGGCGCGCTTGCCCACGACAAAGATCAGCTCGGCCTCATAGTCGAGCGTCTCGGACGCGTTCGGGCGGATGATCGGCGCCCCATGCGGCACCAGCGACGTGTTGCCGCGCATGAAGATAGTCGGGAATTTCGGAATGTTGTCGCGTTGCGAGCCTTCTTTGACATGCTCGAGATAATTGAGCCCGAGGCAGATGACCTTGCCGGGCCTCGCAACCGGCAGGCCGAACTTCAGGCCCTTGAGCGGCCGCCGTGCGCCAGGAGGCGCACGCTTGGCCGCTTCGCGCAGCGGCGAGAGATCGCCGCTGCTTCGGCGCAGAACCTCGCCGAGGTCGCCCGGCATGGTCCCATCGCCGGCCTGGAGATCGATCACTGCGTCCCCATCGACCACCCCAAGATGCAGCCCGCCATTTCCCTCAAAACCGACGATTTTCATGGTCGCTCCCCGACAGATCCTTGAATTTGATGAAACGTAGCGCGGATAGAGTCCCGGCGAAATCCGGGGCGATCCCTAGATCATTTCGCTGCCTCACGCCACGCGGGCCAGCAGATGGGCGCCCAACATGTCGCGCGCGGCAAAGCCGGCGGAGAGGCTCCAGGCGTTCACGATCGCGAGACGAAAACCGCCCGGCGGCATGGCATGCCGCTCGGGATTCTTGTCTGCATGGAATGTGATCTGCACGCTGGACACCTCGGGCATGTTGCGCACCTGCGTGACCAGGCCGGCGGGCGGGTGACGATAGCGCGGACCATGCGGGCCAAACAGCACGACACTGTATCCGTCGCGCCGGTCTCGATCGCCAAAATCCCATACCCGCTCGTGGTAGAGGCGGATCACCGCTGCGACCCAGCCGTCGCCGTAGAGGTCGGGCCACTGGTCGCTCATGCGCAGGTGCGCCTCGATCATGCGTCCGCCGATCGTCTCGACATTGAGGATGCCGGTATAGCCTTTGAGATTCGCCCGAATCCATTCGCCACAATGCTCCTCGATGGCGGGTTCCGGCGCCGCGTGCACCGTCCAGTAGTCGAAGGTGCCGTCCCCGCTCGGTGTGCCGGTCACATGGCGCCACCACCGCGGCTCGCCGGCGACGACGGCGGCGTCCGAGCTGACGTGCCGTCCCACCAGCCGCGTCATCCACATATGGCCCGGCGTGAGGCTTTCGGCGTATTCGCTCGCGGAGTGCAACACCCGGCTCGCGACCCCCATGCCGCGCAGGTTCGTGATCGGCTTGGAGAACACCGGAAACTGGGACGGGCTCACGCCGTGGGGCGCAGCCTCGAGCCCCTGCGAGTGCGCGATCGCGATCTTGTCGTAGACCCAGCGATGATCGGGGTACCAAAGCCACGCGTCACTGTCTTCGGTCGGGATGTTCACGCCGGGCGGGCAGATGGCATGCTCGAAATATTGCAGCCGCCAGGGGTCGGCTTCACAGATCGGCATCGCCTTAGGCCGCCGGCACGGCCGTGACCGGACGCGCACACCTGACAGCCAGGCGACGGGGTACCCTGCGCAGCGGCAATGGGATGACTTCTACCATGGGTGCTCAAATGTTATGGGCTCAACGCAACTATATCAATTCGAGACCCGCATGAAGGCAGTCGGCAGGCGAACCGTGGTGCGCGGCCTGGCAGCCTGCATGGTTTGCGGTTTCCTTGCGCGCGCCAGCGGCGCCGCTCCGGCAACGCTGCGCATCGGCTACGGCGGGGCAGCGCAGGAGCCGCTCTGGCTGCTGATCGCCAAGCCCGAGCTTGGCAAGAGCTATGGCAAGGCCTACACCCTGGACGCCATCAAATTCCAGGGCTCGGACAAGCGCGCGCAGGCGTTCGAAG
>Ga0306922_10001449_pt1 | contig 21164 bp, 24 predicted proteins | sample sta12Cox44000082_FD_203758 | JGI IMG/M metagenome (GOLD analysis project Ga0306922, IMG submission 203758) | Lab enrichment of tropical soil microbial communities from Luquillo Experimental Forest, Puerto Rico - statoxic.12C.oxic.44.000.082 (v2)... | ecosystem: Environmental > Terrestrial >... | reverse complement strand
CGAGCGGATCGCCGACATGGAGCGCGAAGGGGTCGACGTGAACCTGACCTTGCCTTCCGGCTGGTTCGGCACCTGGACCGCCGGCGACGACGTCAGCCTGGAGATGGCGATGTACCGCGCCTATCACCGGTGGATGGCGGATTATTGCGGCGCCTTTCCCGAGCGGCTCGGTGGGATCATCCTGGTTTCGGCGCGCGACATCGCGGGAAGTCTTGCCGAGATCCGCCATTGGGCGCGCTCGCGCTGGGCCTGGGCGGTGATGGCCTATGCGCCGGCTGGCATGCCGCTCGACCATCCCGATCTCGAGCCGGTCTGGGCGGCGGCCGCCGAGCACGATCTCGCGGTGGTGTTGCACACCTTTACGGTCATGCCACCCTATGCGCCGGGGGGCGCCGACACCTGGGAGAATTTGTTTCTGCAGCGCTCGGCGGCACACCCCTGGTGCGGTATGCGCAATATGGCGGCATTGATTGGCAGCGGGGTCATGGACCGCTATCGGAGCTTGCGTATCGGCACCCTCGAAGCGGGCCACGGCTGGCTGCCGTTCTGGATGGCGCGCATCGACGAGCATGCCGAGACCGTCAAGGCGGCGTTGCCCGAGCTCCAGCTCAAACCCAGCGACTATGTTTTGGGCGGCCGCTATTTCCAGAGCATCGAGATCCCGGAAGGCGAGCGGCTGACCAATTCGGTGATCGATCTGTTGGGCGAGGACGTGCTGATGTACGCCTCGGACTATCCGCATGGCGAGAGCTGGTTTCCGGAGTCGGCGACGACGGTTCTCGGCTGGAACATGCCTCCGGAGCGCAAGAGCAAGCTCCTCTGGGACAACGCGGTGCGGTTCTACGCGCGCTGCGGCTTGGCGTGAGACAGCTCGGTTCCTATGATCCCCCTTTAGCGGAACCGAACAAGGAGGACGGAAATGGACCAGGACGCCAAGAAGACGGCACTCAGGATGATCCCCTATGGGATCTATGTGCTGACCGCCGATGACAGCAAGGGCAATGTCGCCGCCGCGACGGTCAATTGGGTCACCCAGACCGCCTTCGCCCCGCCGCTCGTGGTGGTCGGCGTCAAGACCGATTCCGGCGCCTACGGCATCGTTAAGCAGACGAAAACCTTCGCGTTGAACATGCTGGGCAAGGACGGAAAAGGGGTTGCGTTTACCTTTTTCAAACCCACCAAGCTCGAAGACGGCAAACTCTCTGGCCAAGCGATCCATAAGGGCTCGACAGGTGTGCCGATCCTCGACGCGGCGCTCGCCTCGGTCGAGTGCAAGGTCACCAGCATCGTCGAGCAGGGCGATCACCACATCGTCGTCGGCGAGGTCGTCGACGCGCATGTCGCCAGGCCGATCACCGGGCGTCCGGACACCGCGATCCTCGAAATGAGGGAGCTCGGCGACAACGTCTTCTACGGCGGCTGATTCGATGACCCAGACAATGGCAACTATTCAGCGCAAGAGCGGCGATCACCCGATGGAAGCGCTGCACAAGAGCGAGCGCGAGTGGGAAACGCTGCGTTTTCCCGGCCAATGGAGCAAGATGCTGTTCCATCCTCGGCCGGAGCGGCCGACCGAGCCCAACGCGGGGTTCGTACGGTACGAACCAGGCGCGCACCATCCGATGCATCGGCACGATTTCGCGCAGATCTGGTATATCCTCGAAGGCACGTTCACGATCGGCGGAAAGGTCTACGAACCGGGAACGATGATCTACCACGCCGATCCGCATTACGAGGAGGAGCTTTCGACAGAGACCGGCGGCGTTATGCTGTTTGTACAATATCAGGGGCCGACCACCAGTGGGCGGCCGATCTATGACGGCCGCTTCAATGTCGTGGCCCGGAAGCCCGTGTCGGAGGAGCGGCTCGACGTCTAACCAGGGGTTAGCTCGCGCAGCCTAGAGATGTTTTAAACCGCCGGAACGAGGACCGCCTATGCAACAACAAGAGATCAAGTGGCCCGCCGAAGGCAATGCGCGCGTGCCTTATCGGATGTTCTCAGATCCCGACATCTATCGCGACGAGCTCAGTCGGATCTTTCTCGGGCCGACTTGGCAGTACCTGGCGCTGGCTGGCGAACTGCCGAAGGCGGGGGATTACCTGACGACGTTTCTCGGCGAGACGCCGGTCATCGTCACCCGCGGGCACGACGGCGAGATCCATGCAATGGTCAACCGCTGCGCCCATCGCGGCAACCTCGTGTGTCTCAAGCGGCGCGGCCATGGCGACAACCTGACCTGCATCTATCATGCCTGGCGTTATGATCTCGAAGGCAACCTCGACAGCGTCGCGTTCCGCCGCGGCATCGCCGGCAAGGGCGGGATGCCGGCGAGCTTCCGCCTCGAAGAGCACGGGCTCAAGAAACTGCGCGTCGACACATTCGGCGACCTCGTTTTCGGCACGCTCTCGCCGGGGGCGCCGCCATTGGCGACATACATCGGCAATCTGATCGGCTCGCGCATCCACCGGGTATTGCACGGCAAGCCCAAGATCCTTGGCACGACCTCGCAGATCCTGCACAACAATTGGAAGCTCTATTTCGAGAATGTGCGGGACACTTATCACGCGACCCTGCTGCATTCCTTCTTTACGACCTTCCGCATCTCGCGTTTGACCTCGGAGGGCGGTGTCGATATCGCTGAGAACGGGGCGCATCACGCGAGCTACACCCGCAACAAGGTCGATCGCGTCGATCAGGCGACCTCCGATCAGCTCTACGCCGGCATCCCGTCATTGCGCGAAAATTTCCGGCTGGCCGATCCTGCTTTTCTCGCTATGGCAGAGGAATTCGGCGACGACACGACGACGCAGATCCTGTCGCTGTTCCCGAATTTCGTATTGCAGCAGATCCAGAACAGCATTGCGGTGCGATTGGTACTGCCGAAAGGGCCGGACAAGACTGAATTGCAATGGACCTATATCGGCTTCGAAGAGGACGACACAGAGATGACCGCATTGCGATTGGCGCAAGCCAACCTCGTCGGTCCCGCGGGTTACGTGTCGATGGAAGATGGAGCGGTCGGCAATTTCATCCAGCGCGCGATCCCCGGCGCCGAGGACGAGTGCTCGGTGCTCGAAATGGGTGGCTTCGGGCACGTCTCCGAGGCCAATCGCACGACCGAGGCATCGGTGCGCAGCTTCTGGCACGCATACAGGCTCTTGATGGGGTTCTGAGCCGATGCAACTCGAGGCGGTGATAAGGCGGCTGGAGCTGGAGCAGCTTTATACCGACTACGTCCATTGCCTCGACACCGACGAGCTCGAGCATTGGCCGGAGTTCTTTACTGAAGAGTGTTTCTACCGGGTCACCTCGGCCGAGAATTACGAGGTCGGGATGCCATTGGGGCTGATCCACGCAACCTCGCGCAACATGTTGAAGGACCGCGTCAGCGCGTTGCGCGAGGCCAACATCTACGAGCCGCAGCGCTACCGCCACCTGGTCTCATCGATAAAGATTGTCGAGGAGCACGGAGCTGCACTCGATCTTGTAGCGAACTTCATGGTCGTGCGGACAATGCAAGAGGGTGACATGACCCTCTTTGGCGTCGGGCGTTACGTCGATCAGGTCAGGTCAACAGATGGGGTCTGGAAATTCGCCCGCAAAACCGTGGTGCTCGACAGCCGTCAGATCGATACCTTGCTGGCCATCCCGCTCTGAGCGCGCTTACGCCTCTCCGGTGCTGATCCGGCCGGCTTTGATCGCGTCGAGGAGAGCGTGCCAATCGTGCTCCGTCTGGTCGGCGTAGGCCATCGCGAATTCCGCGATCGCTTTATCGAACTCGCTGTCGTCGCCCATATAGCCGGACAAGGCTATCGCATCGCCCGCACGCGCATGAGCCCGCGCGAGAGTATGGCCGCACAGCTTGGCATAGTACGGCAGCGCCTCTTCCAGTATTGCGCCGATATTGGCCAGACGCGAATCCTTCAATCGACGGACGTAGAAATACCGTCCATTCACTAGGTTCTGCGTCCAACCAAGAAAGACGTCGGGGGTAGCCTGCATCATACGCTGCCCGACCACCACGCGCTCCCCATGATTGGCGTATTCCGACGCGCCGGCGAACGGGGCGAGCACCGATGCCTGCGCCTCCTTGATCTGCAACAACAGCGGCGAACCATCGTCGGCAACAAAGAGCCCAATGGCACAGAACGTGCCGACGCTGCCGACTCCGACGGTTTTAAAGGCAATGTCGCGGCGATGGTAGCGCTGCACCAGCACCCGCCGGTCCTCCTGCAGACTCTCGGCATAAGACGCGAATGCCTCGTGCGCATGCAGTTCGTGATGGTGCAGATGGCGCACCAAGGGCGGCCTGTCCTTGATCCTCCAGTCGCCGTTTTTCTTTTCAACGAGACCGTAATGCTCTCTGGCGCCCTGCAATACTGCCTCACGGCGCCTCTCGATCTGATGGCGGATCTTGTTCGAGTCGACCGCGGCAATGGTGGCGGCCAGATCGATTCGCGAGCTCCATGCGTCCAGCGGCGACAGCAGCGCCAGCTCTCCTAAACGCCGGCGATAGCTCTTGGTTGCCGCACGTGCAAGACGCCGGCATTCGCGCCCGGGCAGCTTTGCGACGCGCCCCGCCACCGCGAGGCTCGCAGCGAGCCTCTTCACATCCCATTCGAAGGGCGCCGGTAACGTCTCGTCGAAATCGTTGACATCGAAGACCGGAGTGCTCTCCGGGCTCGCATAGCCGCCAAAATTACTGAGGTGGCAATCGCCGCACGCCTGTACGCGCAGACCAGTGGCCGGACAGGAAGCAAGATCAGCGGCCATGATTGCCGCGGCACCGCGCAGAAAGGCAAACGGGTCGGTCTTCATCCGCGCATAGCGCACCGGGAGCAATTCCTGGATACGGCTCTTGCCCTGCTCGATCAGCACTTCGACCGGATCGGCGCGGTTCGCCGGCGGTTTCCACTCGGCGTGCGCACCGAGCGGCACCTGCCGCCGCCATTCGGCGCCCTTCGCGCGCCGCTCAGCGATTTCCGACGTCACGCGCCCCGAAGAATTATTCATGGGTCACATTCCCTTGCTCATCCCTGCGAAGCAGCACCTCGACCGTGCCGATGCCGGAGAAGTTCGCCCGGGCATGGTCACCTGGAGCGAGCGGGAACTGGCGCACCAGTGAGCCCGTCATCACCAGCTCGCCCGCCCGCAGGCGACGGCCGTATTCGCCGAGCTTGTGCGTGAGCCAGGCGACCGAGTTCAGCGGATGGTCGAGCGCCGCGGAGCCGACACCGCTGGCGACGACACTGCCATTCAGCTCGACGCGCGCTTCCACCTGATCGAGCTGCAAGGTCGGCGTCGGCGCAACCGGGTCGCCGAGAATGACCGAGTGCTGCTGCGCGTTGTCGGCCAACATCAGCGCTATCTGCCCGGGGTCGCCGCGCGTCTCGATAATCTCGAACGACGGGTAAACGGCCGCGACCGCCGCCTCGACTTCTTCGAGCGACGCCTCGCCCGCGAGCCCGCGGCCGAGCCGCACGCAAATCTCGGTTTCAAAGCCCGGCCTGATCAGCTCGCCGGCCGCGAACGCGTGGCCGCTCGGCCGGGTCTCCAGAATGCAGCCGAAGGCGGGCTCGTGAAAGCCGAACTGCTGCTGGATCGCCTTGGAGGTGAGACCGACCTTCCAGCCGATCTGCTTTTCGCCCGCCGCACAGCGGCGGTCGATCAACGCCAGCTGGATGCGGTACGCTTCGTCCAAACTCAGCCGGTCGAAATAGCCGGCCGGGAAATACTCGCCGCGCCCGCGCGCGGCCCAGAAGTCTTCCACCGCACGCTGCAGGTCGATTGTCATGAACGGATGCCCCAAAAAGATGCCGAGCTCTACGCCGGCGCTCGGTCGCGCGGTCTACACCGGCATCGTGCGCTTTTGGTGGGCCCGGCCGATGATTGCAGTCTCCTCGCGGTGACCGGCGATGACGCGTACCCCCTCGTCGAGCTTGGCAAGGATGTTCTCGGGCGCGGCGGTTTCGAGAAACGCAACACGGTTCTTGCGGCAGGCGGCAAAGACGCGGTCGCGTGCGTCCTGCATCTCCGGCGGGTACGGGTCGCGCGGCACCGCGCGGTACCCAAGCGCCAAGCCCAGATCGCCCGGGCCCATCTCGGCAAAGCCGAGACCCGGCACGGCGAGGATCTCTTCGCAATGGGCGACACCCTCTGGGCTCTCGATCTTGACACCGAGCATCAGCGCGCCCTCGCGGTTGAGCGGCCACGGGTCGCACCGCTCGAGATATTCCTCGGCCGGGAGCCCCCATATCGCGGCAGCCGTTGCTTCCGAGCCGCGGCCGCGCGTGCCGAGGCCGAGCCCTCGGGCGGTAGCGGGTCGCGCAGCACCGTGCATCCGGGCGATCGGCGAGGGAATAACCGGATCGACCCCGTCGCCATGGTGCGGATACCGGCAGGATTCGACAAAAGCGCGCACAGCATCCGCCGATTCGGCTTGGCACAGCAGGACTCCGTGCACGCCGCGCCCGAGGATCTGGCGGAATTGCCAGGCGTTGAAACGGACATTGGCGGCGTCGGTGCCGTTCACCGGCGCTTCGACGACGACGGTTGGCGTGCGGTGGCCCGAGCGTGTCGGGCCGCCATCGACGAGACCGCGCATGTATTCGGCAAGACCCGTCATGTCGAACGCGCCATGCTCCATCCCGACATTAATGTAGTCGGCCCAGGTATGCGCGTCTTGACACCCCTGGGAATGGGTCAGCACGTGCCCGCTATGTCCGCCGACGTAGTAAATCGCCTGGTCCTGCGCCAGCAGCTCGATGGCTCGGTTGATAGGGCTCGCCACGATCGCCTCCTCTGCGGTGGATGGCACGATAATCAAAAGTCGGGCAGGAAAACATCCGCGCCGACGGGCCGTAGCAGGCGGGGTGAGCGTCGCCGCTTGGGTCCGGATAATCGGACCCGACTATCAGATGAGTCCGCTCTTTCGGACCAGGTTTTGCCGCTGCCGACCTAACCCTCTGAGATTGCGGGATTACGGATGTCGTGCACTTGGCATCATGCTTGCGCCGTCGTAGAACCAGCTGCAGGATGCAAGGAAACGGAAGGCTTATGAAGCCCATCGCCAAATGGGCGCTGCTGCTGATCCCGGCGCTCGCCTTAGCGATGCCGGCGTCTGCCTTTCCACCCGCCGGATTGAGCGACTCGGGGCAGCCGGGCAGCGTCATCGTGTACCCCAAATTCGTCAACAGCCTCTTTGGCGGCGGCAGCCTGCTGAATGTCGACGGCAATCTGGTTTCGCAAACCGAGATCGAGGTCGGCGCGGTCTGCCCGCCCGCCTTCGCCGCCGCCGGCAACACTTGCCCCGAGCACATGCCGGTAACAATCCTCTTTCATTGGGTTTGTCCCGGCGCCGAGGGGGTCAACTCCAACATCTGCCCGGAGGAAGACTTCGTCGTCAACCTGACCGTGCCGGGCAAGGCCACTTTTTCGGCCGACGGCACCCCGATCAATAGCAATTCGCCGCCAGACGTTCCTGCCCCGCCATGCGCGCGCGGCTATCTAATCGGGTCGGCGCAAAGTGATCTGCCCGTCGCCTTCAACGGGCTGATCGGCAATGCCGTGATCCGAAACGGAAATCTGGTCGCCGGCCCCAATGCGGGCTCGAGCACCGCGGTCTCGGCCTATCAAGCGATCACGATCCAGGACGGCACCACGATCACCGGGACACAAATCGGCGATGTCAGGTTCGACAAGACGACGGCGGGTGCCCCGCTTACCTCAACTTCTGGAACGAGAGCTTGGGGAACGCGGTGGGGAGCACCAATCCGGCGTTCGAGCACTTGACCTCGACCTTCGTCGAGTTTGTGTGTTGGACCCAGGTGCCGCTTTCCGCCCTTGGCGGCGGAAACCTGACACAGTCCTTTCAGGGTACGCGGAAGGGGATTGTCATTGCCGGTCCGGCGCAGAAGGTGGGGGACGGCAACGCTCCCGGGGACACCGCAGGCCCGGTGACGCTGATCGGGCTGGTCGAGACGGTCGAGGGGACGGCTGCCAACAGTTTTTTGGAGCGGAAGTATAATTTCAACATGAGCACCAACGGCATCCCGCTGCCGATAGCCTTGGTGACATTGCCGAGCTTTCCTTGATCGAAGTTGCTATCGGGCGTGTGGCGTAGTGCTGCTCATGTAGCTGTTGAGCTCGGGTGTGGCCATCGTCGCGTCGACATAGCCAAAGGTGCCGTGGTCTTTGACTTCGCGCGCGGCATTGACGAGGCCGCTCATCGCCGCCCGATAGAGCGATGTCGCGAGGCTGATCCGCTTTACCCCGGCCTGCGCGAGCTCCGCGACGGCAAACGACCGGCCCCTGACGCCGGCCATAAAGTTGAACGGCCGCGACAATGCGGCGCAGACTGCCCGCAAGGCGGCGAGGTCGGGCAGGCCCGGCGCCATCAGAACGTCGGCGCCCACTGCTTCGAACGCTTTCAGCCGTTCAATCGTATCGTCGAGGTCCGGATTGCCGCGCAGGAAGTTCTCCGCTCGCGCCGTCAAGGTGAACGGGAACGGGAGCTTGCGCGCGGCCTCGACGGCCGCAGCCACCCGCTCCTTTGCGTGGTTCAAATCGAACAGCGGCTTTTGCGGGTTGCCGCTGTAGTCCTCGATCGAGCCGCCGACCAGGCCGACGCCCGCGGCAAGGCGTATCGTCTCCGCAGCACCCTGCGGCGTGTCGTCGAAACCCTTCTCCAGATCGGCCGAGACCGGCAGCTCGGTTGCCGCGACGATGGCGCGGGCGTGGTCGAGCGCTTCCTGTCGCGTGACCATGCCATCGCGGCGGCCGAGAATACCGGCCGAGGCACCGCTCGAGGTTGCCAATGCCGGAAAACCGAGCCCAGCCAGGATCCGCGCCGAGCCCGCGTCCCACGCGTTGGCGATCACAAAATATCCGGGTTCCTGGTGCAACGCGCGGAAACGATTGGCCTTTTCGATTTGGCTCGATGTCATGCCGGACCTCCTGGCTATGGATTTTGCTCTAAAGGAATTCGATTACCGTTGCGGCCCCGGGGCAGGCTAACTGCTTTGACAGCGTCGCGCGCGAAACCGACATGCAGCCGGACAGATCGAGAAACTCGATCAGATAGCCGCCGCCTTCATCCCCGCTCAGCGGCCGCACCGTAAAGCGATATTCAGTGTCACTCATTACTGGCTCGCGCCGCCTCGATAAACGCGACAAAGCGACGGACATAAACCGGCTTGATCGGCCGACGTGGTTACGCTTACAGCAAATCCCTCAGTTCCTCAGGCGTGATGCCGGCTTGGCGCAGGATCGACCGCAGAGTGCCGCGTTTGAGATCCCGATTATGATAGGGAACAGTAACCAGCAGCCGTGGTTTTGCGGGATGCCGAAGGTAGTAGTGGGTTCCTCGGATATGGTGCACAAAAAAGCCGGCTCGCTCTAGGGCGCGGATGAGTTCGCGTGGTCGAACAACGGGAAGCCCATTCATTCCTGTTCGATGGCAACCGCGACCGTCTCTTTGATAATGTTGCCCAGCGGCAGCGGATCTTCCGGCGGAATCGGTAGTCCGTCTTTGGCAAGACGCTCGAGATATCCGCGGATGGCATCGGCCGCCATGTCCCGCGCTTCTTCCAATGTGTCCCCTTCGGTTACCAACCCCGGCAAGGACGGGCACGTGACCACGAAGCCGCCTTCCTCAGCCGGCTCAAACAAAACCGTGTATCGATATTGGTGGGCCGTCACAGCCTGTCTCCGACGAATGACGAGCCGATTGTATCATAACCGCTGGTAAAGCGCGTCCTCGATGGCCTACGCCAGTGCCGGCTTAAGGCGCTCTGGGGTTAAGGGCGCGCGGCGCAGGCGCACACCGGTGGCGTCGAAGACGGCGTTGGCGAGTGCGGCGGCGACCGGGCGGATCGAGCTCTCGCCGGCACCGGCCGGCGGCAGTTCGGGGCGGTTGATCAATACGATGTCGACTTCTTCGGGCGCCTCGGTGATGTCGAGGATCGGGTAGCTCGTCCAATCGATGCTGGTGACCTTGGCGCGGTCGAAGGTGACCTCCTCGGACAAGGTGCGGCTGGTGCCCTGGACGACGTTGCCTTCGATGCAATGCCGCAGCCCATCCGGATTGATGATCAGCCCGCAATCATGCGCGACGGTGAATTTGCGCGCCCAGACTTTGCCGGTATGGCGGTCGATCTCGACCTCGGCGACGATCGCCACCACCGCCCCCGAGCGCTGGGCGTAGGCAATGCCGCGCCCTACCAACGTGTTGCCATTGCGGTCGGGGTTTGGTGATGGACGCGTCTGCCACCCGGCGCGTTCGGCCGCCGCCTTGACGACCGCGATGTCACGCGGCGCCTTCAGATAACGCAGGCGGAAGCCGGCCGGGTCGACGCCGACTGCGGCGGCGATCTAGTAAAATTACAGTAAGGTTATCGTAAGTAAGACGTTATATGTCCGGCCTCGCGCGGAATTGCGTCTTCGGCCGAGAAGAAACAAATGAGAGGGGACGAGGTGGGGGGCTTATCCGTTCAAGCCAACAGTGCCGGCAGCTCCGCCTCTTTGGACCTGGTCGGGCTACTTCCCTTGATGGCACGCGCGAGTGGCAGGCCGGAGATTTCGATCGGCCTGATCGACGGCCCGGTCGCGCTCGATCATCCCGATCTCGCCGCCGAAAACATCCGCGAAGTCCCCGGCAAAATACCGGCTGCGTGCGCCGATGCGAGCGATGCGGCGTGCGCGCACGGGACGTTCATCGCCGGGATCCTGGTGGCGAGGCGCACCTCCGTGGCCCCTGCGATCTGCCCAGGCTGCAATCTTCTGGTTCGGCCGATTTTCTCCCAGGCGCCCACCAACGGCGAGCAAATGCCGAGCGCCTCCGCCGGAGAGCTTGCCGACCATCATCGACGTCATCAATGCCGGGGCGCGGGTGATCAATTTGAGCGTGGCGCTGCAAGGACCATCACCTGAAGGCGGGGGCAGTCTTCAGCAAGCCCTCGATTTCGCTCTGCGTCGCGGGGTCGTCGTCGTGGCGGCGGCCGGCAATCAGGGTACGGTTGGGGGCTCCGTCATAACCCGCCATCCGTGGGTCATACCGGTGGTCGCTTATGATCGCCGCGGACGTCCGATGGATTTGTCCAATTTCGGAGCCTCGATCGGAAGGTGCGGGCTCGGTGCGCCGGGAGAAGCGGTCACCAGCCTGGGCGCGACGGCGACTCCTCTGACGCTGGGGGGCACCAGCGCTGGGACACCGTTCGTCTCTGGCGCCGTCGCGCTGACATGGTCGGAGTTTCCGGGTGCCAGCGCTGCGGAAGTGAGGTCTGCCGTGACGCAGGCTGCAGCACCGCGACGGACCGCCATCGTGCCACCCTTGCTGAACGCCTGGGCAAGTTACCAGGCAATGTCCATGGCCCGAAGCTGAGCGAGATACCGGGAGGTGCTGTATGCAAGACGAACATCCCACTGCGAGAGACGAGGCGCAGCCGAGGCCTCACAAGGTGAGACTTCCGGGGTTCATCACCGACGAACAGGTCGGGCTCGGCGATATTGTCCAGCGCGCCGCCTACGCGATGGGGATCAAACCCTGCGGCGGATGTGAGCGGCGCGCCGCGGCGATGAACCGCTGGATGGTCTTTACGCGATGACGCCAATCGGGGAGCACTCAAACGAGGAGGCGCAGATGGCAGAACCGGAATCCGAAATGCAAGAAGCAGTTGCTCAAGAATCAGTGGCAACCGCGTCGCTGGCGCCGATCAGGCCGGTTGTGGACGGACCGACCGCGCCTGCGCCCCCCTCGCCGCTGCCTCAGCAGCCATGTCCCACATGTGGATCAAACGGAGCTGCCATGCCTGCTTCCTATGTGTATGCCCTCGGCCGGATCGATCCCCGCTTTCCGCGATTGTCGATAGAGAAGGAATTTGCTCAGGCGACCGGCCGGGCCGAAACCGTCAATCTGACCGACCGCCAGGCGCTGCGACAGGTCCTCGAGCACAACCGTTATCTGGTCAAGCAGCTCTGCTGGGTGATGACGGTCGGCGGGCTCGAAACCTATATCGTTGTCCCTCGCGATCCCGGTGACGCGAATTTGCTCGTCGAGACGCTGCGTCCGAACCCCCAGCCAGGCGATGTCGATCTCGTCGTCGGGATGCGGGGCCCCTTGGCCCCGCCCGAGATGTGCAACGGTCTGCTCGTGCCAATCGTCGCGTTCGATCAGCTCTATACTTTCGACCGCGCTTCGCTGATCGGATCGATACCGCGACCGGAACGAGTTACAGCCGAAAGATTTAGGGAGGCGGCGGGGGAGGTGTTCGACCGCATCATGCAAATGACCGACAATGCGGGCGCAACCGACGAGCATCGGGCGCTCAACTATCTGACAGTGCGCTATCCGGCGATTTATGCGGCAGTGGCCCAAGCGCAGGGCCGCAATTGTTCGCTGACCGCAGTCGACGTGCGTCCGTCCGCATTGAGTGCGGTGCGCAACATCGTCGAGGTGATCTTCTCGTTCACCGATCGCGCCACCGACGTCGTCGAGAAGCAATACCTGAGGGTAGACGTGACCGAGGAGTTCCCGTTTCTGATCACCAAGCTGTCGCCGTATTACGACCGGTGAAAGCAAGAGGAGAGAAGCCATGGCACTACCGGGATTCAACGCAGAAACTGCTCTATACAAAACCAGCGTCGATTACCGATCGCACGCAGTCTCGCTCCCGCTCGTCGGCGTCGTGCCGCAATTGGTGGCCCCGCCCGCCACCGTCTGCGGGCCATGCGTCGGCGTCGTCGGCTTCCGGTATCAAGTCTGCCGCAGATGCTCCGGTGAGCCCAGGCACTGCCTCTATTTTTTACGACAGTGTGATCTGTGACAACGCTGGAACCCCAAGGCTAAAGGTGCCGCCGTATTACGACCAGCGCTCAATGATGGAAGGAGCAAGGAAATGACCCTCCCAGGATATACGGCGGAGGTTGCATTATATCGAACGACCCTAGCCTATCGGCTGTCCGTGGCCTCAGGAGGAAGTACGGAGCGAGTACACCCAGCGCTGTATCCAGGCATGATTAGATCATCGCCGTGGTTCGGGGTACTCCTGTTACTGTGCTGCGAGGGGTGCTGGGAGCGAGGTGGGCGCTGCTATTGGGATCCGACTGACGACGTTTGTCTTTGTGGTACCAAACCGCCGCCGCTTGGGGGCGGCTCTATCTCCTTGGATTAGCGGTGCTATCTCCAGCAGGCACAGTGGTTCTGTCCCAACCATGAGGCTTTGCCCATTGGAAGGTTTCACGGGCAGAGAAACGGCGAGCGCGACCGCCGTGCACCATCGCGAACCGGTCGCAGTACCATGACCGTCAGATTCTACCAATGACAAGGAGAGAGTCATGAGCACGCCTCGTTTCACTGCGGATGCGTCGCTTTACACGTCAAGCCGAACCTATCAAGGCGCAGTCAGCCCCGTCCGCTCCGGTGCGATCATTCAACTGGCATTGGACTTTCCTTGGTTAGATAATTATAACCGTTGCGGTTGCTGGGACGCATACTTGAACTGCACGTACATATGCTCCTATATAGACCCGAGAGTAGGCAGCGAGTGTATGGATAACTGCCAGGACCTTTTGGCCAACTGCTATGCGTATTGTCGCCTCCAGCGACTCCTCACGCTACCCCCGGGTGTCGTTGGCCGGTTAGGCCCTTAAATCCTTACTGCCCGGTCGGCGCAGTGGCCGCGTGGCTGCGTCAGCTAAACATCCGTACGATTTTCGATGTCGAAAAGGCGCCGGACAGCCCGGCTTTGCGCAAGCGGCTGCTGACCGCGCTCGGCAGCTCCACGCTTGCGCCTGGCGAGACCGCGCCGGCGCTGGCTGTCAGCTCTGGCGGCAAAGAGCATCGGGCTTCGGCGAGATACCGAGACCAGAACAGTTCCCGTTTCTGGTCGCGAAACTCTCACCGTACCACGACAGGTGAAAGCAAGAGGAGAAAGGCCATGACACTACCGGGATTTGAGGCAGAAACTGCTCTATACAAAACAAGCGTCGATTACCGATCGCATGGGTCAGCCGCCCACCCCATTGGGGTCATACCGCAACTGGTAGACCCGCCCGGCACTGTCTGCGGGCCATGCAACATCTTCGGGTGGCAAGCCTGCCACAATTGCTTCATCGAGCCCGGGCACTGCATTTTTTGGGTTCAACCGTGTCATCGGGTATTCGGCTGATAACCTTGGAAGGCCAAGGCCAAAGGTGCCGCCGTATTATGATCGTTGACCAAGGATGAAAGGAGACAACGAAATGACCGTGCCGGGATATACAGCGGAGGTAGCGCTATATCGATCCACCCAGACCTATCGGCTGTCCGTACCCTCAGGAGGAGGTACAGAGCGAGTCCAGCCAGCGTTTTATGTGGGTTGCTACAGACAGTGCGCGAGATGGTGCAACCCCGACGATACGGCCTGCCTGCATTGCTGCCGGTGCGTCTGCGCGGGCGGGGATCCCAACGTCTGCTGCTTCTGACGAAACGGTCGGTGATCCTCAACATCCAAAGGAGAATGTGAGATGGCCATGCCCGGATTTGGTGCAGAGGCGTCGTTTTACACGACAACCCGGAAATATCGCGGTTTTCGCGGCCCAACCGCGAACAATCCGACCTATAGCATTGTCCCTCAGTATGTCTGGCGAGGTTCCTGCTTTGAAAAGTGCCTGATGAACAACTATGACGACCCTTACGCCGATTACAATTGCAGCTGCATATGCTACGGTCATCCCGGGCGTACCTGCGTTCTAATATGAGTTAATTTCGAGTCTGCAACTCGAGCTTCGAAGACCTACCGTTCTGGTCACGCTAGCAGAGGGATAGAGGCCATGACCCTGCCTGGATTCAGCGCAGAGACATCGTTGTACAAGACCACTGTCCCTTACCGCTTGGTGGGGGCGTCGGTCCAAGCCGGCGGCGCCGTGCCGCAGCAGGTACACAATTCCACTTCCTGCGGGCCCTGCCATCTCGACGCTGGCGCGTGCGTGCAGAGTTGCCTTATCTGTACGCCGCGCTTTTGTATCCCTCATCTTCGCGATTGTGATCCGTCGGCGTGCCGACCACATTGCTGTCCACCGGGCTTTCACTGCTGCGGTGATTGTTTGCCCGGCGGGTGCGTGCCCGACCCCTTCGGCAACGGCGACGGGGTGTGCGTGCCCCTCGGAGTTGCTTGTGGAGACCCTGCTTCTGCTGGAGTGTTACCCGATCTTTCGGACCTCCGACAGTAGCGTTCAGCCGCGGCCTATATAGGGCATCTTGGTCGCCATCACGGTCATGAACTGGACATTGGCGTCAAGCGGCAGGGTGGCCATGTAGACGACTGCGCGCGCGACATGCTCGACATTGATGCGCGGCTCGACCTCGACCCTGCCGCTGGGCTGCATACCGCCCGGCCACGTGATTTCGATACCGAGACAAAGCAGGCACCCAGAGCTTGCGCCTGGCTTGAACAGAGGGCAACGGACACCGACCCCCCCCGAGTTGATCAACCTTGGCGATGGCTTGACGCGGGCTGCTTGCGCACATATTATGCGAATGGACCTTCGCGTCTGATGACAAATCCTGCGCACCCAAGGCCTCGGGCCTGATGCGCCAGAGTTGTTTCTAACCATTTCCGGGAGGCAGTCACATGCCGACAAATGACGAGATCGTTAAGCGCGTCATCGACTCCAAGGCCGTCGACTTTACGGCTATCGGAAATTTAGTAGCAGAGTTAGGACCCAGTTTGGCGCTCGAGAATGCCGGCGCCCATTTCGTGGCGGTCGGCAGGCTGCACAACTGGGTTATTTGCATGCTCCCGCCAGCCGCGGCGTCGGAATTAGTAGGCGATATCGTCCGGGGCGAACTCGGCCAGGCGGTACGTCAGGAGTAGGCGCCACAAAAGCTTCGAAAGTCGTGGGTGACGCCACCGCGCACACGGGGTGGGAAGCCGATTTGGAGGCAAGGCTCTGCCGTGCCTTGGACGTTGGAAAACGAGTAATTGCGACGTTCGCCTCCGAGGGCTACGCGGACACGGAGACGCCGGCCAACAGCTTCCATCCCGAGAAACCGATCGCCGAAACCGCGATGCTGATTTACTTAGCATCGGGGGTCCGCCACCTGCCGAGTGTTGCATTGCGCATAGCCGAGATCGCGGAGCTTCTCGTGCCGCATGCGCGTTCCAATCAGACACTGCTTAGCATGGCGTTGCACCCAGCGCTGTGTCTGTATTTGGCGGTTCCCCACATCCTGCTGTCGAAGCTCGGATACGGTGATCCGCGGATTGACGATTTTCTACGATCCTGCCTCGCAGCGCAGGTACGGAACGGTCGTGCGCGCCCGCCGTTCGGATCACTTGAGGAGCAATGGATCGAATCATTATGGACCGGCGCAGAGCCAGATCCTGTCTGGTATCAGCACTTGCACGATTCTGTGCTATCTCGACCGCTCGATATCTTGGGCGGTTTTCGCGATGACGGGTACGCATTCACCCATGTTTTAATGTACGCAACGGATTTCGGCTTTCGGTCAGCTTTTTTGCCTCGCGAGCGATCTGTAATTCTTGAAGAGGCGAGCTCATTATTGGCCAAGACACTTGACGATGAAGATTACGATTTGGCTGGTGAAGTCCTCCTCACCTGGCCTCTTATCGGCGCGCCCTGGAGCGCTCCGCCGGCGTTCGCCTTCCGTGTGCTGGCCTCGGTGGAAGATCATGTCGGCATACTTCCCAGCGGGACAACCAAGCCAGATCGGCTCGGCCGGCTGGAGGGCAAGGAGAAAGCACGATACGCGCTCGCGACCGCCTACCACACCGTTTACGTAATGGGCTTTCTTTGCGCCTCCTCGCTTCGAGCAGGAAGGGCCCCGCCGACGCGAATAGCCGGACCGAGTTTCGATGAGCGATTCGTGGACCACCTGCTATCAGTTCTCGATCACGACCAGGGTCACTGGCAGGCTCAGCTGGCGGAGTTGAGCGAAGCGGAGCGAAACCCACTTTGTCCCTTTTTGCTCGACCTCGCCCTCGTTCAAAAATGCCGCAAGCGTGATTATCAAGCTGTGAGCGAGCTCCTCACGTCGGCTTACCAGCGCGGGTTGGCGCGTTCCCCCCTTTGTGGACAATCAGCCGAATTGCTGGAACGGCTGGCGGGGTACTGGCGCTTCGCTTCAAATCGACCCAACAACGCGCGAGTTGATAACGCGCCTTCTAGTGGCTTTGGTTAGCAGCGGGTGCCGCGGTTCTGCCAAAATTGGCCCCCCGGCTGTTGTACCGGCCAAAAAACTCGGCGACCGAGCACATAAGGCGAGACAGCAGAGTACGTTCCGCCATAAACCCAGCCAGCGATAGAGCGCTCTGTCGGCCATCCATGCGGCGGGTTTGCGTTCGCGATGGCGCGGGCACGGGCTTGGCGCGAGTCGGATCCGCCCGATCCGGTCCTATGACGTCGACAATGATTTGCACGAGGCTCGGCGGTGTTAGAACTCGCTATCGTCATGAGCCTTTTGTATCGAAAATTTTGATACCAGCGCCGGGGTCAGCTCGGGCAGAGAACGGTCCTTCGCCGCGACGCGTCAAGGCGACGGGGTTACGCCGCCGGACGTTCCTGCGACCCAGCGACGAGACCCACGTCAGCCACGGCGCGTTCAGCCGCGGCCGATATAGGGCATCTTGGTCGCCATCACGGTCATGAACTGGACATTGGCGTCGAGTGGCAAGGTAGCCATGTAGACAACGGCGCGCGCGACGTGCTCGACATCCATGCGCGGCTCGCCTTCGACCCGGCCGGTCGCCTGCAAGCGGCCGCGCGCAGTATCCTCGTTGCGGCTGGTCGCGGCATTGCCGATGTCGATCTGGCCGCAGGCGATGTCGTAATCGCGGCCGTCGAGCGACAATGAGCGGGTGAGCCCGGTCAGCGCATGCTTGGTCGACGCATAGGGCGCGGAGTGACGGCGAGGCACATGCGCCGAGACCGAGCCGTTGTTGATGATGCGACCACCTTGCGGCTCTTGGCTCTTCATCATGCGGAAGGCATGCTGGGCGCAGAGAAACGAGCCCGTCAGGTTGGTCGCGACGACATTCGACCATTGCTCGAAGGTCAGATCCTCGAACGCGATGCCGCGAGTGCTGGTGCCAGCATTGTTGAACAAGAGATCGATGCGGCCGTGGGTCTGTTTGACCTTATCAAACAGCGCAGCGACCGAGCTCGGATCGGGGATGTATCTCGGTATATCGGAGATCTATGCCAGCGCCGGCTTGAGGCGCTCTGGGGTTAAGGGCGCGCGGCGCAGGCGCACGCCGGTCGCGTCGAAGACGGCGTTGGCGATGGCCGCAGCAACCGGGCGGATCGAGCTCTCGCCGGCGCCGGCGGGCGGCAGTTCGGGGCGGTTGATCAATACGATGTCGACTTCTTCGGGCGCCTCGGTGATGTCGAGGATCGGGTAGCTCGTCCAATCGATGCTGGTGACCTTGCCGCGGTCGAAGGTGACCTCCTCGGACAAGGTGCGGCTGGTGCCCTGGACGACGTTGCCTTCGATGCAATGCCGCAGCCCATCCGGATTGATGATCAGCCCGCAATCATGCGCGACAGTGAATTTGCGCGCCCAGACTTTGCCGGTATGGCGGTCGATCTCGACCTCGGCGACGATCGCCACCACCGCCCCCGAGCGCTGGGCGTAGGCAATGCCGCGCCCTACCAACGTGTTGCCATTGCGGTCGGGGTTTGGTGATGGACGCGTCTGCCACCCGGCGCGTTCGGCCGCCGCCTTGACGACCGCGATGTCACGCGGCGCCTTCAGATAACGCAGGCGGAACGCGACCGGGTCGGCGCCGATCGCGGCGGCGATCTCGTCGACAAAGGATTCGCTGGCGAACTGGATCTGCGGGCCGACCGGGTCACGCAGATGCGCGGTGCGCAGTGGCGAGGCGCGATCGAGCAATGGCGGGGTCGTCTCCCAAGCCAGCTGCTTGTTCGCGAAACCGTAGGATTCGGCGGGCACGCCAAAGCCCTGCAACGACTTTAGCGGCATCCCCATCAGCTGGCCGGCGAGGCTGTAGGCCGGGTCGCTCTCGTTGGTGTCGATGTCGACACGCGAGAACCCCTTGCTCTCGAACACATAGCCGAGCACGGCACCATCCTTGTCGAGCACCGCTCGGGCGCGGTGGATCGAGGCCGGACCCTTGGGGTCCCAGCCGTGCCCCTCATAGCGCATGCCCTGGACGCGCACCGGCCGACCGACCGCCTTTGACAGCAATGCCGCGTCGATCCCGGCGTCGCCGGCGTCGTTGCGCCCATAAGAGCCGGGCCCCGGGACCCAGATCCCGTGCACCTTGTCCTGCGGCAAGCCGAGCACGCGGGCGACCCCGTCGCGCGCGAAATGCGGCTTCTGCGACCCGGTCCACAGGGTGGCACCATCGGCGCGCGCATCGACCACCGCGCAGGCCGGCCCCATGCTGGCATGCGACTGGAACGGCCACTCGTATTCCGCCTCGACGATGCGCGCCGCATCGGCAAAGGCCGGCCCGATTTCCCCAGTCGTAATAGGCACTTCGCGCTTGACGACGGGCGCTTGACGGATGTGGTCGTAGAGTGCGGAATTTCCGGAAAAGGGTGGTGCCGCCTCGGACCAGATGACCTTGAGCCGCTCGGCCGCCTGCACCGTGTCCCATTCGCGCTCGGCGACGATGCCGAGGAATCCCTTGTCACGGACGACCCGCACACCCGGAATGTCGCGCACCGAGCCCTCATCGACCGCGATCGGCACCGCACCCGCGACCGGCGGGCGGATCATCCGGCCGTGCAGCATCCCCGGCACCTTGATGTCGGTGACGTAGTCGAGCGTGCCGAAGACCTTGGCCGGGACGTCGAAGCGCGGCGGCGAGGTGCCGACGATCTAGTAGGCGGCGGGCGGCTTGGGCTTGGCCTGCCCCTCGGCGACGAGGTCGTTGCCGAGCTTGCCGTTCCAGTTCATCGGCAGGTCGAAATAGCGGCCGCCGATCAGCTCGCCATAACCGAGTTTGCGGGCCGGATCGCCCGATACGGCAACGACGCCGTCGCTGACCTCGAGCCGGTCGGCCGGAACACCGAGCCGCGCCGACGCCATCTCGACCAGCACGCGGCGCGCCTCGGCGGCGGCGTTGCGCAACGCGATGCCGCCCTTCTGCACCCCGGTGCTGCCGCTGGCGCCGCCCTGGTTGACGGTCCATTGGGTGTCGCCCATCACGACACTGACCCGCTTCAGCGGCACGTCGAGTTCCTCGGCGACGATCTGGGCAATCGCGACATCGACCCCCTGGCCCATATCCATCTTGCCGAAATAGGCGACGACACCGCCGTCGGCCTTGATCGCGAGCCAGCCGTCGAGCTGGTCGGGGGCGAGCGGCGGCTTGACCGCGCTGCCGATTTCGGCTTCGGCAAAACCGCCGGGGAGGCCGAACGAGATTACGAGCGCGCCGGTGCCCTTGAAGAGGCTGCGGCGGTCGATCGCGAATTCGGTCATCGTCCCCTCCGCTACGCCGCTTGCGCCGCGCGGCGGACGGCGCGCAAGATCGCCATATGCGTGCCGCAGCGGCATTTGAGGCCGGAGAGCCCGTCGCGGATCTGCTGCTCGGAGGGGTGCGGCACCTCGCGCAAGCGTGCGGCCGCGGTCATGATCCAGCCGTTGAGGCAATAGCCGCATTGCGGCACCTGCTCGGCGATGAAGGCCGCCTGCAGCGGGTGCGGCTTGTCCGCTGTGCCGAGCCCGGCCAAGGTCGTGAGTTTGGTCCCCGCTGCCACCGAGACCGGCACCGAGCAGGACCGCGTCGGCGCGCCGTCGAGGTGCACCGTGCAGGCGCCGCATTGTGCCAGCCCGCAGCCGAAATGCGGGTTGTTGAGCCCGAGTTCGTTGCGCAGCACATAAAGGAGCGGCGTGTCCGGCGCCACCTCCACGGTCTGCGTCTCCCCGTTCAGCTCGAAGGCGATGCGCTCTGGCATTTCCGACTCCGAATTCGACAATCCGACCAGGTTAACACAGTCCCGCCCGCGGCTCACCTCATGCAGACGCCGAACCTTCCCTGCCGCTTCCCTGCCACAGCGTCAAATTCGGCGATAAGTATCTGATTGGTCTGACTTCTGTGACGGCGAAACGCGATTTTTCCCTGAGTTTCCCGTACGGCAGGGTAACTCGTTCCCTGAGCCGGGGTTCGACACGCAGCCTTTCGCCGGGGCA
>Ga0306922_10001446_pt1 | contig 21185 bp, 17 predicted proteins | sample sta12Cox44000082_FD_203758 | JGI IMG/M metagenome (GOLD analysis project Ga0306922, IMG submission 203758) | Lab enrichment of tropical soil microbial communities from Luquillo Experimental Forest, Puerto Rico - statoxic.12C.oxic.44.000.082 (v2)... | ecosystem: Environmental > Terrestrial >... | reverse complement strand
CGACCGAGCCGTCACGCATCTGGAACGCGCCGTCGCCCTCTTTCCTGAGTGGGGTGCCGCGTACTACACCCTTGCGCTTGCGTATCGCGCGGTGGGCCGCGTGGACGATGCCGAGCGCGCGCTCCAGAGCAACGCTCAGTACGGCGCGCGTTGGCCCGCCCTCGACGATCCGGTGTTCGCTGCGGTCACCGCGCTCAGAGACGATGCGGAGACGAAGCTGCAGCGCGGGCTCAAGTTGGCCGAGGCCGGCGATCTCGCAGGCGCCATTCGGCAGCATGAGGCGGCGCTCGCGCGCGATCCCACGATCGCTCAGGCACACGTGAACCTGATCGCGCTGTACGGCCGCACGGGCGACTGGGCGAACGCCGAACGCCACTATCGGGCCGTGCTCGCCCTCGGCTTCAGCCTGGACGAAGCGCATTACGATTACGGCGTATTGCTAGGCCTGCAGGAAAAGTGGGCGCTCGCCGCGGACGCGTACCGGCAGGCGATTGCGACCAATCCTCGTCATGCGCCGGCACACAACAACCTGGGGCAGATCCTGGAGCGCGAGCACCGTCTAGAGGAGGCGGCCGTGGCGTACCGGCACGCCGTGGACAGTCAACCGACATTCAGGGTCGCTCGGTTCAACCTGGGGCGCATGCTCATTGCGCTGAACCGCCCGGATGACGCGATCGTCGAGCTCGAGGCGCTGACCGAGCCGCGCGACGCCGAAACGCCGCGATATGTGTTCGCGCTCGCGACGGCGCACGTGAGGGCCGGCCACCGGGACGAAGGCATCAAACGGGCCGTGGAGGCGAGACAGCTCGCGCTGGAGTACGGGCAGGCGGAGCTGGCGGCCGCGATCGAACGCGATCTCGCGCGGTTGAAATGACCGCCCACATTCCGCCCGGTCGGCCGTGGATCCGTGCCGTCGCGGCGGCAGTCGCGCTATCCGCGCTGGTTGCTTCGGATGCGGCGCGAGCGCCGGCCGCAGCCGAACCGATCTTCGTCGAATCGGCTGCCACGACCGGTCTCGTATTCACCCACGTCAACGGCGCGACCGGCAACTACTATCTGCCGGAGGTGATGGGCGCCGGTGTCGCGTTGTTCGATTACGACAACGACGGCGACCTCGACGTCTTCCTCGTACAGGGCGGTACAATCGGCGCAACCGGCGCCGGCGAATCGGCCACGTCCCGACTTTTTCGCAACGATCTCGTCGTGGCGCCCGACGGGCGGCGAACCGTGCATTTCACCGACGTCACGGCCAGTGCCGGCGCGGGCGTGCGCGGCTACGGCATGGGCGCGGCGGTCGGCGACTACGACAACGACGGCTATCTGGACCTCTTCGTCACCTCGTTCGGCGCGACGACACTGCTCCACAACAACGGCGACGGCACGTTCACCGACGTCACGAAGCAGGCGGGCCTCAGCGACACCGCGTGGAGCACCAGCGCGGCGTTCATCGACTACGATCGTGACGGCAATCTCGATCTCTTCGTGGCGCATTACGTCGACTTCACGCCGGCAGCCAACAAACTGTGCAACGACCCGGTCGGCACGCGCGACTACTGCACCCCTAAAACCTATCGGCCTGTCCCGGCGCGGTTGTTTCGAAACGATGGCCATGGGCACTTCGTCGACGTGACCGTCGCTGCCGGCATCAGCAAAGCCTACGGCGCCGGTCTCGGCGTCGCGGTCGGCGATTACAACGGCGACGGATGGCCGGATCTGTACGTCGCAAATGACGGCACAGCGAACCAGCTGTGGATCAATCAGCGTAATGGGACCTTCGTCGACCAGGGGCTGATCTCGGGGACGGCGCTGAATCCGGCGGGCAATCCCGAGGGCAGCATGGGGATCGCCTCAGGCGACTTCGACCTCGACGGTGACGAGGACCTGTTCGTCACGAACATCGCCGGGGAAACCTCGGCTCTGTACGTGAACGACGGGCACGGAAATTTCGAAGACGCGCGGGCTCGAACGGGGTTGGCCGCGCTGACCGCGGCGTTCACGGGGTTTGGCACCGACTGGATCGACTACGACAATGACGGCTGGCCCGACCTCTTCGTCGCCAACGGCGCCGTCAACATCGTCGAGGCGTTGCGCGGACAGCCGTCGCCGTACAGGATGCGGAATCAGCTCTTTCACAACCTGGCGGGCCGCCGGTTCGAGGAGACAAGCGCCGCCGCCGGCCCGGCGTTCGCCCGCGCCGAGATTGGCCGCGGCGCCGCCTTCGGCGACATCGACAACGACGGGGACGTGGATATCGTCGTCACGAACAACAACGGGCCAGTGCGGCTGCTGCTCAACCAGGTTGGCGCGCGGAACCATTGGCTGCAGGTGCGCCTCGACCAGCGGCCCGGCAACCGGTTCGGCATTGGCGCGTGGGTTGGCGTCGAGCGCCCGGGGAGCCCCACGCTCTGGCGCCGGGTGCGCACCGACGGCAGCTATCTGTCCGCGAGCGACGTACGCGTGCACTTCGGGCTCGGCTCGTCGTCCGCCATCTCCGCCATCGTCGTGCAATGGCCCGACGGCCGGCGCGAGCGCTGGACCGGCATCACCACCGACCGGCTGGTGACGCTGCGGCGCGGAAGCGGCCGTTCTTGATTGTCGCCAGACGTCGGGGGGATGATGTGCCCATGCAGAGGGCCGCAGCCTCTTCACGTGTAGAAGTCAGCCGACGCGTCGCGCTCAAAGCCATCGGCGCCGGCATCGGCGCGGCTGCGGCGTTACCATGGCTGTCCGATGCAGGGCTGCTCGCGTTCGCCCGCGTCCAGGAGACGAACGGGCCGCCACAACTCAAGGTGCTCTCGCCGCCGCAGTTCGAGGCCCTCGAGGTTCTCGTAGAGGCGATCATCCCCGCCGACGATCGGTCTCCTGGCGCGAAACAGGCGCGCGTCGCCGATTACGTCGATCTGTTGCTGAGCGAAAACGACCGCGAGCTGACGCTGCAATGGATAGGCGGCTTGGCGGCGCTGGATGCCGAAGCGATGCTGCGTTTCCACGCGCCGTTCAGCCGGCTGGGTGCCGATCACGTCGACGCAATCCTCCAGAGCATCAGTCATAACGAGAAGGCGCCTCGGACGGCGCTCGAGGCGTTTTTCGTGATGGCCAAGGAAGCGACGATCCGCGGTTACTACACGTCGGCGACCGGCATTCACGAAGAGCTGCGCTACAAGGGCAATCAGTTCCTCCGCGAGTTCGTCGGCTGCGAGACCGAGGATGGGAGGGACTGCCCGCACTGCGGACAGAAGCATCTCCAGCCGTGACGACCATGCAGGATGATCCGACGCTCAACGTCAATCTGACACGCGCGCTGGGGGAGTCCAGGCGGCTCGCCGATTCGATCAAGCCGGGCAGCGATCGCTGGGACGTCATCGTTGTCGGTAGCGGGGCAGCCGGCGGGATGGCGGCGTTCCAGCTTGCGATGGCGGGCGTCAAGGTGTTGTTGCTCGAAGCCGGCCGGATGATCGACGTCCGTACCGAGTATCGGACGATGGAGTGGCCCTACGCCTCGAATCGGCGAGGTCGGCTGCCCCCCGGCGAGCGCCCGATCGCGGTCGCCGAGTACAGCTTTCTCGATCGTCCGTACGGGTCGAATCCCGCGTTCAAGAAGCACACTAAGGTGCTGTCGTACGCGGGCAATCAGTTCACGCGCAATTGGGTGGTGGACGAGCGGCAGCACCCGACGACCGGCACACCGTACTCGTGGGTTCGGGCCCGCATCCTCGGGGGGAAGACAAATTTCTGGGGCCGTGGGGCGTTGCGGTACGGCCCGCTGCAGTTCGGCGCCGCCAGCCGCGACGGCTTCGACGTCGACTGGCCGATCTCGTACGACGATGTGAAGCCGTATTACGACAAGGTCGACGTGCTGCTCGGATGCTCGGGGACGAACGAAGGGCTCATTCAAGTGCCCGACGGCGTGTTCCAGCGGCCGTCGAAGCTGAACTGTGTCGAGGTGGCTTTCAAACGCGCCATCGCGAAGATGGGACGCCACTACATTCCGGGCCGCGCGGGGGTCACGACCGACGGCGTTCTGAACAACAAGTATCGCGCGCGCTGCGCTGGCCGCGGTCGGTGCGGGCGCGGATGCGACATTCAGGCAGCGTTCCACTCGCCCACGGCGTTGATCTATCCGGCGCGCGACAGCGGCAACGTGACTGTGCGCCCCTACTCTATCGTCTCCGAAGTGCTCCTGGGCGAAGCGTCGAATCGCGCCAGCGGCGTGCGCGTCATCGACGCGAATACGAATGAGGTATTGGATTTCAAGGCCCCGGTCGTCGTCCTCGGCGCCGGTACACTCGACACGACGCGGATTCTGCTCAACTCGAGGTCGACCTGGCATCCGAGCGGGCTCGGAAACTCATCGGGCCTTCTCGGTTGCTATTTGAGCGAGCACCTTATGGGAATCCGGGGCAGCGGGTACATCCCGGCTCGAATCGGCACCGAAACGACCCTCGACGACGGGCGTCCCGTGTCCCCGTACATTCCGCGATTTCGGAACCTGACCGATCGGCATCCGGATTTCATCCGCGGCTACCATTTTCAGGGTGGCGGCGGCTGCGCCGAGTACCCGACCATGGCGCACGAGATCGCGGGGTACGGAAAAGCGTTCAAGTCGAGCGTGCGCAGGCATTATCCCGCCCTCATCAGCTTCGGCGGCTTTGGCGAGGTCCTGCCGCGCAAGGAGAACCGCGTCACGCTTGATGCGGCGATCAAGGACGCGTGGGGCATTCCAGTACTTCGGTTCGACTACAAATTCGGCGACAACGAGCAAAAGATGGCCAGGGACATGGCCGACTCTATCGAGGAGATGCTGGCGGCCGCCCATGCCGAGGACATCAAGATCGAGCGCGAGCCGCTACCGCCCGGGTGGTCGATTCACGAGATCGGAACCGCGCGCATGGGCGACGATCCCCGAACGTCGGTCACCGACCGCTTCTGCCGTCTGCACGACGCGAAAAACGTTTACATCGCCGACGCGGCGCCGTTCGTGTGCGGCGGCACGCAAAATACCACGTGGTCGATTCTCGCGTTGGCATGGCGGACCATCGATTTTCTGAAGGAACGCCTGCGGGCCGGCGACGCGTGATGGATCGCCGGACGTTTCTGCAATCGGCTGCAGCCGCGACATTGCTGCCAGCGCTGCAGCCGACGCTTCGCCCCCAAAAAGCCGTCCTCATCTCCGTGCTCCCGAAAGATGCCTCCTACGCTGAGCGCTTCGCAATCGCGCGCGAGGCGGGATTCGACGCGATCGAGATGCAGACGGTCGCCCGTGAGGAAGAGGCTGCGGAGATTCGCGACGCGGCCGACAAGACCGGCCTGCGAATTCATTCCGTGATGAACGTCGATCACTGGCGCTTCCCGCTGTCGAGCGGGGATCGCGACGTCGTGAATCGAAGCGTCGCAGGGCTGGAAACCTCTCTGGGTAACGCGGCGAGGTGGGGCGCCGACGCTGTGCTGCTCGTACCGGCTGTCGTCGATCAGGCTACGTCGTACCGAGACGCCTGGACGAGGTCCCAGCAGGTCATTCGAGAGCGGGTACTGCCCGTCGCGGGCGAGCTGCGAGTGATCGTCGCCGTCGAGGAGGTCTGGAACAAGTTCCTGCTGAGTCCGCTCGAATTCGCCCGCTACGTCGACGAGCTCGATTCCCCATGGCTGAAGGCGTACTTCGACGTCGGCAACGTCGTCTTCTATGGATACCCGCAGGACTGGATTCGCACGCTCGGCGCCCGCATCTCGAAGGTGCACCTCAAGGACTTTCACCTCGATCGGCCGAACGGACGCTTCGCGTGGACGAACATCGGCGACGGCGACATCGACTGGCGCGAAGTCGGGCGCGCCTTCAGCGATGTAGGGTATCGAGGATTCTTCACGACGGAGGTCGCGGGGGGCGACGTGGAGTACCTAAAAGATCTGGCGCGCCGCGTCGACCGGTTTCTGTCGGGACAGAGGCCTGTGTAGAGGGCCTCAGCGCACGACGTCATCACGCAGCTCACGAATCTTGATGTGCCGGTCAGTCTATGATCAACGGCAGAGCGACCGGCTGGCCGCCGAGTTGCGCGGACCGATCGGCCGCCAGGCACACTTCCATCGTTTTCTGCGCTTCGAACACGCTGATCGACGTCTCGCGCCCGTCGAGCACACACGCGACGATCTCGTCTATCTCGGCTTGAAACGGGTGATGACTGACGTCTGCCGACTCGGGCATCACGCACTCGACGCGGATGGCCGGCCGACCGGCGGCGTCCTTCGCCGGGTGCAAGCAGACGTCCGGGAACGGATTGGCGGCGGCAAGCGCCTCGAGGTCGAGAGGCGTATCGAGCCACTGCAGCAACTCCTGCCGGAGCGTCGCGCGATCGCCCATCAGCTCCACGAGGAATGTGTACGGCAGCATGAAATCGGTCGAGCTGCTCACGTGGCCGAGCGCGGATCCCGGGAGCGTCATGTTCGCGATGATGGAAGTCGGCCACTCGTACCCATCGGTGAAACGCGTGTGGAACGCGCTCACGGCGAGCGGCTCCAGCCCCGAGCACCAACGGAGGGCGTCCACCGCGTGGCAGCCGGCTGCGAGCAAATGGCTGCGTCCGCTCTCGCGCGTTCGGAGCCAGTCCCAACCGCTGTACCAGTCCGTAACGCGGGACAAATACTGCGCTCGGGCAAAGCGGATCTGACCCAGCCAGCCCTCTGCGCGCAGCCACCGCGCAAACTTGAGGTGGGCGTTGTATCGAAGCACGAAGGACACGATCGTTCGAACGCCCGCGCCGCGCACGGCGCTGCGAATGCGGACGAGCTCCGCGGCGTCCAGGCCGGGCGGCTTTTCGAGGACGAAGTGCTTGCCCGCCCGGGCGGCGGCCACGGCCTGGTCGGCGTGCAGGTGGTTGGGTGTCGCAATCGAAACGATATCCACGTTGCGCGCCGCGAGCACCTCGTCGTAGCTCGTGGTGATGCGAACATCGGAAAGCGCGACACCGCCGTTCACCGCGGCCGCGCGCGACCGGTCCGGGTCGCGTCCGCAGATCCAGGTGATCACCGCGTGCGGATTTCGCTGAAATGCGGCAATGTGTTGTGATGCGCACCAGCCGGCGCCGCACACGGCGACGCCGAGCTTCTCCGCGCGAGTGGCCATTTGTGTGGGCCTAACCTCTCGAGGTCGCCATAATCGGCCGGCGCGCCTGCGCCTCAGATCCGCATCGCCTTCAACGCGGCGACGCTTTCCCTCGTGAGCTCCAAGTTCTGCTCGACGAAGTAATTCTTGACACCGCCGACTTTCGCCGCGCTGAACGTTGCAACCCAGTTGATGCTGCCTTTTCCGACCGCTACCTGCACGCCGCGCTCCGCGCCACCGCCTCGGGGCCGCCCGGATCCCGCAGGGGGCGATCCTGATGGAGGCGCGGGCGGCTGCGGGGCATTCAGGTCCACGTCCTGTATGTGCATCGAGAAGAAGCGGCCAGGGTACTTGAGGAAGTAATCGGCGGCGATGAATCCCTGGCTGATCGTGGACATCTGGAACTGGAACTTGACCAGCTTCGGGTCGAGCAGTTTCATCAACACGTCGTATGTGCGCTGGCCGTCGACCATCGACGTCTCGAAGCCCTCGTTGTGCAGCCCCTGCTGGATGCCTGCGCTGGCAGCAGCGTCGGCCATTCGGTTGTATTCATCAGCCCCTTTCTTCACGTCATCCATCGTCGGGGTAGTGCCTCTGCCCAGGCTGGCCGTAATCATTTGTGTCATGCCGACGTCTTTCGCCCAGGCGATGCTCTCCGGTTGTTTCTCCCGCAGCTCCCTCATGCTGAAATGCCCGCTTTCGCAGGCAAGGCCGTGATCGCGAAGGATCTTGATAACCTGCTTCCCGTCGGACAGGCTGGCGAAGTCCGCGTAACCAAACGGCGAGCACAGCTCGACGCTCTGGACGCCGATGTCGGCCAGCGTCTTGGCCAGCGCGGCAAAGTGGCCGTCTTTGATCATCTGCCGGTGGGGATAGGTCTGACTGCCGATTGGCAATCCCAGGGGATTGGCGCGAAGCTCGACCGCTCCCGCGGCGAGCAATCCGGCCGCGGCGGCATCTGTCGCGGTTCTTCGGAGGAACTGGCGCCGTGAAAGATCGGCCATGCGACCCTCCTGTCAACTCAGACCTGCGCCAGGACAGCTTCGAGGTACACTCGATTTGCCCGCGCGTTCGCCGCCGTCTCTTCCGCAGTTTGGCCCACCTTGCAACACTCGACCATGATCGGCGGCGTCATACCAGATCTTGAAGTTCGGATGATGAACCGCTCGCATAGCTGCCATGATTTCATCCGACGCGCCGCTGCTGCCGCCGTGTGGCTTCATCACCAGCTTGATCCGGTGCTCCTCCGCGTACGCAGCCGCATCGCTCATGACCTTGTAGTAGTGCTCGTATTCCCCCGGCTTGTCGACGCCGAACGTGAGCAGATAAGGCAATGCCAGCGCGCCCGCGTTCTCGATCTGACGACGAACTTCGTTGATCGAATCGCCCAGCGGAATGTCGTGCCGCGAACGCAGCGCGCCCATGTTTACAGTCAGGCCGCTGCCGGCAAGCCGCTGTTGCAGCCTCGCCAGGTAGTCCGGTGAGGCGTCGGCGCCAATGAACGGCTCGTCCTTCGTGCGCGTGAGCAGGCCGGTGGTCTGGTAGCCGGCCGCTTTGATTTGCTTCAACGCTTCGTCGAAGTTCCACGTCGTCCACGGACGGTTGAAGCATCCAATCCGCCAATGGACGCCGGCGTTGCGTGATGGCACCCGAGACAGGCCAAGCGTCGCTGCGGCTCCGCCGACAAGCGTGCGCTCAAGAAATGCGCGTCGGTTCATGTTGGTACAGGTCACCGGGCCAGCGTAAACGCGTACAACGAGTCTCCGGCGCCAACCACGAGGAATTGCTGGTCGTCGAGCATGAACGTGATCGGAGCATTCGACGGGTTTGCTGCGAGCCCCGCGTGCCAGACCGGATCCCCCGTCGACGCATCGTACGCAACGAAATTCCCCGACCCGTCGCCGCCAAAGAGGAGGTCGCCGCCCGTCGTCAGCAGGCCCATCGCACCGCCTTCGAATAGCGCGTGTCTCCAGCGCACGTTGCCGGTGCGGTAGTCGATCGCTTTGATGTAGCTTTCTCGGCCGCCACCGCCGCCTGGCCCGACCGCGCCCCCGCCGTAGCCTTCGGGCCGTTCGTCCGTGTCGGTGAGGTACTGCAGGTTATATGACTGCGACGTTCCGACATAAAGCAGTCCCGTCCTGGGACTGAAGCTCGGGGGAGGCCAGTTGGTGGCCGAGCCGGGCGAGACGAGCACCCCGTCAACCGTCGCGTCTTTCGCAGGGTTGTTGATCGGCTGCCCGTTCGCGTTCACGCCAAGCGACCAGTTCATGAAGTCCACATAGGGCCGGGTCAATACGCTCTTGCCGTTCGTGCGATCGATCAGGAAGTAGTACCCGTTGCGCGCAGCCTGCGCGACGAGCTTCCTGGGCCGTCCATCAACTTGGCCGTCGATCAGCACGGGTACCTGGGCGCTGTCCCAATCGTGAGTGTCGTGCGGCGAGGTCTGGAAATACCACGCCATCGTTCCCGTGTCGGGGTTGAGCGCGACGAGCGCGCAAGTGTAGAGGTTGTCGCCCTTGCGGCTCTGTGGTGCGAAGACCGGATTCGGATTCCCGGTGGGGATGTAGAGGAGGTTCAGCTCGGGATCGTAGGTTGGCGGCAGCCACGTCATCCCTCCCCCGTGCGTCATCGCGTATTCGTCCGGCCACGTCTCCGATCCAGGCTCGCCCATCTTCTGCGGCGTGGTGTACCAGCGCCATTGACGCTCACCGGTTTCGGGCTCGTACGACTCGAGGTAACCCTGCACGTCGAGCGAATCGCCGCCGATGCCGACGATGACATGTCGTCCGATGATGATGGGCGCAGGAGTGCAGAAGTACTCCTGCCGGACATCCGCGATCTCTTTGTGCCAGCGTTCCTTGCCAGTGGACGCGTCGAGGGAAACCAAGTAGCAGTCCGGCGTCTCGAAAAAGAGCATGTTCCCGTACAGGCCGACGCCCCGGTTGCCGATGTGGATGCCGCCGCGCGTGCGCCAGAAGTAGTGCCAGATTGGCCTGCCGGTGCGTGCATCGATTGCGTACGCGTGATCGGGAGCCGCGAAATACAGCACACCATTCGTCATCAGCGGCGTCGACTTGATCGTCACGTTCGGCTGCGGCCGGCCCCAGTAGTACGGGTCGCCGGCCCGATACTCGCCGCCAACGTTCTCGGTCTCCTGGCCGATAGCCCGATGGATCCACGCGAGCGACAGTGTTTTCACGTTGCTCACGGTGATCTGAGCAAGTGGGCTGTACCGCCGCCCGGAGTAGTCGCCGTAATGCGTCGGCCACGCATCCGGAAACGCCGCGAGGCGCGACCGATCCGCTCCTTGTGCCAGGACGGCGATCGGCAGGGCGACCGAGCACACCGCCAGCAGCGTGTGAAGCAGTTTCATGGGCATCCTCGCCGCGAGCTAGACGTCACCTCAGCGTCACCAGGTACGCGGCCAGATCGTGAATGTTCGCGTCTGTATATTTCGGCAGCAGGTCGACGTGTCCTTGGAGGGGATTCGTCACGTGCACTTTCGGGGTGCTGCCGTTACGCAGCCAGGTAAGCGTCCTGCCGTCGTCGTCGCGGATGGTGATGTCGAAGTCCGTCAAGCGGACGAGCATGCCGGAGAACGTTTCACCGGAGGGCAGCGTCACGGCGGCTCTGCGGGCGCTCCGCGACGCGCCCGTCCGCGACGGGTCGGCCGCCTCGCCGCGCCCACGTCCTCCCCTCATCGTCCCGAAGGCAATGAGCGCCTGGAGGCTTGGACCGTCATAGCGGGAACCGATGCCTTTCAAGTCTCCTGTTGGCGAGTGGCATCGGTTGCAGCCGCCGGCACCGTTGAAGTACGCCTCTCCCGCCTTGGCATTTCCGGTCAGGGCGAACTGCAATTGGTAACTCGTGCGCTCTGCGGCGTACGTGATCTCGCGGTGCAGAAACATGGCGACATCGGAAATGTCAGGGAGCGCAAGCTGGATCGGTGGTTTGTGGCGAGCCTGCAGATGCTCGCCAATCTGATGGCCGTTCACGTCCTGCAGCACCATCACGGATCGGATCAGATCGGGGCCGGCAAAACCTTCTCCCCCCCGGGCGTTCACCCGGTGACATGCGCTGCACTTCTCTCCAAAAGCGGTCCGTCCGCGCTCCACGGCAGCAGGATCGAACGCTCGAAGCCGTTCGACACCGCTGTCCACGCCGCGGCCACGACCTCCTTGTGGTGCTTGCGCGGTGATCGACGCGGCTGCCAGCCAAATCGCGGCGAGAGTCACGTGCGAGATCCTCCACACGGCGCTCGATGTAACATCGACACCCGCGGGCTGTCAACCCGCCTTTTCCGAATCGTCTCCTAACGGTGGCGCACCAAACGGCGGCACGCTTCTTGGTGCCTGCTCGAACGCATAGGCCAGGCGGAGCAGCGTTGGTTCGGGCATGCTTTTGCAGTGAAGGTGAAGAAACGCGTTCAAAGAGTTGTCAAGCAGAATCAGGCAAAGCTATTCGGCGATCGCGTTCTTCTTCAGCATGCCGGGCGAGTTCCACCGCATCACGAAGTAGGTCGCCGGTGCCGTGCCGACATTGCGCAGAGCGTGGAGCTGATTCGACGCCTGAAAGAGAACGGAGCCGGGGCCCACTCGCACGGTCTGGCCGTTGAGCGTGGCCTCCAGGGTTCCTTCTTTGAGGAAAAGGATCTCTTCGTCTGGATGCTTGTGGGGCGGGTGCGGCGACTCGCCTGGATTGAGCGTTGTAATATGCGCCTCGAGCTCATCCAGCGTCGCGGTCGCAGCTCGAAACACGCTGCGCACCTCACCGGTTTTCGTTGGCGTCGCCGTCATCCGCGCCCAATCGACCGCGGTCGATCCCATCACGGCCTGTTCGGTGCCCTGCGATCGTGCCCGTAGCGTCAGCGCCAGCGTGCCGAGAATGGCCACGCCCGCAACTCCCAGATCTCGACGCGTCATGCGATAACCCTCCTCCGCGAGAGCTTGTCATGGGGCACCGGCGATGTCCAACGGTCCGTTGTCACGCACCGGCGGCTTAAGTCAACAAGCCCGGCAGCTTCCTCGTCCCCCGCACGTCGCAGAGCACCGGCAGGATCTCGCCGATCGGTTGACGAAAGACCGCATCCGCAACGTCGTCGAATGGCGTGGGCTGAGCGTTGACGATCACGACACGCGATCCGCACCGTTTTGCAAGCGGGACAATCCCTGCGACGGGATAGACCTGCAGGCTCGAGCCCACGGCGAGCATGAGGTCCGCGCGTTCGGCGGCGCGCGTCGCGCGTTCGATCACGTCCGGCTCGAGCGGCTGCCCGAACGAAATGGTCGCGCTCTTCAGGATCCCCCCACAGTGCTCGCAAGCCGGATCGTCCTCGCCTGCGCGCACGCGATCGAGCACGGGTCCCATCGGTCCGCGCCACCGGCATGCCATGCACATGACGTCGCGCATCGTGCCGTGGACTTCGATGACTTTGTCGGGCGCGTGTCCGGCCTGCTGGTGGAGGCCGTCGATATTCTGCGTGACGATCGCGAGCAGCTTGCCGCGGCGCTCGAGGTGGGCAAGGGCCCGGTGGCCGTCGTTCGGCGCCGCTTTCCAGGCAGGGTGATCGAGACGGCTCTGCCACGACAGCCTGCGGACATCGGGATCAGACATGTAGTAATGGATGTCGGAGAGTCGCTCGGCCTTGGGGTTCGTGGTCCAAAGGCCTTGAGGACCGCGAAAATCCGGAATCCCCGACTCGGTGGAGATCCCGGCACCGGTCAACGCAACGATCCGCACAGATTGGTCCAGCCAACGCGACACCGTCTCGACCTGGCCGTTCGAGAACCCAAAGTCCACGGACGTCAATTTCTCTCGCCTCTATTCGATGTGGAGAAGCGCGAAAACACTGAGAACCAGATGCGTGAACCGAGGCGAGGATTGTAGCCGTAGCGGGTCATCTCGAGTGTGCCGAATTGTGCCGGTGACAAGGTGCGCAATTCCGTTATCTGCTTGCAGGACTCCTCAGAAGCCGCCGATACGTCGATAGACCGCGAACCCCCCGCTGGTCCAGGAGGTGGACGACGGTGACCAAGACTCTTGTAATTGCGGTCGTTGGGCTTGCGCTTTCCTCTAGCGTAGCGCATGCCCAGATGTGCCAGGGAAGAGCCTCGTTTCGCGACACATCCACGCAGGTCAGCGTGGGTGGCGCGTTTCAGACGGGGGCCAGCGAGTTTGGAGTCGGCGTGAGGGGTGGGGGCGACCAGGTGTTTGGCGGGGTGGGTGCGTCGATCGTCAATTACAGCGACTTGGGCACATCATCGAAGGTCGTCAGCGGCAACATCGGGCAAGACTATTGGGTCGACCGCGTTCATGTCTGCCCGAATGTCGAGGCGGCTTACAGCTTCGGGCCCAACGTCGGCGACGTTACAGTGAACGGGTTGTCGTTCCTCGGCGCTGTCAACGTCGGTGTTCCAGTAACCGACTGGGACCTGTTGAATGTCGTGCCCACGTTCGGTGGCGGAGTGCTCTATCAGCGAACGAAAGCGTCTCTAGGCGGCGTCGATCAGACGAGCAGCCAGACCGGTGGTCTCGCGATGATTGGAGTGGGCGTCGTACTCAACCGAAGAATTGCCATCGTGCCGCTCGTCGAGATTCCCATCGGATTTACGCAGAACAACAGGATTTTCGACATCACGCTGGCGTTCAATTTTGGACAACGATGAGCCCGAGCGGTCAAGGGGAAGGGTGGGGCGTCGTACGGTCGCGGCAAACCAAGCCTGCGGCCGGCCCCACCCGACGTTTTCCTGATCCTCGCAAACTGTGACAGCCGCACTCCTGCCGGAGGTCGAATGGCGACGACTGAATCTAAGCTCGGGCACTTCGCCGAGGACGTTGGGAGGCTCCTCGGTACAGCGGAAGCGAGAGCGAAGGGCTGGCTGGCGCAGCAACATCAAATCATCAAGAAGCTCGAAGGTATCCGGGAGACAGCCAGCGGATTGTTACGGCAGCTCGGAAACGAGACGAGTGCCGCGACAGTTCAGCGCGGAACCCGCTCTAATGGTACCGGGAAGCACAGTCGACCGAAGGCGACACTCCGGAAGCGTCGGAGGATGGCGCGCGCTGGGCGCAAAGCAGTCGGGACGAGGATGAAGAAGTATTCGGCCGCGAGACGGAAGCCCGCCCGGTAGCCAGGTCCCTCGGCGCCTACGCCGCCATGGGTACGGTGTAGCAGACCGCCGTGCCCTCGAGCGCCACGGTGCCGTCGCCGCGAACGACTCGTGTGAGCAATTCGGTGATGGGCTTGTCGTGGCGGACTCGCGTGATCTCCACCTGGCCGGTAATCACGTCGCCGGGTCGCACCGGGGCCTTGAAGTTCCAGTTCACATTCAGAAAGACCGTGCCGGGACCGGGGAGATCTTCGGCAACGACCGCGTTGAGAATCGCGCTCGTGATTCCCCCCTGTACGACAATACCTCCGAAACGCGTCCGAGCGGCGCGTTCGGCGTCGTAGTGCAACGGGTTGCGGTCGCCGCTGATCGCGGTGAACAGCTCGATGTCCCTGGGGCCGATCACGCGTGATCGCTCGGCGCGTTGTCCAACCACAGGTGCTCCCTTCGGCCAGACCGCCAACGTGTCCGTCATCTCGTTCCTCCACTGTGATTTGCCGCTGAACTGACCGCGGCAGTCCGCGGCAGCGGCAGTGATGCTACGCAAATCGTAATTCGCGCACGCCACGGCTTCCGTGTGTGGGCGGGCTTGCGATGGACTATTGTGTCAGCTGTTCCGGGGTCGACCGGGGCACGTCGTTTACCTAAGGGCTGGACGTTGGGACGGGTTTCAAAAGGGAGGAAGTTCATGACGCCCCCACGCATCGTCGGTGTCTGTCTTTGGCTCATGATTACGTCTGCTGGCGCCGCGAGCCAACCGGGAAGCGACACAACCGGGCAGCCGCCGCAGGCGTTGCCTGCGAGCGTGATTCAGCGGACCTATCCCATCGGTGACGTCTTGCCTTGGCGGCGTACAGAAACACGATCGGAATCCGGTGGCCGGGAACTCGTCGTCGCAACCGACGAAACGCCGGACATTGACGGCAGGATGGCACCGGTTCAGGAAATCAGCGTCGAGACCACCCGCACAGGTGCCACTACCACGCGGACGAGACGTGACGTGTTTGGGTTCGGCGCTGAGGGACAACGAAAGCTGTTGGAGATGACGCTGTCCCGGCAGGAGATCGCGGCAGGCGGGAATCCGAGGACAGTTCAAGATACGTGGGTCTCTGACGTCAACGGCCGTCTTGGCTTGAAGTCCCGGCGAATCGAAGAGACGAGATTGGCCGCACCCGATACCCGCCGGACGGAGACGACTTTCCTTCGACAGGGCATTGACGGAGCGCTCCGGGAAGCCGAGCGCACAGAGTACACCGACCGCCGCATCAACCCGGCCGTTGTCCGGCACGGCATCACTCACCTGGTTCTCGACATGAACGGGCGATGGCAGCCTACGGAAACTCGAAGCACGGACATCCGCGACATCGGATCTTCGGAGCGCCTGGAGGAAGAGACGGTTCTCCGTCGCGATACAGCCGGGAACTTGGTGGTCAGTGAAAGAAACGTCACCCGCCGATCCGAAGCGAACGGACGGGAGCAGGTGATGGTTGAAACGTATGCCCGAAGCATGGACGGGTTCCCTCGACCCGACAGCCCGCAGGGCGTGCGCCAGCGCGTCCGAATATCGACGACGGCCACCGCCGACGGCGGCCGCGACACCGTCGAAGAAATAGAGGCCCGCAGTCCAGTTGCTCTCAGCGAATCTCTGCGAGTGATCCGCCGGATTGTGACGACTGTCCGCAGAACCGGCCCCGATCGATTGGTGACCGAGCGGCGAATCTTCGAACTGGATGCAAACGGCCGACTGGTGCCGGTGATCGCGGACGGTGAAGAGGGGGCTCAAAAGTAGTCTGGGACGGCGACTATGAGCGAGTAGAGCCCGCGCAACCGCGGCGGGTACAAGTCGGCACTCAAGCTCACGATAGGATGATTCGATGATCCGCTTTGCGACGCTCCCGCTCATCGTGTGGCTGGCTGTTCCGGTGCCGGCCCTCGCGCAGGGTCGACCAACAGGGTCACCGCCTATCGTCGTGCAGGGGGCCATGCCGATCGAAGTCGAGAAGCTGGCCGGGCGATTGGACAATGTCGGCGTCGAGCAGGTCGGCGGATGGACCTTCTGGCGCGGCACGCTGGACGGCTATCCGGTCATCGTGTCGAAGACTCTGAAGGGGATGTCCAACGCCGCCGCCGCGACCGTCATCGCGGTTGAACACTACCATCCGGTTGCGATCGTCAACCAGGGGACGGCCGGCGGCCACGATCCGGCCCTGCATCTCTTCGACATCGTGCTCGGCACCAGCTCGGTGAACATTGGCGCGTTCAGGAGCCGCGTTCGGCTGGCCGGAGAGGGAAGCAGCCCGCTCGACTGGGTGCCGCTGGATCTGACTGCCTCCGAGGGAAGCGCCGGGAACGATCCCAACGCGCGAAGGCCTGCACGGTTCCAGGCGGACGGACCTCTGCTGGCGGCGGCCCGATACGCGAGAAAAGACTACACCCGGGGGCGGATTGTCGAAGGGGTGATCGGGTCCGCCGACATGTGGAACGACGAGATCGATCGAATAGCTTGGCTCCACACCCGGTTCGGCACCACAGTGGAAGAGATGGAGACTGCCTCGGCCGCGCAGATCGCGTCGGTCTTCAACGTCCCGTTCCTTGGTATTCGTGTCGTGTCCGACAACGTGACCAACGGCGGCGCCTATGATCCCCGAACAGGCGAAGCGTGCGAGGACTACGTCTTTCAGGTCGTCAAGGCCTACATCGCGACCCTCACGCGCTGAACCGCCTCGATGTCTGCGGCACTCACGGCTGCCAATGTCGACGAACCGCGCAGGACCCGGCTCGACCGGATCTTTCGCCTGCGCGAGAACCGGACGGACGTGCGAACCGAGGTCCTGGCCGGCGCGACCACGTTCGTCACGCTCGCCTATATCCTCTTCGTCAACCCGAACATCTTGAAAGATGCCGGGATGCCCGTGGAGGCGACCTTCGCCGCCACGTGCCTGGCGTCGGCATTTGCGACGGTTCTGATGGGAGTCTACGCGAACTACCCGATAGCCGTCGCTCCGGGCATGGGCCTGAACGCGTTCTTCACATACGCGGTCGTGATAGGGATGCGTCTCCCATGGCAGACGGCCCTGGGCGCCGTCTTCATATCGGGGCTCGTCTTCTTCCTGCTCACGGTCACGCGAGTGCGCCAGTGGATCGTCGACGGCGTGCCTGGCGTGCTGCGCTCGGCCATCGGTGTCGGGATCGGCCTGTTCATTGCCTTCATTGGCCTTCGCAACGCCGGCATCATCGTCCGGAGCGATGCGACGCTGGTCACGCTGGGTGCGATGAACACGCCCGGCGTGCTGGTCGCGCTGGCCGGCCTCCTCGTGACCGCCGGTCTGGTCGCGCGCCATGTTCGCGGTGCCCTGCTGCTCGGCGTTGCCGCCACGACCGCAATCGCAATGACCGCCGGCGTGGCTCCAATACCCAAAGGCCCATCCAGCCTCATCACAATGACGAACCCGTTCGCCGCACTGCAGCCAACGGCATTCAAGCTCGATGTCCCGGGTGCGCTCAGGTTCGGCCTGGTCCCAATCCTTTTCTCGTTTACGTTCGTGGATCTCTTCGACAATATCGGCACGCTGATCGGCGTGTCGCGCAAGGCAAGGCTGCTCGACGACATCGGCCGGCTGCCGCGGATTGGCAGGGCGCTCGTGGCGGATTCAGTGGGAACGATGTTCGGCGCTCTGCTGGGCACGAGCACGGTCACGAGCTACATCGAGAGCGCGGCGGGCGTGTCCGAGGGAGGTCGCACCGGCCTGACGGCGGTCGTCGTCGGGCTCCTGTTCCTGATCGCGCTGGCGTTCGCCCCGCTCGTCGGCTTCATCCCGACACAGGCGACGGCACCTGTCCTGATCCTGATCGGAGCGTTGATGATGGTGGAGATCGTGCATATCCGGTTCGACGATTTCACGGACGCTGTCCCTGCATTCCTCACCATCGCGATGATGCCGCTGACCTACTCAATTGCCCAGGGGCTCGCGTTCGGTTTCGTGTCCTACACGGTCGTCAAGCTGCTCGCGGGGCGCCACCGCGAGAACAACCTGGTCACCTATACCCTCACGATATTGTTTCTGCTCCACTTCTTCGTTGGCGCCAAACGCTAGGGCCGCGAAAAGAACCACTGGTTGCCCCGCGCATCCTCAACACCGCCGATGCGGCCGTAAGGCTGGTCCGCCGGAGGCATGAGCGACGTTGCGCCGGCAGCCATCGCTTGTTCATATCGGGCATCCGGATCGGGAACATAAAGGAGGAACGATCCGGGCATTGGCTCGCCTTCCCCCAATTCAACAGCAGCGTCGCCGATACGCAGCCTCGCGTACCGGAGGCGCCCACCCTCATCGTGCCGCATGTCTTCGACCGCGCCGAGCGCCTGCTTCAGGAATCCAAGGTAGTCCGCGGCACCCTGGACATGGAGGACCGGCGTCACCGTGCGAGCCGCGCCGGTAAAGGACTCCGGACCGATCGGTGTGGAGATATACCAGTGATTCCCGAATGGATCGGCGACGAAGCCGGAGCGCTCGCCGTAACTACGGTCGGCGGGTTCGCCGAGCGATCGCGCGCCAGCGGCAATCGCCCGTTTGAACGTGGCGTCAGCGTCTTTCACGAGGACGTGAAACGCGACGGGCCTGAGGGGCATCACGCCGGCCCCACCACCTTCGCCAACGATGACCATTGAGTCCCCGACGCGCACCTCGCGGTGCATGCCGCCTCCACCCCCCCCCGTTCCGGCCTCCTGGCCAGTGCGGGCACGTTCGCGCCAGTGGTCCGCGAGCGCGTTCGACGCGATGCGAAACAACCAGACCGACACAGGGAGGCCCCGCCACTCGAAGCGTCCGATGGCCCCGAGCGCCTGCACGAACACCTGCGACGTGATGTCTTCAGCGGCGGCCCGATCCTCGGTTCGGCGACGGTGAAAAGTTATGCGGCGGGAACCACGCCGCAGCTCTTTGGCGAAGGTCGACACCTCACTCGTATCGCAGTGCCCGCATCGGATCGACGCGCGACGCGCGAACCGCCGGAATGAGTCCCGCGCAGGCAGTGACGGCCGCCAGCACGAGCGCGGATCCACCGAGGATGATCGGATCCCACCCCTTCAGCTGGTAGAGCAGCGATTCGGCCAGGCGGCCGATCGCGATCGCCGCGAGCAGTCCGAGCGGGAGACCGATGGCGGTCATCACGCCGACCTGTCCAAGCACCATCGCTCGCACGCGTTCGGGAGCGGCGCCAAGCGCCATACGCAACCCGATCTCGCGCGTCCGCTGCGCAACCGTGTACGCGAGCACGCCGTAGAGCCCGATCGCAGCGAGCAGCGTCGCGAGGCAGGCGAAGGCCGCCGAGAGGACGCTGATCAACCGGTCGAGGAACACGTTCTGCCGAATCTGCTCCGGCATCGTTCGGAGGTCCTCGATCGGCAGATTGGGATCAAGCCTCGCGACGATCTTCGGGATGGTCGCAATGAACTCGCCCGGATCGAGCGCGGTTCGCACATAAAACGTGATCGTGCCGAGCTTCAGCACGTCGCCCTGCCGGTATGGGCGCATGTAGAGCGGCGGATTCTCTTGTTTCACTTCGCTGTACTTCGCGTTCCGCGCGAAGCCGACGATCTCGGTGTCGAGCTTGCCAGGGCCGGAATCGCCGATATGCCTGCCGATCGGATTGGGCCCCAGATTGAACTTCCGGGCAAACGCTTCGTTGACGATCGCGACCTTCGGGGCATCTGCCGCATCGGCACGCGTGAACTCACGGCCCGCTATCAGCGGAATGCCGAGCGTTCGAAGAAATCCGGGGCCAATCTCGTTGTACAGAGCGTTCGTGTCGGTGTCGGGTCCCGCTTGAAACCCCTCGACCTTCAGCGTGTTGCCCCAATTGTTCCCGGCGATCAGCGCCACCAGCGAGCCGGTGACGCCGATCACGCCGGGCTGCGCCGCCAGCTGATCTTCGAGCTGCTCGAACAGCTGCCGCGTGCGGTCCGGCGTGTATCCATTCAGCGCCGGCGACACGCCGAACGTGATCACGTTGTCCACCTTGACGCCGAGATCGACGCGGCTGATCTGCATCAGGCTTTTCGTGAACAGCCCCGCCCCGACGAGGAGCGCCATGGAGAGGGCGATCTGCGCCGTCGCGAGCGAGGCGCGAAACCGCGCCGCCGCCCGCGCACCCGCCGGCTGGCCTGCCTGCCCCTTCAATGACGACGTCAGATCCGGACGCGTGCTGTGGACGGCTGGAAACAGCCCGAACAGCAGACCGGTGCTGATCGCGAGCGCGGCGCTGAACACGACGACCATTCGATCGACACGCCAGTGGAACCCTTCAACCGCGAATGCCGGGAGCATCGACACAATGAGATTGAGCGTCCACTGCGCCACAAAGAGACCGGCGATGCCGCCGAACAGCGCGAGCAGGCACGACTCGGTGAGGAGCTGGGCGACGAGATGCCGACGGGCGGCGCCGATGGACAACCGGATGGCCATTTCGCCGCTGCGGGCGGCCGATCGCGCGAGCAGCAGGTTGGCGATGTTCGCGCACGCGATGAGCAGCACGAACGCGGTCACGCCGAGGAGCACCCTCATCGACGGTCCCGCCTGGTTTGGAATCGCGCTCTGACCTCGCGCACCGGGCTCGAGCAGGATCGGCTTCGCCCGGAACCGCGCCATCGTCTGGTCGCTCATCCCCTTCTGCAGCGGCACTTCGACGTCATTGACGATCCCGTGGTACTGGGTGCCAATCGCCGACCGCGCTTGCTCGATCGTCACGCCGGGCTTGAGCCGCGCGAAGAGATACAACGAATAGCTGCGCCGGTCGTCGAAGCCTTTCCAGGTGGGCTGCATCTCGGCCCGCATCGTCAGCGGAACGAACACTTTCGGCTCGACGCCGACCGTCGTGCCGTCGAACCCGGCGGGCGCCACGCCGACAATGGTCATCGACTGGCCGTTGACGATCATCGTCTGGTCGAGCACGTTCGGATTCGACCCGAAGCGCGTCTGCCAGTACCG
>Ga0306922_10001445_pt1 | contig 21190 bp, 21 predicted proteins | sample sta12Cox44000082_FD_203758 | JGI IMG/M metagenome (GOLD analysis project Ga0306922, IMG submission 203758) | Lab enrichment of tropical soil microbial communities from Luquillo Experimental Forest, Puerto Rico - statoxic.12C.oxic.44.000.082 (v2)... | ecosystem: Environmental > Terrestrial >... | reverse complement strand
GGCGTGAGCCATGATGGCTCCGCTGCCAACGCGCCGCACCGATTGTGCTATGCTGGTACAATGAGCGATCCTCCTATTCCCGGGCTCGGTCCGGGCTATCGGCTGACGGTCGAAGACGAGCCCGCTGAGGCCGATGTCGAAGTACTGCCGCACGCCCTGGAAGCCTATAACGAGAGCCAATGGCCGCAGCACCCGCCTTGGCGCCCGCTGGCGATTTTCCTGCGCAAGGAAGGCCGGATTGCTGCCGGGCTCGCTGGCGAGACCTATTGCGGGTGGCTATTCGTAAGGTATTTGTGGGTATCCGACGAACTGCGCGGCCGCGGCGTTGGTCGCGAACTGATGGCTCGCGCTGAGGCCCGCGCCCGAGAGCTTGGCTGCCACTCGGCGTGGCTGGACACGTTTGGTTTTCAGGCACCAGGCTTCTATGAAAAGCTCGGCTACGAGGAGTTTGGTCGGCTCGACTATCCTCCCGGCCATCACAAGCATTTCCTGAGCAAGCGGCTGACCCCGTCAAAGTAGGGTAGGGGTTGCGCCGCCGTCTGGTTGGAGCCGCGGAGCGGAAGCAGGTCTTTGGCGACCCCTCTGCCGCCCCTTGCGCAGGCTCGAACCGGCTGCTATATACCGGTGTCATGCGATAATATCAATTGATTAATGATGTAGATACGTTAGAATTGCATCGCCGTATCGCCGAAGAGTCGTGGGACGATCCCGAGCCTCCCGAGAGAATCGATGCGAGTTTCGCAAGCAGATTCGGCGCGCCAAATTCCGCTGCCATTCGGCTACCAAATCGAGTTTTGGGCACCAAAATTCCGCTGCCGATTGGCTGGTCAAGACACATTCAACCTATTGAGGTAAAAGTGTTTTGTAGTGTTAGACAGGCGATTTTTGAGCGCCAAAACAAATTTTTCCGCTGCCTCAGGGAGATTCGCAAATCGGCTAGGGCCCGACCGTACCCGGTTCCGGATCCTCGCCAGTTGGCAAAATTTCACCTTCCTCCTTGCCGCGAGATTCTTAACGGTGCATAGCCAGCGGTGCTACGGGTCGCATCTCTAGGGAGAGACAGTCGTGAAGCTTCGACACATCGCGCTTCTTGGTGGATTGTTCGCCGCCGGCGTCATCGGCTTTGTTCCGGTTAGGCTGCCCGCGGCCGAGCCTGCCAAACCGGCGCAGCCGGCGATCAGCGAAGAGGCGAGTGCTGCACTCCAACGCATGGGTCAGCCCCTGCGCGCCGAGCAGATGTCGTTTCAGGCGCGGACGATCCGGGTGTACGCGGAGCCCAACGGGGAGCCGCTGCACATCTTTCACCTCTTGAAGGTCACGATGCACCGGCCGAACCGGCTGTTGGCCGAGGTGAGTGGCGACGACGGGTCGAGCAAGCTCGCCTTTGACGGCAAGACCGCCATCATCTATTCGGCCGCGCAAAACAAATACGCCTCCATCGCAGTGCCCGAGGGCACGATCGCGGGCATGATGAAAGAGGCGGTCGGCCGTCTCGGCGTCGATTTCCCGCTCGCCGATTTCCTGTCCGACGACCCGGGAAGGGCGTTCCTGAGCGGCATCACCGCAGGCCGCGTGGTCAACACGGTGACGATCGACGGCGCCCCCTATGAGCATCTGTTCTTTTTCCAGCCGCCCGGCATCGAGCTCGAGCTCTGGCTGGCGAAGAACGAGCAATCCTTGCCGCGCCGGTTGATCGTGACCTACCGCACTCTGCCGGGCCAACCGAACTTCATAGCCCAGTTCTCCGACTGGAACTTCAATGCCAACCCCTCCGAGGCGGATTTCGCCTTTCAGCCGCCGGCCGGAGCGACGCAAGTGGAATTGAAGCCGGTGGCGACGGCTGCGCCGGCGAGCAGGCGCAAAGGGAACAAGTGATGAAACGAGCGACGACACTCGCTCTTGGCGTGCTGTTGGCGGCATCGACCGCGCCGAACGCTATGGCCTGGGGGGTGTATCACGGCGCCTATGGCGGGGCGGCCTATCGCGGTCCGATGGGCGGCGCCGCGGTGCGCGGCCCCTATGGCGGTGCTGCGGCTCGCGGACCTTATGGCGGCACCGCTTACCGCCCGCCCGGGGGCGGCGCCTATTATGGCGGCTATCACGGCGGCACCTATTACCACGGCGGTTATTACGGCGGGACGACCGTCTATCACGGGGCGACCGTCGTGGCCCCGGGTTATGGTTATGGCGCCGCCGCGGCCGGTGCGGCGGTAGCAGGCGCCGCGGTCGGCGCCGCGGCCACCTCGGCGGCTTATTCGGCAGCGGCGTCGCCCTACTATTACCCGCCGCCGCCCTATTACCAGCCCTACGCGTGGTAGAGCCGCCGCCGGTCAATAGCCGCGCGCCGGGTCGACTCGGTTGAGCAGTGAGCGGCCTTCTTCGAAACGGCGGATGTTGTCGAGAATGATCGGCGCCGCGGTCGCCGGGTTGGTAAAGGCGGCGACGTGCGGCGTCACGATGACACGCGGGTGATGCCAGAACCGGTGACCGGCGGGTAGCGGCTCCTCGCAAAAGACGTCGAGCACGGCCGCCGAGATCTGCCCCGAGGCGAGCGCGTCGAGCAAATCCCCTTCGACAAGGTGAGCGCCGCGGGCGGCGTTGACTAGCGCCGCTCCCTTCGGCAACAGCGCCAGGGTGCGCGTGTTCAAGATCCCCTCGGTCTCGGTGGTCAGCGGCAACAGGCAAACGAGGATCTCGCTGCGGGCGAGCAGCGACGGCAGCCCGGCCGGGCCGTGATAGCTCCTGACCCCTGCAACCGTCTTGTCGCTGCGGGTCCAGCCGGCGACATCGAACCCCAGCACCCTGAGCTTCCTCGCCGCATCCTGCCCGAGTTCGCCGAGGCCGAGGATACCGACCCGCCGCTCGCCTGCGTTCTGCTGATCGAGCTCGCGCCAGATGCCGGCCTCCTGTTGGGCACGGTAGTCGAGGTCTCGCCGGTGCAGGCGCAGCACCTGCAGAACGACGTATTCGCTCATCGCATCGGTCATGTGGGGGTCGACGAGCCGGACGATCGGCAGGTGGCGCGGCGATCGCGGGTCGCCGAGCAGGTGGTCGACGCCGGCGCCGAGCGACAGGATCAGCTTGAGATTCGGCAAAGACGCCAGAAAGCCGGGCTCCGGCCGCCACACCAACGCATAGTCGATATCCACGGGATTGCCGATGTCCGGCCAGACCCTGACCTCGAGCTCCCGCTTCAGCAGGGTGAGTTGCGCGCGCCAGCGCGCCGCGGAATCGACCGTGGAGCGGAATAAGAGCGCCATCGGCTACCCGGTCGGTAGCGGCGCCGGGATGAAAGCGAGATCGGTCATCGCCGCTGGTCATAGAGTGAAATGGGGTCGGAGTCGATTTGTCCGCGAAAATCGACTCTGACCCCATTTCGAGGCTCCGACCCCGTTTCGAGGCTGCTATCTTTGTCGCGCAGGATCAGGAGATCGACATATGAGCTACAAGGATTTGCTGGTTGTGCTCGGTTCCGACGCCGCGTCGCGCGGACGCATCGCCCTCGCCGCAGGACTTGCCGAGCGTTTTGCGGCACATCTTGTCGGGCTCTACCCGCTCCCGCTTCCCGATGCTCCGCGAAATTTCGGCTATTACGAACCGTCGCTGCTCGACCCGATCTTCCGCGAGCTGCGCGAAAGGTCGCAGGAAGGCTGCGACAAGGAGCGTGAGGCGTTCGAGCACGCCGCAAGCCTCAGGGGCGTTTCGGCGGAGTGGCGCGCGGTGTCCGCCGGTTTGGAATCCGATCCCGCCCTACATGCACGCTATGTCGATCTGACGATCCTCGGCCAGCTCGATCCCGGTGGCGGCGAGGCCGAATTGATCCGGCCGCGTCCGGAACATGTCACCCTGGCGTCGGGGCGGCCGATTCTCGTTGTGCCCTATGCCGGGCATTTCGAGACCGTGGGCCGCCGTGTGCTGATCGGCTGGAGCGCAACCCGCGAGGCGACCCGCGCGGTCAATGACGCAATGCCGCTGCTGATGGGGGCCGATGTCGTGACGGTGCTGACGATCGATGCGCGCGAGGGACCCGACGCGCATGGCGAGCTTCCCGGCGCCGACATCTCGCTGCATCTGGCGCGCCACGGCGTCAAGGCGACGATCGAGCGGACAGTCTCGGCCGATGTCCCGGTAGGCGATGTGCTGTTATCGCGCGCCGCCGATCTCGGCGCCGATCTATTGGTGATCGGCGCCTATGGGCACTCTCGTGTGCGCGAACTCCTGCTCGGCGGCGCCACCCGCTCGATCCTGCAAAGCATGACATTGCCGGTGCTGATGTCGCATTGAGCTTCCTCACAATTCGCGGGTGCGGCGCGCCATCGCGTCCTCCCACAAATTGGCGCGGTCGTCGTCGAAGATCAGCTTGGGTTCTTCAGGTGCCGTGAACCAGTCGTGGCGCGCCAGTTCGCCTTCGAGCTGGCCAGGTCCCCAGCCCGCGTAGCCGAGCGCGAAAAGGCTCTTCTGAGGGCCGCGGTGGCGCCCGATGTCGCGCAGTATCTGGCGGCTCGCTGTAACCGCCAGGTGGTCGTCGACCTCGATCGTTTCGTCACGCCGGTATTCGGCGCTGTGCACGACAAAGCCGAGCTCTGGTTGCACCGGGCCACCGGCAAAGATGCGCAACGTGCCCTCGATACCCGAGACGTCTTCGCCCGGCGCTTCCAATAGGCTGGCGATCGACTTTTCGCCGACCAGTCGATTGATGGTGATGCCGAATGCCCCGTCCTTGTCGTGCTTCACCATCAGGATGACCGTGTGGGCAAAGCGCGGGTCGCCGATGCTGGGTGAGGCGATCAGCAATTGCCCGGTCAGCGACGCGGTCTCGGGGTGATCGGTCGCTGTCGGGCCGAGCAACAAGGCCGCGAGAAGGGCCGCAGCTGGCATTGAGCGGAGGGTCGAGATACGCGTGGAAGACATTGGGTAACTCGTGCGCAGGATGCCGGTTAGCTTACATCGGCGGTCGCCGGCTCGGAAAGCGATGCTAAAATCACTCTCCGCAACAAAAAGGGGCCCACACATGCCAAGTCAGTCCTGGATCATCACGACGGCTGTGGGGACCGGCGAGCGGGGCTTTGCCGGGGATGGCGGATCGGCCGAGCAAGCCCTCTTGAACGGGCCGTTTGACGTCGGTTTCGACGCGCACGGCAATCTCTATTTTTCGGATACCTTCAACCATCGCATCCGGCGCGTCGATGCGCGGAGCGGTATCATCACCACCTGTGCCGGCTCGGGCGAGGCCGGCTATGCCGGGGATGGCGACCTGGCGATTCATGCGCGCCTTAACGAGCCCTACGGCATCGCGATCGACAAGGCGGCAAACGTCTATATCGCCGATCGTCACAATCACTGTGTGCGCAAAGTGGACAGCATGTCCGGCGTGATCACCACATCCGCCGGCAATGGTGCGGCCGGTTTCGGCGGCGACGGCGGCCCGGCTTCACGGGCGGGAATGGTCGAGCCGAACGGATTGGCGCTCGATTCGGCGCAACGCCGACTATTTATCGCCGATGTCGCCAATCATAAGGTTCGCGTCGTCGACCTCGCCTCGGGGATGATCTCGACCTTCGCCGGAACCGGCGAGGCGCAGCACAGCGGCGACGGCGGCCCCGCAACGGCAGCCGGCGTCCATGGCGCCCGCGCGGTCAAGGTGACGGCGGACGGAACCGTTTACATCCTGGAGCGCCAGGGCAGCACGCTGCGCGCGGTCGACCCCCGCACCGGCGTCATCACCACCCTGGCCGGCACCGGTGCGCGCGGCTATGAGGGCGACGGCGGCTCGGCACGCGAGGCGGTTTTCGACGCGCCAAAAGAATTTGCTCTCGACCCCGGCGGCGACATCCTAATCGTCGATACCGAGAATCACGCGATCCGCTGTATCTATGCGGCAACCGGCATCGTCGAGACCGTCGCCGGCGGCCGGAAGAGCGCTGAAGGCGATGGCGGTCCGGCGGAGGCTGCGGGACTCGGCCGCCCGCACGGCGCCGCCGTAGGACCCGATGGCGCTATCTATATCGGCGACACCGAGAACCACCGGATCCGCAAGCTGGTCCGACAAGGGTGATGGCACTATCCAAGAAAATCGCGCAGTGCGGCGACCAGATCTTTCGGATTGTCGCCCTGTACGGTGTGTCCGGCCTGGCCAATCGTGATTTGCCGGCCATTGGGCAAACTCTTCGCCAAATGTTCGGCATCCTCCTGGTGGAACACGTCGCTCTCGGCGCCGCGCACGACCAGGGTGGGGCAGGTGACCCGGACGAGCCCGTCGGCAAGACCGCGCCGCTCTGCGGCGTGTCGATCGCCACCCATCTGCTGAAACCGCCGCCGGTCGTATTTCCAGCTCCAGCTGCCGTCCGGTTGCCGGCGTAGATTGTGCATCAGGCTGCGGCGAAGGATCTGCGGGTCCCGTCGCGGGTTGAAGGCGAGCGCCCGCTCGATGATCTCCTCCAAAGTCTCCGGTTTGGCCCCGCCGTTGACAAACTCCCGAATGCGGCTCGAGCCCCGGCGCCTGACTTCGGGTCCGGCATCGATCATCACCAATGCCGAGAGCCGCTCCGGATGAGCGGCCGCGAAAGCGAGCCCGTTGATCGCCCCCATCGACTGTCCGACGAGCACGAAGCGATCGAGGCCCAGCTGGTCGGCGAAGCCTCGGATATCCTCGCGTTGGGCGTCGATCGAATAATCGGTGTCGGGGGCCCAATCGCTGTCGCCATGACCGCGCTGGTCGAGTGCTAGGCAGTGAAACTCGTCGCGCAAGGCCAAGCAGCAGAGATCCCAGGTATGCGCCGTCAGGGCGCCGCCATGCAGAAAGAGGATCGGCCGCAACCCTTCGGTTCCCCAGTCGAGATAACGAAATCGTAGCTGCCCGATGCTGAGGTCGTTCTCGCTCGGCAGAACGACATCGCCGAAGGTGAAGCCGGCGCGCACCGCAGTAGTCTTCAAATGATCGTGATATTCGTCGGCGGATAATGTCATGGCCTTGGCAGCTCCCTTCGGTGTCGGCGTCCAGTCTTTAGCACGAACCGCCTTCCCGGCCACTATTACCTCGCTTTACGATTGCCACACCTGCGTCCTGGTCATGGCTCGGTGCTCCCCAAGGGTGTGTCTTCGCCCCCGGAGGGGCTACACTCGCAATCGAAATCACTCGCCGCAAGGAGAACACCGATGGCGTACGATCTGCTGATCAAGAATGGGCTGATTGTCGACGGCTCGGGAATGCCGGCTTTTCGAGGCGATGTCGGCATCAAGAACGGCAAGATCGTCGAAATCGGTAAGTTGAGCGGCACCGCCCAGCGCACGATCGACGCCGAGGGCCGCGCTGTCGCTCCCGGCTTTTTCGACAATCACTGCCACTACGATGCCCAAGTCACCTGGGACCCGCTGTGCACCTTCTCACCCGAGCACGGTGCGACCACCGTCATCTTTGGCAATTGCTCCCTGTCATTGGCGCCGGTGCGCAAGGGCAGCGAGGAGCGGCTGGCCGAGTTCCTGTCCTACGTCGAAGCGATCCCGATGGACGTCCTCCGCACGGTCGAGTTCGACTGGGAGACGACCGGCCAATATATGGACCGGCTCGACAAATGCCTCGGTGTCAATGTCGGTAATCTGATCGGCCATACTGCGGTACGCCATTACGTGATGGGCGACGAGTGCCAGAAGCCGGGCGCCTCCGACAACCAGATCAAAGCAATGCAGGACGTCCTCCGCGACGGCATGAAGGCCGGCGCACTCGGCCTTTCGGTGTCGCGCGAGCAGGGCCACTATGACCCGCAAGGCGTCCACATCCCGGCCTTGTGGGCCGACGAGAATGAGATTTTCGCGCTCGGCGACGTTTTGCGCGAAATGAGCACCGGCACGATCCAAGCGGGTGGTGGCCAGTATGTCGAGCTGAAGGACGGCATGATCCGGCGTCTCGCCGAGGCGACCGGGCGCACCGTCGTCTACAACAGCCTCTCGCAGACGATGCGCAAGCCCAACGAGTGGAAAGTGCATATGACGCGGGTGGAGGAGACCGCCGCACTCGGCATCCGCGCCTACCCGATGTGCAGCCCGAACCGGGTCACGCAGGACTTCACGATGAAGAACTGCCAGGTATTCCGTGGCCTGCCGACTTGGCACCCGATCCTGCTGTCGTCGGACGACGAGAAGATGAAGGCTTATGCCGACCCCGAGATCCGCGCCAAGCTGCACGAGGAGGCGGTCGTCCACAAGCCCGAGACCGCGGTCGGCTTCTCGAAGACCTGGTGGAATTACATGTGGGTCAACGAGCCGGTGCTCGAGAAGAACAGGTGGATGCAGTTCAAGTCGATCGGCCAGATCGCCGAAAAGCAGGGCAAGCGGGTCATCGACGCCTTCCTCGACCTCGCCGTCGAGGAGAAGCTCGAAACGCGCTTCCTGCAGGCCGAGAACAACGTCGATGACGAGGCGCTTACGAAGATCCTGACCCACCCCAATGCGGTGATCGGGCTCGGCGATGGCGGCGCGCATGTGCAGTTCCACGGCGGCTACGGCTACCTGACCAAGCTGCTCGGCGAATGGGTGCGCGAGAAGCAGGTCATGACCCTCGAGCAGGCGGTGCGTCGGCTCACCTTCGACTCGGCCTCGACTTTCGGCACTTACGACCGCGGGCTGCTGCACCCCGGCATGGCCGCCGACATCGTGATCTTCGATCCTGCCACCGTGAAGTGCGGCCACGAGGTCGTGGTCCGCGACTTCCCGAAAGGTGCCTGGCGCATCAAGGAGCCGGCCGAAGGCATCTTCGCCACCATCGTCAACGGCCAGCTGCTGTACGATGAAGGCAAGCACACCGGGGCACTGCCCGGCCGCGTGCTGCGCAACACCTATTGGCACGCCAACCGCGCATAGGATAGCAGCGCTGGAACAGTATCGCCATGGCCGGGCTTGTCCCGGCCATCCACGAACCGGTAAGAAGAAGACGTGGATGCGCGGGTCGAGCCCGCGCATGACGACGTTTATGAACGGGGTGGAAAATGGCTGAAATCCTGGGGCTCGGCTGCACGCATCGGCCGGTCATGCTCCGCCGGAACGAGGACTGGACCGGCATGATGCGAACCTCGCTCGACGACCCCGACATGCCGGCCGAGATGAAAGACCCGGCTCGCTGGCCCGGGCAATTGCGCGCGGAGCTCGGCAACGACTGGGGTGCGGGGGCGGCGGGTCGGGCGCGCGAGGTCTATCGCCGCCACTTCGCCGAGACACGGCAGGCGCTCGACGAGTTCGAGCCCGACGTCATCGTCATGTTCGGCGACGACCAGTACGAAAACTTCAAGGAGGACGTCGTCCCGCCTTTCGCCGTGCTCGCCTATGACGGGCACGAGATCGAGCCGTGGAAGAACCGGGCCTGGAACCCGTGGGGCGAGCCGAATGATAAGCGGTTCAGCTTCAAGGGCCACCGTGCGGCCGGCAAATACCTGGCGGCGGGGCTGCTCGAGCACGGCATCGACACAGCCTACGCCTACCGGCCCCTGCATCACCCGCTTGGCCACGCCTTTGCCTACACACTGTTATTGCTCGACGACGAGCGGCGCGGGTTTGGCTATCCGGTCGTGCCGTTCTCCGTGAATTGCTATGGCCGGCGCGTCAACGCCGCGCGCGGGCTGCGCCTGCCGCTCAAGATGCGCGACAAGATCCGCGAGCTCGACCCGCCGTCGCCGAGCCCGGCGCGCTGCATGGCGGTGGGTGCGGCCACCGCGCGGGTCATGGCGAAGAGCCCGTGGCGCACCGCGATCATGGCCTCGTCGAGCTGGTCGCACTCGTTCTTGACCGAAAAGAACTACCAGCTATGGCCCGACGTCGCGGCCGACCGGCGCCTCTACGAAGCGTTGGAAAAAGGCAACTACGCGGCCTGGCACGACTACACGACCGACGAGATCGAGGACAGCGGCCAGCACGAGGTGCTGAACTGGTTCTGCCTGCTGGGCGCGATGGAAGAGCTCGGCCGCAAACCCGACCGTTCCACGTTTATCGAGACCTGGGCCTTCGTCTCCCCGGTGGTCTTCGCCTACTACTTGCCTTAGCCGACAGGCACTTCCTCGAGCAGGCGGCCAAAGCCCGGGATACGGTCGCCTGTTTTGAGCATCTGAAGCATCGCCCAGAACGAAGCCTGGTTGGTCGTTACGACCGGCTTCTTGAATTCGCGCTCCCATCCCGCGATCGAATTTATCGTCGGGAAGTTGCCGCCGGGCACGACAAAGACCTCGATCTGGGGCCGGTCGATCCGCGCGAAGGCGTTGCGCGCATTCTCCGGGCCGAGCTGGCCGATCGCATAGGAATCGGTGGCGCCGAAGCCTTCGAGGGCGACGGCCTCGAGCCCGTGTTTCGCCGCGAAGTAATGCCCGGCGCGCTGGTTGACCTCGTCCGAGTAGGGCGAGACGATCGCGATACGCCGGGCGCCAAGCGCCCGCACCGCGCGGCCGACCGCCTGCGCCGAGGTGATGGCCGGAACCCCGGCGCCCGCACTCATCCGCCGGGTCGTGATCTCGTCGTAGTCGTCGGCGAACAGGCTCGCCGAGGTCTGCGCCAGGATTACCAGCTCGACCCGGGCGGTCCCGAGTAGCCGCGATTGGTAGTCGACATCCTCATCGCGGCTCGGCTGGAAGGTGCGGCCGGGGGCGCTCGTCATCAGCCGCCCGACATGCGCCTGGTGGGTCGCCGGTAACAGCCGGCACTCGATCTCGACCGTCGTGTTCGTCGAAGGGATCAAAACGCCGAAATGCCGGGTCATGCTGAGCCTCCCCGCTAATGCGATGAGCCATCCTAGCCGGCCGTGGCCATGCCAAATACAGCGAAAATCGCGATTTTCGCCCCGAAGCGCCCGATTCCTCGTCAAAAATAACGCCGCAGATCAACGGGTTAAATTTGAAATTCGCTACGCGGGCCGAACAATGGAATTTTTTCGCCGAACAACGAATTTTTCTCGCCCTAACAATGGAATAACAATGGAAAACGATGTGAGTAGCCCGACGCGCCGCGCCGTATTGATGTCGGCGCTTGCCTCGGCAGCGATCCGACCGGGAGGGGCGCTGGCGGCGGACGAGCCGCCGGCAGCGGCGCCGAGCGTGCTGCAGCTGATATCGCGCACGATTGAGGTCAACGCCAAACCGGCCTCGGTTTATGGCATCCACCAGCTCGACGGCATCGCCGGCATTACGACCCATGTCGGCGACCGGTTTCGCGTGCGTGTCGAGAACCAGATTGGCAAGCCGAGCCTTGTCCACTGGCACGGCCTCGCCCCGCCCTGGCAGCAGGACGGAGTGCCAAGCATTTCGGGACCGCCGATTCCGGCCGGCGGAAGCGCGGATTATGACTTTCCGCTGGCCTATGGCGGCACCTTCTGGATGCACTCGCACGAAGGCCTTCAGGAGCAGCAATTGCTGCTGGCGCCACTCGTAATTCGCGACCAGCGCGACCGGCCCGACGAGCAGGAAATCGTGCTGATGCTCGATGATTTCAGCTTTACGCCGCCCGAGGAGATTTTTGCCGACCTCAAAAAAGGCAGCATCATGCCGCGAATGGCCGGAGGCGGCATCAAGGGCATGGCCGGAATGGCGCGGAGTGAGGCCTCGGAGAGGCGGGACCTCAACGACGTGAGCTATGACGCCTTTCTCGCCAACGACCGCACCTTGGCCGACCCCGAAGTGGTCAAGGTCGAGCCGGGCGGGCGGGTGCTGCTGCGAGTCATCAACGGTTCGGCGATGTCGGCCTACCATTTCGATCTCGGCCGGCTCGACGGCCGGCTGATCGCGGTCGACGGAACCTTCGTGGTCCCGGTGACCGGCCGGCGATTTCCGATCAACGCCGCGCAGCGGCTCGATATCGTGCTGACTATCCCACGCGAGGCGGCGTCTTATCCGCTGCTCGCGACGGTCGAAGGCGAGCGCAACCGCACAGGGATCGTGCTTGCCGCCGGCAACTCGCACATCGCCCACATTCCCGCGCAGGCGGCAAATGCGGCGGCGCCGATTACGATGGAACTGGAGAAGCGATTGCGCGCGGCCCAGCCGCTCGAGCCGCGCAAGCCCGACCGCGTCCACAACATCGACCTGACCGGCGACATGTCGAAATACATCTGGTCGATCAATGGCATCGCCTGGAGCCCGGAGGTGCCCCCGCTGCCGGTCGCCAAAGGGGAAAGGGTGGCGCTGGTCATGACTAACATGACCGGCATGCCGCATCCGATGCATTTGCACGGGCACCGGTTCCAGGTCGTCGAGATCGCCGGAATGCGCCTGGCGGGCGCAGTGCGCGACACCGTCCGCGTGCCGCCCGGACAGCGCGTGATCGTCGTGTTCGACGCCGACAATCCCGGAACCTGGGCTTTTCACTGCCATATGCTGTACCACCAGGCAGCGGGCATGTTTACGACCATTCGCTACGTCTGAAGCGGCCGGCACAGGAGGCTCGATGAGTGATGAACTCGACGACTGGCTCGACGCTAATACCGTGCTGCTCGGCATCACCGTGGCAGCCGAATGGCGCGACACCGTCCGATTGCACCTCGGCATCACGCGCGGCATGGCGCAGCGCGTATCGGAGTTTCCGCTGCCGGATGAAGCCGATCCCGCGCCGGTGTTCCACGCATGACCGATTTTGCCTGGGCATCCGCCGGCACGATCGCCGATGCCGTCAACCGTGGCGAGGCCAGCGCGATCGACGTGGTCGATCAGGCCCTGCGACGCATTGACCGCCGCAATCCGGTGTTGAACGCGTTCACCGCCGTCAGGCCGACCGCGCCCGTGTGCGTGTCGCAAAGAAGCCCGTCGGGCCACTCGCCGGAGTGCCGTTCGCGGTAAAGAACCTGATCGATATCGCCAGACTGCCGACGTTGGCAGGTTCGAAGATCAACCGCGAGCGTCCACCAGCAAGCGCGGACGCGACGCTGGTTGCCCGACTTGAAGCCGGCGCTGTTCTGGTCGGCGCGCTGAACATGGGCGAATTCGCCTACGACTTCACCGGCGAGAACAGCCACTACGGCCCGTCGCGCAACCCGCACGACCCGGCACGCATGACCGGCGGTTCGTCGGGCGGATCCGCCGGCGCAGTTGCTGGCGGCCTGGTGCCGATCGCACTCGGCTCGGACACCAACGGCTCGATCCGTGTCCCATCGTCGTTCTGCGGCATTTTTGGCCTGAAGCCCACCTTCGGCCGCCTATCACGCGCCGGCAGCTTCCCATTCGTCGCTAGCCTCGATCATCTCGGCGCCTTCGCCCGCAGCACGATCGACCTGGCGCTTGCCTATGATGCAATGACGGGGCCCGATCCACTGGATCCGGCCTGCAGCGATCGTATCGACCCACCCATCATTCCGAGGCTGCACACAGGGATCGACGGCTTGCGCATTGCTGCGGCCGGCGGTTACTTCAGAACCGGAGCCGGGCCGGAAGCACTGACCGCGCTGGATAATGTCGCCCGAGCGCTCGGCGCCACTCGACAGATCGAGATCCCCGAAGCCGCGCGTGCACGCGAAGCGGCCTACATCATCACCGCATCTGAAGCCGGTGCGCTGCATCTGCAGCGTCTGCGCACGCGACCTCGAGACTTCGAGCCCGACGTGCGTGACCGGCTGATCGCCGGCGCCATGGTGCCGGCCCCGTGGGTGGTACAAGCGCAGAAATTCCGCCGCTGGTACCGCGATAGCGTGCTGCGCCTGTTCGAAGAGGTAGATGCGTTCCTCGCACCCGCGACACCCTGTGTCGCACCGCCAGTTGGGCAGAAGACATTCGTGCTCGACGGGCAGCAAGTGCTGCTGCGGCCGAACATCGGCATCTACACCCAGCCGATCTCGTTCATCGGTCTGCCGGTCGTCGCGGTGCCGGTGCCGCAAGCCGACAGTATGCCGACCGCCGTGCAGATCATCACCGCTCCCTGGCGCGAAGACGTGGCGTTGCGCGTCGCGTATGCTCTGGAGGCGCATGGCGTCGCGCGTGCACCGCAACCGCCGGAGTAGCAATTTCCAGTCCGCTCCGACCATCAGAAGACAACATGCCGAGCCCGACGAAGGGCGACTGTGAGATAGGTTACGGCTAGCTCCCGCGGGGTTGGGCGCCCCTCGCTGATGCGCTCAGAAACTGGTGGCGGCGATGCGACGGCAATGATCGAGAGCCGCGCCAATAAGATTGTCGCTCGCTTCCGGTGTACGGAACGCGGAATGGGCGGACAGGGTGACGTTTTCCAACGTGGTCAAGACGTGGCCTGCCGGCAGGGGCTCGGTGGCGAAGACATCTAGGCCGGCATGGCGGATATGGCCCGAGCGCAGCGCCTCGATCATTGCCTGCTCGTCGACCAGCGCGCCGCGCGCCGTGTTCACCAGGATGACGCCCGGCTTCATCGCGGCAATGCGCTCGCGCGACAGGAGGCCTCTTGTCTCGTCGGTCAGCAGCAGGTGCAGTGAGACCACGTCGCTTTGGGTGAGTACTTGTTCGAGCGACACGAATTCGACGCTCGGATACGTTCGCGGGCTGCGGTTCCACGCGACCAGCTTCATGCCGGAGCCGAGGGCGATGCGGGCGACCTCGGCTGCGACACCACCAAAACCGACAAGCCCCAACGTCTTGCCAGTTAGCTGGACGCCTTCGATGCCCAGCCATTGGCCGGCGCGCATCCCGCGGTCCATGCGCGCGAAGCCTTTGACCGACGCCCACATCAGCGCGATGGCGCACTCGGCCACAGCGGTGTCGCCGTAGCCCTTGATGATGTGAACGGTGATGCCGCGCCCGGCGAGCTCTTCCGGGTTCATGTAGCTCCGTGCCCCTGTGCCAAGGAAAACGACGTGCTTGAGGCCTCGGCACTCAGCGGCGAGTAGCGTTGGCAAAGGGGTGTGGTCGATTATGGCGATGTCGGCATCGCCGAGGACCGCCGGGAGCTCTTCCGGGGTAACATCGGGGTCGCGATTGATGGCGACAGGCAGATCTCCCTCGCGCCGCACCTTTTCGGTGATCGCGGCGAGGGCGTCGTTGGCGTCGATGAAAACAGCCCGCAATGCTCCCTCCCCTTACGGTCAATCTGGCAACCGGCATTGACGTGTCAACCAATCTAAAGCGGTCGAGCTTCGCTCCATCCCGTTTTGAAGCTGATACCTTAGCGACGACGCTGGTGAGGTCTTGAATAGCTGCTAACCTACCGCTCCTCCTATCCGTCACGCCCTTCTTAGTCGGGCGGAGGGCCGAATGGAAATCGATCCAGCAATACTCGCACCCACGTGCTGAATTTGTAAGAATAGTGTCCACCGGTCGGGAAATTTATTTCGACGAAATCAGAGCCTCACGCGGCTGGCCGGGGTCTGCGTCTCGACCCAAATCGAGCCGTCGTCTGCGAAAACGCCCCCGATTGACGTTGTACGTGACGTGAAAGCCTTTCACCCAGCCTGGTCGAACCGGCGCATCCCACGAACCGGCGAGGCGTGCCATCCGCGAACGTTGGCGGTAGGAGCCGTCGAATAGGAACAAGCCCTCCTTGTTCTGAGATGCGATGGTATCGCGCAGGCGGCTTGACAATCGGCGCGTGTGTTCCCTTTATGTTCTGAAGACTGAAAACACCATAATAACAAACTGTCTTTGTTTAATTCAAAAACCGTGCGAGGTGAACTGGCTGGATGGAAACGACCGCCGCTATCCTCCATGCGGACCTGGACGCTTTCTACGCCTCGGTCGAGCAGCTTCTCGACCCGTCATTGCGTGGCAGGCCGATCGCCGTTGGCGGCGGGGTCGTGCTTGCCGCTTCGTACGAAGCCAAGGCCTTCGGGGTGCGCAGCGGGATGCCGGGACGGCGGGCGCGCGAGCTCTGCCCGCAACTCACGTTTGTCAGTGGCCATTTCAAGGACTACCAACGGCTGGGCGACGCCGCGATCAGGGTGTTGGGTGATTTCACGCCGCTCGTCGAGCGGATTTCCATCGACGAAGCTTTTGCCGACGTCGCGGGCTCCATCCATCTGTTTGGCCCGGCGGCCGAAATTGCGAAAGCGATTCGACGGCGCGTGCGGGCGGAGCTGGGTCTCCCGATCTCGGTCGGAGTGGCGCACCAAGCACCTCGCGAAGATCGCCTCGCAAGTGGCCAAGCCCGACGGGCTGGTGGTCGTCGATCCCGAGACCGAGCTCGATTTCCTTCACGATCTGCCAGTCGAGCTGATGTGGGGAGTGGGCCCGGTCACTAAAGCGCGGTTGGCCGAGACCGGCGTGCTCACTATTGGGCAGCTGGCGAGGCTCCCGCGAGGCTCGCTGGAGCCGCTGCTCGGCGATGCGCTGGGGCAGAAATTGGGGGCGCTGGCGTGGAACCGTGACCTGCGGGAAATCAAGACGCATCGTCGCGCCCGATCGGCCGGAGCGCAATCGGCGCTCGGCAAGAAGCCCGCTGCAGCGAGTGTTTTTCGCCCCACCTTGCGCCATCTTGCGGACCGGGTTGGAAGCCGGCTCCGGGCCAAATCCCGGCTCGGCCGGACTGTGTCGGTGCGCGTGCGGTTCGCTGATCTCCGCTCGGTCACTCGCTCCGTCACGCTGCCCGCGCCGATCTCGGCGACGGCAACCCTGGCCGAGATCGCCGAAGAGCTGGTGCGTCGTGTCCTGGCAGATCACCCTGACGAGCAGACCATCTCGCTACTGGCGATCTCAGTCTCGAATCTGGAGGACCACTCGGCAGTGCAGCTCGAATTCCCGCTTGGACTCGCAGACGAGGGGCGACGCCCCGGCGCCAAAAAGGTATTGCGCGTTGGGTGGTCGATCGCGCTGTCGACCGGGTCCGCGACCGCTTCGGATGGGAGGCGATCGGCTACGCGTCGGTTGCATTGGGAGCTTTCCGCTCGGTTCCCGACGCGTTCCGCGAGCTCGCCGAAACGGATCTATGACCGTCGCCGTGAACGGAGGGCGAGTTGGCAACAATGCGAGCCATTCAGCTGGCACCGCCCAATGGGCCTTGAGCGCCGTCCAGTGCGGGCTCGCGCCTCGCGGGACCATGCTCATGACCGGCGTGCGCCCGAAGATCGAGCTCTATCTGCTCCGACGCGTCGCCGAGGCCTACGACCGGATGATGGGCAGCGATGCGCGCTTTCGCGTCGCGCTGACGAGCGGCAATTGATCTCGATCCGACCGATTGCATTGTGATCGATGCGGCAAGAATCTGCGTAGTCGGCTCGGGTCATCGATCGATCCTGACAGTTGTCGTACTTTGCAGCAGACAGCTGCCGGGGTAAAACTGCCCGACACCCCATGGAGGACACGCCATGATGATCGATATGCACGCCCACTGGAGACCCGCCGAAATAGCCGACGCGATGCGCGCCCGAACCAAAGAACCGCGGATTCTGCGCAACCAGGACGGCGTCGAGGTGCTGAAGTCCGGACGAATGGGCGAAGAGCCGCTCGCCAAGGCCTTTGATGACGTTGATTTCCACCTCGCGCGGATGGACCGCCAGGGAGTGGAGACGAGCGTGCTGTCCCTCCTCGGCTCGTTCTGCTGGATCGAGTCGCAGGTGCCGGAGGAGTCGGGTCCGCTCTGCCGAACCGTCAATGACGGGCTTTCCGCGATCTGCCAGAAGCATCCTGGCCGCTTCGCCGCCTATGCGGCTCTGCCCCTTCGGGACATTTCCGCCGCTGCCGCCGAATTCGAACGGGCGCTCGGGCTGCCGGGCATGATCGGCGCCCAGGTGCCGGGTAATTATTTCCTGACGCAAAGACGCCGAGGCGATGCGTCCGCTGTTGGACGTCGCAAACCGCCACCACGCGGCGCTCTTTATCCATAACGGTCCGCGCCCGGGCGACGCTTACCCAAAGGTCTCCGGCGACACGGACAACGCGCGCCGCCGCAACGGCACGCTCGACATGCAGGCGAGCCTCTCCTCGGTGATGGTGACATTGTGTCTGACCGATTGCCTCGCGGCCTACCCCAACGCCGTGATCCAGGTTCACAATTTGGGCGGTAACATTCCCTACGAGGTCGAGCGTATGGACCAGCGCTGCCTGCTCGACACGCCGGAGGAGGAGCTGCCGTCGTCGCGCTTCCGCAAGGCGAAGGTCTATGTGGACTGTAACTCGTTTGGCGCCCGCTCGATCGAGGCGGCCGTGAGACTCTACGGCGCCGAACGAATCGTGTGCGGCACCGACGGCACCGAGTTCGGCTGCGACTGGACCAGAAAGGCGCTCGCGGAAGCGGAGATCGGCGAGGAAGCGCTCGAGCAGATCCTGCATCGCAATGCCGCTGAGATGCTCGCCCGCGTCAGAACTGCGCAGCGCGAGAAAGCGGCCGCCTGATCCTCGGGCACTGCGAGGGTTTGATGGCACGGGCCCGGGCAGCTGACGACTTCGGGCTGATCCGTGCCCGCATGGAGGAGTTACGGCGGGAGACGATACCCCCGCAACCCGCTCCAACAACCGGCACCAAGATCGCGGTTAATCGTGGCCCGTGCGCTTGTGGCATGGCTCTCTTCCCCGACGAGTGCGACGGATCGTGCAAGATGTTGTGAAGAACTCCGGGTTGCCGTTTGACGTGAGCGGAGCGGTCCGCTGAGCGCTTAGCATAACCCGCCGAGCTCCGGCGTCAGATCGGTCACGGTCCGTCGCATTGGCTTATGAGATTCTGTTTCGGTCTACGACCCTAGAGCGCACTGGCGCGCGCTCTAGGTGATATGCCCCGCAGCATTGGGCGCCAGGTGCATGGGCATCGGGGAGACCCGAATGATGAAGACGATCGTGATTGGTGCCGGCGTGATGGGCGCCTCGGTGGCGTATCGGCTAGCGCAGGCGGGTGCCGCTGTTACGGTGCTGGAAGCGTCGCGCGTCGGCGGCGGCACCTCCGGCACCAGCTTCGCCTGGACCAACGCGAACAAAAAGCCGCCGAAGCCCTATCACGATTTAAATGTCGCCGGCATGCGGGCGCATGCCGCGCTGGCCGAGGAGTTTGGCGCCACGCCATGGTGGCACGGCGGCGGGAGTTTGGAATGGGAAGCCGAACCCGATCGCCAGGCGCAGCGTGAAAAAATCGAGCAACTGCAAGCTTGGGGCTACGCCGCGGAGTGGATCACGCGGCGCGAGGTGCAGGAATTGGAGCCCGACATCGATCCGGCGACGATCGGCGATGCGCCGGTGGCGTTCTTCCCGGAAGAAGGTTGGCTCGATCCGGTCGTCTACGCGCATGCCATGCTCTCCGCCGCACGGCGTCGCCATGGCACGAAAGTCATCTGCGGCGCCCGGGTTGTGGATCTGATCATGACCGGTGATCGAGTGACTGGCGTCCGCATCGCCGACGGCACGGAATACGAGGCCGACGCGGTCGTGAACTGCGCGGGTAGATGGACCAACGAGGCAACCCGAGACGCCGGTCTGCACCTGCCGCTCGCACCGACTGTGGGGTTCCTGGTATTCACGCCCCCTGTCGCCGCCAGCTTAAGCCGCGTGGTCCGCACCACGACAATCGACGCGCGCCCTGATGGCGCGGGGCGGCTGATGCTGCATTGGAACTCGACCGACGCGACAGTGAGCTTCGACACCAGGCTTAGCCCGTCGATGCCGGAGGCGTGCGATCTGGTGCGGCGCGCCCGGCAATTAATGCTTCGATCGGCGGGGTGGAGCCGGAGGCGGTGCGCATCGCGATCCGGCCGATCCCTCGCGACAATTTCTCTGCGATTGGACCGATACCGCGGACTTCCGGCTACTATATCGCCATCACCCATAGCGGCGTGACGATGTCGCCTTTTCTTGGCGCAGCGGTGGCTGACGAAATCGTAGGTGGGCGGCAGAGGGCTGAGCTTGCCGATTTCCGGCCGGCTCGTTTCTTCAACTGACCTCGGGACACTGATCTGAGGAGGTTGCGATGCCTCGACCCGAACGCATCGACCGACGCGGGACGGCACTGATCGCCTACGATGTTTGCCGACGCGCGCTAGCTCCGTCGGATCCAGCACGAAGGGCCGCGATGCGCCCGGTGCTCGACGCTTGGGTGCGGATGATCGCGGCGGCTCGGGGCGCGGGCATACCGGTGATCTACACGACGCCGGTCAGCCGCGCCGATGGCGCCGACGTCGTCATGCTGCCGACCGACCTTTCGGCGGAGACCGGCGTGCCGCCGCTCACCAATGCCATTGAAGGTTCGACAGAGGCGGGCTTCCCCGACGATATCGCGCCGCAGCCCGAGGATTATGTTTGCCTCAAGCGGCGACCGAGCGCATTCTACGGGACGGGTGTCGCCGAGCTCCTCCACATGCTGCGGCGCGACACGATCATCATCGGCGGCGGCGCCACCAATCGCGGCGTCGAGACGACCGTCCGCGAGGCCTTCAACCTCGACCTCGCGTCTGTCGTAGTGCGCGAATGCTGCTGGAGCAGCGACGCGGCGGCCCACTCTTACAGCCTGGACAAGGCGATGAAAATGTACGCGCGCATCCGAAGCCTTGACCAAGTCGTGGCGATGCTGCGGGATTGAGGGCACCACATGATTTGTACAAAGATGCACCCGAAAGGGAGGGACGCATGAAGATCGGAAAGAGGCTGCCAGTACTCATAGCCGCCGCGGCGTTGTTGGCCGGGGCGGGGGTAGCAACCCGGGCGCAAGCGCAGAATGATGCCGGCGCAATCAAAGTCGGTGCAAAGGACATCGGCGGTGTTGTCTCCAGCCCGCAGGGCCGCGAGGCTGGTGTCTGGGTCATCGCCGAGACCACCGAGTTGCCGACGCAATTCAGGCGCATCGTCGTGACGGACGACCAGGGCCGCTATCTGGTGCCGGACTTGCCGCAGGCCGATTACAATGTCTGGGTGCGCGGCTACGGTCTGATCGACTCTCCGAAGATGCGCGCAAAGCCGGGCCAGCGACTCGATCTCGCAGCCGCGCCGGCGCCGAGTCCCGCAGATGCGGCGCATTTCTACCCGGCGATCTATTGGTATTCGCTTCTGACGATCCCGGACAAGAACGAGTTCGGCGGTGAGAACGGCATTCCCGCCAACGTCACGCAACAGGACTGGCTGACGATCATCAAGAACCGAGCGTGTGTCGGCTGCCACCAGCTCGGCCAGGAATCGACGCGCACGATCCCCGACGCCTTTTCGGATCAGAAGACCAGCGAAGATGCCTGGATGCGACGCGTCCAGTCGGGCCAGTCGGCGCCCTTTATGGTCAACCCGCTCGCCGGACAACTGGGCGGGGCACCGTTCAAGTATTTTGCTGATTGGACCGACCGCATCGCCAAGGGCGAACTGCCGCA
>Ga0306922_10001442_pt1 | contig 21198 bp, 13 predicted proteins | sample sta12Cox44000082_FD_203758 | JGI IMG/M metagenome (GOLD analysis project Ga0306922, IMG submission 203758) | Lab enrichment of tropical soil microbial communities from Luquillo Experimental Forest, Puerto Rico - statoxic.12C.oxic.44.000.082 (v2)... | ecosystem: Environmental > Terrestrial >... | reverse complement strand
CGCGAAGGTTACACGACCGATCTGCGCCACATCGTATTTGGCAGCATCCTCGGCGAAGACCGCAAACTGATGAAGACGCGCTCCGGCGAAAACGTGCCGCTGCTTGAGCTTCTCGAAGAAGCTTGCAAGCGCGCCCGGAAAATCGTTGACGAAAAAAATCCGCACCTCAGCGAGGATGAAAAGATCGATATTGCGGAGAAAATCGGGATCGGCGCCGTGAAGTATGCCGATCTCTCGCAGTATCGGATGACCGATTACATTTTTTCCTTCGAAAAGATGCTCTCCCTGCACGGGAACACCGCCCCGTATTTGCAGAACGCTTATGTCCGAATTCGCTCCATTTTTCGCAAAGCAGACGAATCCGCTGTAGCCACGCGCCTGTGGGGCGTTGGGGACGGGACGAGCCACAGGCCCGTCGCTACAACCGTCACGCTGGCGGATCCTGCGGAGATCAATCTCGCCAAACGTCTGTGTCAGTTCGCCGAAATCGTTCCGCAGGTCTTGAACGGTTTTCGTCCAAACATCCTGGCGAATTATCTCTTCGAGCTGGCGAACAGCTTTCACACATTTTATGAAGCCTGTCCGGTCTTAAAATCAGACGAACCGGTGCGCAGTTCGCGCCTGGCGCTGTGCGACTTGACCGGCCGTGTCTTGCAGCAAGGGTTGGATCTTCTCGGCATCAAAGTGCCAGATAGGATGTGAACTGAATCACGAAGCACGACTGTCGAATGACGAATCAATGATGAAGTCCGAATGACAAATAGCTGCCGCGGCAGCCCAGCGTTTTTGAATTTCGTCATTTTGGATTTCCTTCGTCATTCGTCATTTGTCATTCGTCATTTTATGGTCTCTTTCTGCAATCGCCGGATTGGACATGAAAAGCGAAAGATCCCCGCGGATTCCCACCTGCACCTACCGATTGCAATTCAATCGATGGTTCACGTTTGCCCAAGCACGCGAGATCGTGCCTTATCTGCAGGCGTTGGGGGTGGGTGACGTTTATGCGTCGCCGTATTTTCAGGCGAGCGCGGACAGCCTGCACGGGTACGACATCACCGATCATAACAAGCTGAACGCGGCGATCGGCTCGCGCGCCGATTACGATGAGTGGATCGCGGAGCTGCGCGCTCACCGCATGGGCCAGGTGCTGGATTTTGTCCCGAACCATGTGGGCATCGCTCCCGCAGGCGCGGGACGCAACCAGTGGTGGATGGACGTTCTGGAGAACGGCCCCAGTTCCAGATACGCGCCCTATTTCGACATCGATTGGCAGCCGCTGAAGTTTGATCTCCGCAACAAGGTTCTTCTGCCGATTTTGAGCGACCAATACGGGCGTGTGCTCGAGCGCGGCGAATTGCAGGTGCACTTTCAAGAGGGAACTTTCTATCTACTCTACCGCGAGCGCAGACTGCCCATCGCGCCGGGAACGTATCGTTATGTTCTTGGAATCGCGTTGCAGAATCTCGCTGAATACAAGGAGGAGCTGTTTTATGCAGAGCTGCAAAGCATTCTAACAGCGCTGGAATATTTGCCGAAACGTACCGAAACAGATCCGAAGCGGATCGCCGAACGGAATCGCGAAAAGGAAATTATCAAGCGGAGGCTCGAGCGTCGCTGTGCCGAAGCACCGCAAGTGCAACAGGCGATCGAAAAGGCGCTGGCCCGGATCAACGGAAAACCGGGTAACTCGCGCAGCTTCGACAAGCTGGACGAACTGTTGAACGCGCAGTCGTATCGGCTGGCGTTTTGGCGGGTTGCGGCCGAAGAAATCAATTATCGCCGCTTCTTCGACGTAAACGATCTCGCGGCGATCCGGGTCGAGTTGCCAAAGGTCTTTGATGCTGTTCACCGGTTCACTCTCGATTTGGTAAGCGCAGGCGCAGTGACAGGCCTCCGCATCGATCATCCTGATGGTCTTTACCTGCCGCGCGAGTATTTCGAAAAACTTCAGCAGCGTTGCGCGAAAGCGCTCGGGATCGGATTGCGCCAGAACGGGCGCGCGATTTACATGCTGGCGGAGAAAATTCTCACTGGCTCTGAAGGATTGCGCAAGGACTGGCCTGTGCACGGAACCACTGGGTACGATTTTGCAAATCAAGTGACACAGTTGCTGGTCGATTCATCGGCCGAAACGGCGATCACAAAAACGTTCCATCGTTTCATTGGTCACTCGATTCCGTTTGGGCACCTGCTTTACGCGAAAAAGCTGCAATCGATGAAACTCGCCCTGGCGAACGACGTCGATGTTCTCGGCAACATGCTGGACCGGCTTTCGGAGCAAAACCGCTGGCATCGCGATTTCACGCTGGAGGCGCTCTCGCGCGCGGTGCGCGAGACCATCGCCTGCTTCCCGGTTTACCGAACTTATCTTGCCCCAGGTCACCCGGTTAGCGACGAAGATCGTCAAATTGTCGAACGCGCGATCAACGCGGCCAAGCGCCGCAACCCGGGAATGGACGAGTCGATCTTCACTTATTTGCGCGACGTGCTGCTGTTCCGTTTTCCGCCCAACCTGAATGCTGCCGAACGCGCCACGCACACGCATTTCGTTTTGAAATTTCAGCAGGCCACAGGGCCGATCATGGCCAAGGGACTGGAGGACACCGTGTTTTACATTTACAACCGGCTGACAGCGCTAAACGAAGTGGGCGGCGAGCCGCAACAGTTCGGGTCGAGCGTCGAGACCTTTCACGAGTGGAACATGGATCGGCAACGCAACTGGCCGGCGACCTTGCTGGCTACCTCCACGCACGACACAAAACGCAGCGAGGATGTGCGTGCGCGAGTCGCGGCCATTTCCGAAATCCCTGAACTGTGGCGACGTTCGTTGCAGCGTTGGCGCATGGCGAATCGCCGCTGGAAACGAACGATCAATGACTTGGAAGCGCCAGATGCAAATGAGGAATACTTGCTTTATCAAACTTTGCTGGGGACCTGGCCGATGCGAGCAGATGGCAAACCAAAATCCGCCGCAACGCAGGAGTACGTCGAGAGAATTCAAGTCTACATGGCCAAGGCGCTTCACGAGGCGAAGATCAACACCAGTTGGATACAGCCTAATGAAGAATGGGACGCTGCGATGCGCGATTTCGTTGCGAAAATCTTGGAGGCAATTCCGCGAAACAAGTTTCTGCCGATTTTCCTTCCGGTTGCGAAAGAGATTGCGCGTCTTGGAGCGATCAATTCGCTCACGCAAACGCTGCTGAAGCTGACCGCGCCCGGCGTGCCGGATATCTACCAGGGTAATGAGATTTGGGATTACAGCCTGGTCGATCCCGATAATCGACGCCCCGTCGATTACAACCGCAGACGCGAAATGCTTACAGCCTTACCAGGTGCAACTCCCGACGAACTAATGCGTGCGTGGCCTGATGGCCGGATCAAAATGTTTCTGACCCAGCGAGTGCTGCGATTTCGTGGTGAACATGCGAAGCTCTTTCAGCGCGGCGAATATCTTCCGCTTCGCGCGAGTGGAATGTTTGCGGAGTGCTGCATCAGTTTCGCGCGACGACTTAGGGACAAATGGATTGTTGTGATCGCGCCGCGACTTTCTTCGCGCGTTAGTTTTCCGCCGATTGGCGAGCTATGGAAAGATACGGCGATTGAATTTCCGCAAACATTTTCTCTCGACAATACACACGATTTTTTTACGTGCCGGCCTGTTCATTCGAAAGATCGCCAGGTAAAAATGGCCGACGCATTCTCGGTTCTGCCCTTCGCAGTGATCACGAATCTGTAGCCGCTTTGCTGTGCGAAAACGCCGGGTTGAAATGAACAGCAATCCTGCGATGCGTCGCCCGCAGGGCGACGGCTACGAGTTACTGCCTCAACGCTTGGAAAAGATCGACTAGCCAGGTTGAGAAATTGCCCAGGTTTATCAGTAAATCCGCCCCGAAGCTGGCGAATGTAATTTGTGGCGACGCAAGGATGAGCATCACGCTAAGTAGAACGAGATTTATTAGATAGATCACGACCAGCGAAAAAAATGTGCCTTGGTCGCTTAGGTCTGTCTGATTTTTCGGGATCATCCAGCAGGTGAAGGTGAAATGAAACGCCCAGGTCACGCCGATCACGGCGTAAAGCAATCGCCCGTACGGTTGCACATTTAGAAAAAGGCTGAGCACTCCGTAAACGGCGATCGCCAGAATGCTGTAGAGCGGGAAAAAATAGGGGGACAGCGCGATCCAGAAGTTGGCCTTGCTGGTCACAACATGTCCGCCATCACTGCTCACTCGGAACCGGCTGACACGCCCACCCATCACCCAAACCCAGAGCGCATGCGTCAACTCGTGCCCGAAAACGTAAATTAGAATCGGACGCGGGAGACCGAAGAAAGCGATGAGCCAAAGAATCGCGCCCAACGAGAAAAACCAGAATTCTTCGCCTGCCCAGAGGCGTTGCGTAACCGTCGCGCGTGCGAACGAGGTAAAAAATGTCTGACTAAGAATTGCACAGAGCGGCAGCAGGAAAATCGCAAATACGAATTTTACCCAGCGTGTTGGCACCGTCAGTAGCTCCGACGCAGAGACGGATGTTCTCGATCCGGCGCGCGCAACGCTTCGGACAACTTTGCGGCCGCGCGTCGATTTACGCGCGTCGCGATTCTTTCTCGTTGTTCTGTTTCGTCGTCTCAAATCGTCCGCAGATTAGGCGGAGTTACGCAGAAAAAAGCAAGACCGAACCGCGCGGCTACGCAGATATCGTAGGGCAGTGTATCGCCTGTCAGGCTGGGCAACCGAACCGGTCGCCCTACAACTCGCCGCCATCGACTAGGCGCGCCCCATGTAAGCGCCGGTGCGCGTGTCGATCTTGATGGTTTCGCCTTCCTTGATGAAAAGCGGGACGTTGATTCTCTTTCCCGTTTCGAGAGTCGCAGGCTTGGAGACGTTGCTCGCAGTGTCGCCCCGCACGCCTTCAGGAGATTCAATGACCTTTAGACTGACAGACGCCGGCAACTCAACCTGAACTGGCCTGCCTTCGGCATACAGAACCTGCAGGGAAAGGTTTTCCACCAGGTAATCTTTCGCGTCGCCGATGAAGTTTTCCTGCAACGTGATCGTGTCGTACGTCTCCGGATCCATGAAGTGATAGCCGTTGCGGTCTTTGTAGCTGAACTCGAGTTGTTTTCGATCGATCTCGACCAACTCCACTTTGTCGGTGGAACCGAATCGGACGTCAGCGCTCTTGCCCGTGTTAATGTAGCGAATGATCGCCTGGACGAACGCGCGCAAATTCCCCGGCGTGCGATGATGCACTTCCAGCACAATGGCAGGGTTGCCATTGTATTTTATGGCCATTCCTCGGCGAAGATCGTTGGCGGCGGGCATGGGTCCAGGGACGTGATTTCGTTCAAAAGTTAGATCGTTACAATATCAGCATCAAAACGTTGACGCGGGGGAGCGCGGAGTTTACACGCGTCCGCCGTGAACGCAACCGCATTAAAGCTCCAAATTCCAACATCCAAGCTGCAGTGAAATTCCAATGACCAACCTCGGAGACAGAGCGCGAGCGTTGATTGTTGAGGGTTGGTGTTTCTCTGGAAGTCAGACGTTGGTGCTTGGAAATTTTACAGCAATTTCAAGCGCGTCAGATCCTGTGAATCGACGATGCCTACCGGGACGTTGTTATCGTCGATCACGACGAGATCGTCGATGCGATGGCGCTCCAGCAGATTAAGTACTTCGACCGCTAGTTTGTCTTTATGCACCGTTACCGGATTCAACGTCATCAAGTCCGCCACTAGGCGTTCGCCAACCCTGGGATCAGACTGAAAGTGCCGCACGAAATCGCCGTGTGTGAAGATGCCAAGCAACTCCTCGTCTTCGCCAATGACAACGGCAGCGCCTGCCCGGACGCTCGTCATTGCTTTTAGCACGTCGCGGACAGACGCATTCGTCGAAACAACGGCCATTGCCTGGCGCGGTCGCATGATTTGATGGACGCGCGTCAGCATGCTGCGGCCGATCATTCCGCCGGGATGAAACTTGGCGAAGTCTTCCTTGTTAAAGCCGCGAGCCTCCAGCAACACCATTGCCAGCGCGTCGCCCAGCGCCAGCATCACCGTTGTGCTGGAAGTCGGCGCCAGATTCAAAGGGCAAGCTTCCTGTTCGATGTTTGCATCCAGAAACAGGTGCGCGTTTTGCGCGAGAGCCGATTTTGGATCGCCGCAGATGGCGATAATTTTCACCTGGAACCGCGCAATCGCCGGCAGGATCCGGAGCAATTCCTCCGTCTCACCGCTGGCGCTCAAGGCGAGCACCACGTCGCCATCGGCAATCATGCCAAGATCGCCGTGCAACGCGTTCGAGGAATCCAGCACCACTGCGGGCGACCCGGTGCTGGTTAGAGTAGACGCGATCTTGGCGCCGATGTGTCCGGATTTTCCGACACCGACGACAACGACTTTGCCGCGCGCGTCCACTGCTTCCTTGATCAATTCCACGGCGCGGGAGAAATTTTCGTCCAGCCGCTCCCGGAGCCGGTTCAGCTCAAAAATTTCTATATCCAGCACGCGTCCGGCCTTTTCAAGGTAGTCCATTGATGTGTATAATGTGGGCAAGGCGTGGTGACCGGCAAGAATTTGCACGCCTCGAACGAAAGGAAAAATATGAAAACGTTCCTAATTGCAATCGTGGCCGCGCTCGTGAGCACCGCTTCGGCGCAAGAATTCAGAGCGCCGATTGGCCCGCAAAAACCGGTGCGCGCAATGCCCACGCCGCCGCCGATGTTGCAACGGCCGCCCGTTCAAGGAGTGATTCCGCGCGGATTTAGCGACTCGCGCAATCCACTTCAGATGATTAATCCGTGGGCGCCACCGCGCTACGGCACCTGGGTGGAGAGCACCTCGTTCGATCCGGATCACCCCGGCAAATGGAATGGCATTAAACTCTTCGAAATTCTTTTTTGATTGCTGAGCACAGGCGCGGGCGCGTATTCATGGCTACAGCCGCCCTACAAAATTCGGACTATCTCGCGTGATCGTTCTTTAGCGTTGCTTGAGTCTGGCAAAGAAATCTGCCAGTCGCGAGCGCACAGATTGAAACGAGAGCCGCTCTAGTGCGCGCTCGTTCGATTCGGTGACGATCTCCGCGCGCAAATCGGCGTTTTTCAACAAATCGAGCGCCATCGATGCGATATCGGTAATCCTCCGGGCTTCGCCGCAAGTTTTCGGAAACGCAATTCGTTCGATCGCGCCATCGCCGCCTGCACAGGCGACCCGACAGAGGAGAGCGTCGCCTGCCACCTGGCCTGGCACATGGCTGCGGTCGAGCTGTAAAACAATCTTATGGCTCGCTACGTCGCACAGATAATCCGGGTAGGATTTCCATTTCTCAATCAATCGGAGTTTTCCTTGCGGAAATCTTAGCGCGTCGAGCAATCGCCGTCCTTTGTACCCTTCCAGATTAACAACGGTGACCGGTTCGCCTGTTGCTTCGCAAAGCTCGCGCGCGACCAATATCGCTGCGAAATGATTGCGCGATGGCACATCCCATTCGCGTGTGCCGACGAAGATTCCCGACTGCTGGCTTGCGGGCACAGAAAAATTCCATCGTTGGTCCCCGATGGGATAGGGGGTCGGGATAAAAGACACTGTCGCGGGATCATGTTTGCCACGGACGCGCTGATAAATCTCTGCGGCTTCTGGAGTCGTGGCAATGCATCCATCGGCTTGCGCTAAAATTTTCATGAAGCGCGATAACTTCGCGTGGTCGTGCAATTGCTGGGCGATCTGGTGCAGCCCAGTCTCCTTCAATGAAACGGCGACTGTGCCGCCTTGCTTCTTAAGGTCGTGCAATGCACGCTCTGACGCGCGAAAATCGCTACGCAGAAGCAGGAGGACCGGTGTGTTCTCCCCGATGGCACGACACGGATTGAAATGAAAAGCTCCAAGCGTGCATGCAGCGAAAGCATGAAAATTGATCGGTGGATGCGCGCCTTTGCCTGGCCCGGGCAGGCTATCAAAACGCTGTTCCGGATCGCGTCCACCAGGATTGAGAACAGTCAGCCGAAAATGTTCCGCGCTTTGCGATGCCATTTGCTAGATAGGCCCGCGAATCACGCGAATTGACGCGAATGCGAATGCCAAAATGACGAATGATGAATGGCGAACGAATTCCGAATGACGAAGTCCGAGAGATCTGGGGAGCGCATGCGCCTGGCGTGATGCACTTGGCGCCCTCGCCAAGTACATCTCTTCCCGTGCCGTGCTCTCTTGCAAATGATTTCTGTCATCGTGATTCGCGACCAAAACCTTTTATTGATCGAGATCGCCCGGCGGCTGCGCTGCGGATTTCAGGAGGGTCTGATCCACGTTCTCTTGATCGAGCGGTTTGACCGGGATCGCGCGCCGGATCTCGACCGGTTTCTTGTCCTCCGGCTGAACTGGGATCGCTTTCCGGATCTCGGGAGCAGCTTGAACCGTTTCAGTACTCGGTCGGCTTACGTCTGCGCCGTTAGTTGCGGCTTTGACTTCAGTCCCGTTGGTCACATTCTCGGCTTTCTGATTTCCGGCTGTTTCCGTTGCCGGCTGCGGAGTCGGCTCGGGCTTCAATGTGGGCTTGAGCGAATTATAAGGGTCCTTGTCAGCTAGCAACGTTGGACTTCCTATGACAACCGGCGTGATCTCGCTTAGGTCCACAGCCAGCGCAGCGCGCGGTAAATCGCTGGCGGGAAACTCGCGAGCAAGGCGAGCACGCTGCTCGCCATGGACGTTGCAAGGTTCAGCGGGCGCTTGCGAGGATGTTGCAATTTCCGTGTAAGTCGTTCGCTTCTGCACCGTGTCGCCATTTGCCGTTTTTACGGCGTCATAACACTTGTCTGTCGCCAGCAAGCCAGACCTCGAGCAAATCTCAATCTGTTTGAGATTTTCCGGCCGCTTAATTTCTCGCGGCGGATAACTCGAGGCAGCAGCATTCATAATGTCGACCCAAATCGGCAGCGCGAGTTCGCGCCCAAACGCGCCGCGATAAATCTTTTGCGGCTTGTCGAACCCCGCCCATACGGCGCACGCGAAATTGGAATCATATCCGGCGAACAGCGCATCAGTGAAATCGTAAGCGGTGCCGGTTTTACCTGCTGCGGGCATTTTCTTCAGACCAAATTCTGTAAAAGCAGCTTTGCCCGTTCCCGATTGAAGCGCGTCTGCGAGGCAGGAATGCACTTCGTATGCGGTTTCGGGTTTGATGACCAGTTTGCGGATGCTCTGCTGCTTCCCATCCCAAATCAGTGTGCCGTCTTTTTCTTCAATGCGCTCCAAAATGTGGGGCGCGTTTGGCCGCCAGCCGCCGTTTGGAAAGATCGTGTATGCGAGGGCGAGCTCGGCCAGCGTGACCTCGCTGCTTCCCAGAAACGTAGCTGGATAAGGACGAAGCGGGGAATGGATGCCCGCCGCGGAGCAAAGGTGCAACACTGTATCAACTCCCGCGTCCATTCCGACGCGGACGGTTGCGCCATCTTTTGATTTGACCAGCGCTTGCCGGGCTGTCATCGCGCCTTCGTAACGGTTCTCGGCGCTCTCCGGGCCCCATTCACCAAGAATCCCTGTTGTGCCGCCGATCATGACCGCGCGATTATCAAGCGGCGAATCTTCCACCAGCGATCCGGGATACATTCCTTTCTCGAAGGCCGCCGCATAAACGAACGGCAACATTGCGGTCCCAGCGGGACGGCGGGCTTGCAGGGCACGGTTGTATTGATTGTGTTCGAAATCGCGCCCGCCTACCAGTACCAGAACGTCGCCAGTGGCGTTGTCCAGACCGATCACTGCGCCTTGGAGATACTCCGGCGCAGGAAGATCAGATGTTCTGCCGTTTGCCTTCGCTTTGCGAAACGAGGCTGCGTACGCGGCATAAGTTTGATGGTCGTAGTCGGGACGCTGCTCGATCGCTTCGAGATGAGCTCTTAGAGAATCTTCGGCCACTTTCTGGAGATCCACATCGATTGTGGTGCGAATGCGAAAGCCTTCGTTCTTCGCCCGGTCCCAACCGACAGCAGCAATAACCTGCTGACGGATGTAATCGACCGCGTAGCTTTGGCCTTGCGCATTCTGCCGGCTGCTAACGACGATCTTTTCCGCGCCTGCAGCGGCGCATTGTTCTCGGCTGATAAAGCCGAGATCGCGCATACGATCGAGCGCGTAGTCGCGCGCCTCGCGTGAATTGTCGCGATCCGTCCACGGCGACAATCTGTTTGGGCTCTTGATCAGGCCGGCGAGCGTCGCGCACTCCGCCAACGTCATTTCACGCGCGGACTTGCCAAAGTACCCTCGCGCCGCTGCTTCCGCCCCATACAGGCCGCCGCCGAAATAGATCCGGTTCAGATACAACTCCATGATCTTTTGTTTGCCGAACTGATCTTCGATTCGTTGCGCCAGAAAGATTTCCAGCAGCTTGCGACGATAGGTTTTTTCTTTTAGCGCAAAACTGTTGCGCGCCAGTTGTTGCGTAATTGTGCTTGCGCCCTGGCGCACATGGCCGGCTGTAAAATTTTTCAATGCTGCGCGAATGATCCCGACCAAGTCGTAGCCGTGGTGCTGATAAAATTTCGCGTCCTCGACCGCGACAACTGCCTTGACGAGATCGGCGGGCAACTGCTCGTACGGTACCGTATCGCGGTTTTCCACAAAGATTTGGCCGAAGATCTTGCCGTTGCGATCGAGAATCACGCTGGCTGATTCCATTTGTTCGAGTTTGTTGAGATCGAACGTTCTGGCCTGTGCTGTAAGGTCGGTGACGAGACGGGAAACGTAAACGCCTACGATGACGGCCAGGATAGCGATGATTGCCACGGGAACGTAGAACCATGGCCTCGAGTACCAAGGCGGTCGAAAACGGTAACCCGGCGGGGGCTGCAGATATGTGGTGGTCGATCTCAAAAGGATGAGCCAAGATTGGCCGTCCAATCTAGTGGCCAAACGCCCGACGCTCAACGTCCAACATCGAACGCTCAATTAGTCCAACGTTCTCGCAGTTGAGCGTTGAGCGTTGAGCGTTGAGCGTTGATGTTGAGGATGCAAACCGGGAATCCCGCTCTGATTCAGCTTATTCGCGGCGAGATTGAGAATCATGGGCCGCAGTCCTTCGCCTGGTTCATGCACCAGGCACTGTATCACCCCGAGCACGGATACTATTCGTCTGGCCGCTGTGCGATTGGACGGAAAGGCGACTATTTCACTAATGTCAGCGTTGGACCGCTATTCGGGCAATTGTTGGCCGCGCAGTTCACCGAAATCTGGGAACACCTGGACAGTCCTGACGATTTCGTGATTGTCGAGCAGGGCGCGCATGACGGGCAGTTCGCGCGCGACGTTCTCGAATCTCTGCAAAAGCGCGCGCCGGAATTCTTCGCCGCCCTGCGCTACCGGATAGTCGAGCCATTTCCAGTCTTGCAAGAGCGACAAAGGCGGACTCTGGAATTATTTCGCGATGAGATTGAATGGCGCGACTCGCTGCAACCATTCGTGGGCGTCCATTTTTCGAACGAACTGCTGGACGCCATGCCGGTGCGCCTAGTTAGCAACGGCAGCGAGAAATTTGTTGGCGTCGATGGCGATAGATTTGTTTTCGTTGAGCGACCAGTCGATGACGACCTGAAGTTTAACGAGACGGTGCTTGACTGGATCGACGATGTCGCGGCGAAGCTGCAGCGCGGGTATGTTATCGCGATCGATTACGGGCGTTCCCGCACCAAATTTCAGGGACACGTTCAGGTCCGCGCTCAACATCGAAATCTTGATTCCCCCTTCGAGCAAATCGGACATGCCGACATCACAATGGGCGTGGATTGGACCAGCATTGCCGACCGCGCGCACTCAAATGGTCTGCGTGTCGCCGGCTTCACCGATCAACATCATTTTCTTACGGGAATCGTTTCTGAATCGCTCGATTTTACCTCGGAGAGCGGCGCAAAAATAAAGCGTGAATTACAAACGCTACTCCATCCGGAAATGCTTGGTCGCGCCTTTCACGTGCTCGCGCTGGAAAAAGATGTCGATCCTAGCGCACATCGGTTGGCCGGGTTCAAATTCGCCCGCGAGCCAGGCGCTGTGCTCCAAGTCAGACGAGACCCTACGTCAGGATCACGCGCTCGATATGCGCGTAGATATTGAACGACGGCGGCCGCAAAAATCCGATCAGTGTTTGATTGCTTTCCCGTGCGAATTCGACTGCGAGCGTGGAAGGCGCTGAGACCGCTGATACGAAGGGAATACCGGCGGCGAGCGCTTTCTGCATAATCTCAAATGAAGCGCGGCCGCTCACCACAAGAAGATGCCGATCCAAGGGAAGTGATCCGTCGAAGAACGCGCGGCCGATTGCTTTGTCCAAAGCGTTGTGGCGCCCAATGTCTTCGCGCGCGACTTTCAATTCGCCGTTCACATCGAAAATTCCGGCGGCGTGAATTCCTCCGGTGCGTGCGAAATCGCTCTGCGCGTTTCGCAGTTTCTCTGGAAGCGACAGCAGGGTTTCAATATCGACGCGGATTTCTTTGGAGGTTATCGCTGGGAAATTTTGGCCGATAGCGTCGATGCTTGTCTTTCCGCAAAGACCGCAACTGCTGGAAATTGTCCCGAAACGCTTCATCGAATCCAGTTTCAATTTCACGCCGTCCTTGAGATCGATAATCACTCTGTTATCGCGATCGCTCGAAATGTTCGCGATCTCTTCGCGCTCGCGCACAATTGCCTCTGAAACCAAAAACCCGGCCGCGAGTTCTTCGTCATGACCGGGCGTCCGCATCGTGGTCGCGACGATTTTGCGGCCGATGCAAATTTCAAGCGGTTCTTCGATGGTCAGATCATCGGGCAAATACTCCAGCGCGCCGTCTTGTTTTCGCCGGATGATTTTTTGCGAGTCGATGCTGCTTTCCTTCATGTGAAATGTGCTGCTCAATGCTATCATTGGGCGCGGTGGAAATCTGCCATCTTTACATTTCGCCGGGACACAATTTTGTCGGGCATCACGGACAGGAGCCGGACGATTACCCGATGATCGAAGTGCCGAGGATCGAATGTGTGGCTGGTCGCGGTATTCGTGGAGATCGCTACTTCGATTTCAAAGACGACTACAAGGGCCAGATCACATTTTTTTCACTCGAAGTTTTCGATGAGCTTCGCCAGGTACTCGGGCTTGGACAGCGGTCGCCAGCCGGAGCGCGGCGCAACATCATCGTGCGCGACGTCGATCTTAACGAATTGATTGACGAGGATTTTGAAGTGCAAGGCGTCCGTTTTCACGGCATGGAAGAATGCCGGCCGTGCTATTGGATGGACCGCGCCATTGCACGCGGCACGGAAGAGTTTTTGAAAGGTCGCGGCGGTTTGCGTGCAAAAATTCTTAGCGCCGGTGAATTGCACTCGACTGCGCGATTCGCGGAAAGGAAAACCTATGAGCGCCTAGCAATCGCCTCGCCCTTCTCAAGGGAGAGGGTGGGGTGAAGGTTTTAATGTGGGTCTTATCGCACGGTGGACAGCTCCTCCCATCCGCCTCAGCTGCGTTACGGCGCGGCAGGCAATCCGCTCGTCTTCGCGAAGAGGAGACGCGGAACGCTGGCCCAACGCTTAGCGCCGTGCTACTCGCTGGCGGCGAATCGCGCCGGATGGGCCGAGATAAAGCGACGCTTTTGTTTCACGGCAAACGGCTCTGGCAAATTCAACTCGAAACGCTGCGGAAATTGAAACCTGCGGAGATTTTCGTTTCGGCGAGAACTGATCGAGCGTGGAGGTCTGCCGACGTGCAGTTTGTCGCAGACGATCCGCCATCACGCGGTCCGCTTAGTGGACTCGCTGCATCGCTTGCGCAGATGCACACCGCACATCTGCTTGCACTCGCCGTGGACATGCCGTTCATGAGCGAACAGTACCTGAAGTTTCTCTCCGCTCAGATGGAGCCGGGGATAGGCGTCGTTCCGACGATTCACAACCGGGCCGAGCCGTTGGTAGCGATTTATCCCCGAGAAGCAGTTGCCGATTTTCGTAGCGCGCTGGCGAGCACCGATTTTTCATTGCAAAGCGTTGTCCGCCGTCTGGTCGAGCGCGGAAAGTTGCGCGAGGTGCGTGTGAAAAAGCACGAGACAAAATTGTTTCTGAACGTAAACGAGCTTTCGGACGCGGCGGCGCTGTAGCCACGGCCCTGTGAGCCGTCCCGCTCGCGAAAACCCGTGAGTTGCATGACCGGCCACAGGCCGGTGGCTATCGGATTCTTGGCAATGGATGAACGTTCCTCTTGCAAATTCGCTGCGACTGGTCGATATGTCCGCTGCGATTTTGGGATGGTGATGAGATTGTCGATCTTGCGAAGCGCAACCTTATTTTTTTCGCTCCCACTGTGCGCTTTCGCCGCTAACAGCGTAGTGAATCTTTCCCATTACGACATGATGCGGCCGGATTTTGTGGCGATGAAGAACGAGGGAATCCTCGGAGTAATCCACGAAGCCACGTTCCCGCGCTTCGAACGCGACGCGAAGTATTTCGAACGGCAGCAGGCCGCGACTCGGGCCGGTTTGCTCTGGGGAGCGTATCATTACGCCAATGGAACCGATCCCATTCGCCAGGCTGATCATTTCCTAAGCGTCGTGTCCAGCGCCTGGGCGCAAGTCGATCCGGCAGCGCGATCAAATGGCGTTCTGCTGGTGCTCGATTTCGAGAAGAACGGTCATTATCCAGGCGGCACGATGCGCCTCGATCAAGCGGTTGCGTTTGTCCAGCGGATCCGTGAACGCACCGGCAAATACCCGGGCATTTATTCGGGCGAATATCATCTCCATCGAACTATGAACAGCCTGAGCTTGGGGGCGCCCCAGACGCGCACACTTGCAAATTGCTGGCTTTGGCTCGCAAACTACAGCAACGAGCCGCGAGCGACATCGCCATGGAGCGCCTGGAACATGTGGCAGTACTGCGGCGATGGCCGATGCAAACTTCCGCGGTCATCGTATCCGAAAAGTATCGCGAATATCATCAAAGCCGAACGCAATATCTTCAATGGCAGCCGAGCTGCGCTGGCAAATTTCTGGCAGGGACACGCCTGGCAACCCGGAGAAAAACCTCGCGGCGAACCGGAGCGAACGCTCACGGCCGGTTTGTAGGACGCATAAAACGGACGCGCGCTTTCCAACGCGAAAGCCGCCATTTTTTACCTTTGAATGCCGCGCTGCGTGGTGAGATACACCGCAAAGCTGCCGAGCCAATGTCCGCCTTCGTAATGCTCACCGGTTACCGCTGCGAGGCCGGCGCGGCGATGCGCTTCTGCCGCGGCTGCCAGCGCGGGACGACGCGAGTCATCGGCGGGAAGGGCAGATAACATTCCTTCCAACATCCATGCTCGACTCAAATTTAACCCATCGAGATGCGCAAGCTTCGGGTCGCTCGGGTCAGGTGAAACAACGACCGGCAGCCAGTTAGCTGTAGCCACCTCGCTGGGTCGAGGCGTAACGGGAATTTGCGGCAGGAAATCCTTGAGCCATTTTGCAAATTCGCCTCCCGGCAAAATGCGTCGTATAACGTCGGCTTCTGCAAGGCATGGCGAAAGAAAATCTTCGCCCGATGGCTCGTAGGAAAGGGGACAATTCTTATCCGCGAGAAAGAATTTTCGCGCGGAATCGCTCAGCAGTTTTGTAAAGGACTCATCGCCTTTGCCGCGGGCGTAATCGAGCATCAGCCCCAAACCGAACGCTGTTTGATCGTGTTCACCTATGCGCACAGGATGCGAAAGTTTCGGCAACCACTTCGTCAACCGCTCCACTGCGGCATCCTCGAGCGGTTTTAGGTTTGCCAGCATCTCTCGCGCCTGATCATCGTCCCACTCGCGCAGCTCAGCGCATAATTGCAAAAGCCATGCAAGCCCGTACGGGCGCTCAAAGCTGGCGCGGCCTTCCCCGCGAAGATACGCCGCTTCCTGTTTCAAATTCTCAGTGGTCAGGCTCTTCCTCAACGCGTCGCGCGCGGGTTTTGCGAACGGTGCATCGGGAAATGTACGCAGCAGCCTGACGAGCAGCCAGTGCCCGTGCACTGACGAATGCCAGTCGTAACAGCCGCAGAACGCAGGTGTGAGCTTCCGCGGCGGCGCGACATCGGCATCGCTGTTGAGCACGTGGCTGATCTTGTTCGGATATTCTTTGTGCACACACGCCAGCGCCAGCTTCGCAAAACGTTCGGCCGCCTTCTCAACAAATCCCGGCGCCGCATCTTTCTCTTTTGCCGCAGTGCTTATTACCGGGATGAGAATCAGCGCAGATATGAAAGGCTTCGCCCCACCCAATTGGTGCATTTCATCTACCGCCTGCGCCTGTGCTGGTCACTCCTGAAGCTTGGGCGACGTCGGTTTCAAGCTTTTGCTTGCTCTCCTTCGCCTGCTGATCGAGTTCGCGGAAGACAGCTTCCTGCGATGCAGTCGGGCGGTCGTAGGACAAGTCAATTTCCGCCGCCAGATATGCGAGATGGTCCCGCAGCCTGGTTCCGTAGAGAAGGTCGCCTTCGCTTGATTTGATGGCCATCGGCACAGCACTGTCGATATCGCGATTGAGAGCGGCCAGTGAACTGGTGGCCAGCGCGTCGGTCACGTTTTGGTTCGAGCCGGCCTGCCGTAGCTTGTCGCGCGCGGCCAGAGCCAGGTTAATGGCTTTGTTCAGCGCATCGAGGTCTGCATGAATCTGTAGATCTAACGCCAGGCGCGCTTCGAGATCCTGTTGCTTGGCGTGAAGCCGCGGATCGAGAGCGACCTCAAAATTCTGCAGCGTTTTCTGTCCGCCATATTCGAGCACAATCGAATATGTGCCGGGCACAACGACTGGGCCCTCGACGGAATCCTCCAAGCCGCCTGCCGCAATGGGAGTGTGGTAGCCGGCGACCTCTGTTGCATACGGATAACGCAAATCCCACTGGAGCACATTCATCCCGGGCTCGATCGCGCCAAGCTTCGCTTCCTTTTCTCGAATCTGCTGATCTGCCGGCTCGTCGCTGTGGTCCACTGGAGGACCAGCCTCTTCCAGATGCATGCCGACCTGTCCTGCGCTCGCCTGTTCTTTCTCCTTTTTCTCCTTTTCAGTTGCCAGATGCAGAGGGAAACTGCGAATCACTTTTCCCTGTGCGTCGGTGAGCGAAAGGGTGGCCGTAGTCTTGCCATCGTAGTCCTGAGGAACGTGGAAGAATACGGTTGTGCCAAACGGCGGGTTGTAACCGGCATCCGGCGGACGCCTCTCGTCGGGATCGGGAAGACCGTAATCGTGAGTCAGCCAGGCTTTTTGAGGGGCAAACAGGAAACTGGCGTTGGATTGCACGGCGGGCTGCTTGGTCAACTGCTCGAGGAGCGTCAGATTATCGAGCACCCAAAATGAGCGCCCGTGAGTCGCGGCGACGATCTGACCCTGGCGTGTGTTGATGGCAATGTCGCGCACCTGAACGACAGGCAGGTTCAGCGTGAGCGGCTGCCAGTGCGCGCCCGCGTCGACGCTGAAATAAACAGTGCTGCGGGTGCCAAGCAACAGCAGGTTGGATTCGTCCGGGTCCTGCCGAACGGCGAATACAAATTCGTCTTGCGGCAAACCAGTTGTAACGGCGGTCCAATGCTTTCCCAGATCGGTGGTCTTGAAGACGTACGGCTTGAAATCGTCCCACATGTAACGCCGGGCGGTGAGGTAAGCGGTTTGTTTGTCCGTGTGGGACGGCTCAATGCAGTTGATCCACGATTCGGGCAGCCCCGGCGGGGTCACCTTTTGCCAGTTCTTTCCGCCGTCCGTGGTTACGTGGACGAGACCGTCATCGGATCCAGCCCAAATAAGATCGCCATCGACAGGCGAACCCGCTAGCGCAGAAACCAGGGGATAGACTTCCGCTCCCGACTGATCGAGATCAATGGGGCCGCCGCTGGGCGCCTCCGTGTTCGGCTCGTTACGGGTCAGGTCGGGCGAAATTTGCTTCCATGTCGCGCCGGAGTCGTCGCTCTTGAATACGCACTGGGCGGAAGTCAACAGTTGCTTGGGGTTCATCGGCGAAAACAGAATAGGACGGGTCCAACCAAACCGATATTTGAGTTCGCCTGACGATAGGCCTTCCTGATAATGCGGCCATGGGCTCACGCTCCGATACTGGTGAGTGCGCTCATCATACTGCAGAAAAATGCTGTAATAGCCGCTGCCATAGGTAATTGCTGGATCGCCCGGTTGCGGCACGGTATAAGTGCTTTCGCCGTACGCTGCCCTGTGCCACGCGCCGAAAGGAATCAGTCCCTCGCTGTGGGCGCTCGGCCCTTCAAACGAGCCTTCGTCCTGTTGTGCCCCGTAGATGTGATACGGAAACTGGTCGTCAAGATTGACGTGATAAAATTGCGCGGTGGGCTGATTGTGCTCGGTGCTCCACGTCTTGCCGCCATCTGCCGAGACGGTGGCGCCGCCGTCGTTGCCTTCGAGCAAGATCTTGGTGTCGTCCGGGTTGATCCACACCACGTGATTGTCGCCATGCGGTGTGCGCAGCTTGGTAAATGTTTTGCCGGCATCATGCGAAACCCACAACGCATCCACCTCTGGCGCGTACACGGTGTTTGGATCCTTGGGGTCCGTATAAATCGTCATGTAGTAAAAGGCGCGTTGCCGCAGCTTCATTTCCTGGTTGACTCGGTTCCATGTGGCGCCGGCATCGTCGGAGCGAAAAACGCCGCCGTCTTTAGCCTGAATGATGGCATAGACAGTGTTCGGTTTGCTCGCGGCGATGGATAAGCCCATGCGTCCCAGAACTCCCTGCGGCAGACCGGGATTGCGCGAGATATTGGTCCAGTGCGCACCTTCGTCAGTGGTCTTGTAGATCCCGCTGCCGGGGCCGCCGCTCGAAAGCCCCCAAGGTTTGCGGATCGCCTGCCACATCGTGGCATACATCACGCCCGGATGACCCGGGTCCATCACCAGACAGATCGCCCCGGTATCGTTGTCCACGAACAGGATTTTCTTCCAGGATTTGCCGCCATCGGTGGACTTGAAAACGCCACGGTTGGGATCGGCCGCGAACACATGCCCCATGGAAGCAACATAAACAACGTTGGGATCCTTGGGGTCCACGAGGATTGCGCTGGTCGAATGCGTGTCGCGCAGCCCGGCGTACTGCCACGTTTTGCCGGCATCGACTGATTTGTAGACGCCGTCGCCTGGAATAACGGTGTTTCGGATGTCGGCTTCGCCGGTGCCGACGTACAGAATCTTCGGATCAGACGGCGCAACCGCTATCGCGCCGATGCTGGCACTGGGTCCCGGCAGCTTGCCATCAGTGATGTTTTCCCATTCGGAACCGTCCGCACTCTTCCAAACGCCGCCGCCCACCGTTCCGGCGTAAAAGAGGTTCTGATTTCCCGGGACGCCGGTCACCGTAACGACTCGCCCGCCGATGTACGGCCCCACGCAACGCCATTTGAGCTTGCCTATCAGCGACTGTGGAGGAAGAGGCTGTGCGCCTTGAGATCCCGCCAGCGTGGAAAGAAGTGCGATTGTGATCAGAACAGGAAGCGTGCGGATTTTCATAGGACTAGAAGGATACCTTTTATAATTGAATTCTCCTGCCAAATTTCTTGTCTTTGCGAGTGTGACCGCACGGCGGGCTGCCGCGTTGAATATTGGGCGGATCTTAGTTGTATTCCTTGTGCACACTTGCCAGTGCGAGCTTGGCGAAACGACAGTTTTTCGGTAAATCACAACTTCTTATGCCGCGTAACCACTTCTTCATCATTTGCGTTTTGCTCGCTCTTGCGCAAATCACCGCCGTGTCCGCCGATGATCTTAACAACAATCCGCTCGCGATCGAAAGCTCGCTTCCTTATCACTACCCGCGGTTCGACAAGATCAAGGATGAGCATTTTGTGCCCGCGATCGAAGCCGGAATGCGCGAGCAACTGAAGGAGATCGAGCCAATCGCGAATGGTTCTGACAAGCCCACGTTCGATAACACGATCGTCGCGCTCGAGCGCACCGGACGTTTGCTCGACCGCGCGCAGCGAACCTTCTCGAACCTGAACGCGTGCGATACAAATCCGACGCGACAGAAGATCGAAAAGGAAATGGCGCCGAAACTTTCTGCGCATCGCGACCAGATCTTCTTGAATCCGAAATTGTTCGCGCGGGTTCAGGAGCTTTACGACAAACGAGACAAACTCGGGCTTGATCCTGAGGCCGCATATTTGCTTGAGCGGTATTACAAGGATTTTGTGCGGGCGGGCGCGAAGCTGTCCGATGCCGACAAAGAGAAGTTGAAGAAGATCAACGCCGAGCTGGCGACTTTGCAGGCGCAGTTTGAGCAAAACGTGCTCAAGGAACGGAATGCGTCCTCAGTCGTTGTCGATCGCAAAGAAGAACTCGCCGGCCTGACAAACGACCAAATGGCTGGCGTCGTCGCGGCGGCGAAAGCTGAGCACAAGGAAGGCAAGTTCGTCATTCAACTTCAGAACACGACCGGACAGCCCTTGCTCGGCTCGTTGCAGGATCGACCACTGCGTGAGCGGATCATGCAGACGTCGCTGTCGCGCAACAGCAAAGGCGGGGAGTTCGACACGCGCAACATCGTCCTGCGCACTGCGCAACTGCGCGCTGAAGAAGCGAAGTTGCTCGGTTATGCAAACTGGGCGGCGTATCAGCTCGAAGATCAAACCGCACACGACGTTCCGACCGTAAACAAACTTCTCGCTGATCTCGCGCCGCCGGCGGTGGCGAACGCAAAGCGCGAAGCTGCCGACATGCAAAAGATTGTCGATGAAGAAAAAGGCGGCTTTCAAATCGCCGCATGCGATTGGGATTTTTATTCGGAGAAAGTGCGCAAAGCGAAATACGCATTCGACGAGTCGGAGCTGCGTCCGTATAACGAGCTCAACCACGTCATCATTGACGGCGTCTTTTACGCCGCCGGAAAACTGTACGGGCTTACGTTTAAGGAGCGCCACGATCTGCCGATTTATCAGCCGGACGTGCGCGTATTCGAAGTGGACGATCGCGACGGCACACCGCTGGCGATTTTCATCGGCGATTATTACGCGCGCCCCTCCAAGCGCGGCGGCGCGTGGATGAACGCTTATGTCCAGCAGAGCGCTCTCTTCGGCACGAAACCGGTTGTCGCGAACCATTTGAACATTCCGAAACCGCCACACGGGGAGCCGACGTTGCTCACCCAAGATGAAGTGCGCACCGCGTTTCACGAGTTCGGTCACGCGCTGCACGGCATGTTTTCGAACGTCA
>Ga0306922_10001441_pt1 | contig 21204 bp, 32 predicted proteins | sample sta12Cox44000082_FD_203758 | JGI IMG/M metagenome (GOLD analysis project Ga0306922, IMG submission 203758) | Lab enrichment of tropical soil microbial communities from Luquillo Experimental Forest, Puerto Rico - statoxic.12C.oxic.44.000.082 (v2)... | ecosystem: Environmental > Terrestrial >... | reverse complement strand
GCTTCTGGGCGGCCCTTCAATTTCACCGTTAGGCGTCGGAAGGCGGTACTGTGCGTACGCTGTGCACCTTGCAAGGATCCTGAGCGACCCATGACCATCGCGTTTATTACACGCCGCGCCTGCCAGATGATGCCCTGGCTCTTGGCGCTATACGCCGGGGCCAGCCTGTTGCACTTCACGCACAACGCCGAGTACCTGGCTGACTATCCGAACCTGCCTGCTTCGTGGTCCCGCGCAGACGTTTACTTCGCCTGGTGCTGCGTCACGGCGGTCGGATTCTGGGGTTATGTGCTCTACCGCGGTGAGCACCACCGCGTCGGCCTGGCTCTATTGGCCATTTACGGTGGCCTCGGCTTTGATAGTCTCCTTCACTACACTCGGGCACCCATCACCCACCACTCCGCAGCCATGAATTTCACGATCTGGGCCGAGGTTGCTACCGCCGCGCTGTTCTTGATTAACCTCGCAAGCGTTGCCACATGGCACATTAGGATCAATGCCAAGACCGCCGCCTGACAATCGTTGCAGGGGTCCGTGAGGGGTGGCCCCTCACTCTCACAGTTAGGATCCAAACGTGTCTCCGCCCGTGCTCCTCGAGCTCATCGCAACCCTCACGGCCGGTCTTTTTGCCGGTGCGGCCCTATACATCAACCTCGTCGAGCATCCGGCCAGGATGACGCTTGACACGAAGTCGGCGGCGACGGAGTGGGCCACAAGCTATTCACGTGCCACTCGGATGCAGGCCCCCCTTGCGTTGCTGAGCCTTTTCGCAGGACTTGCGTCATGGTGGCTCTCTGGGCGTGTTGGCTGGGCTGTGGCGGCTCTTTTGATTGGCGCCGTGGTACCGTTTACCTTTCTTGGCGTCATGCCCACGAACAAGGCATTGCTGGCCACTGACCGCGACCTCACGTCGGCAGAGACGCAGGAGCTGCTGATTCAATGGAACAAGCTTCACGCCGTGAGGACTGTGCTGAGCATCGCCGCCACACTCCTGTATCTGTCTCTTGCGCTCGGATCCTGACAATCGTCGGAGGAGACCGTGAACGGTAGGGGTTGCGCACTGGGCGCGCAGGACGCCAGTATCCGCCCGCGGTGCGTGATCGGCTTCTACGGGCAGCGCCAGAACTTCAGCGTCGGTGCGCTGGCGTAGTGTTGTGCCATGTTCGAGATTCGTGAGTACCGGGAGTCCGACTGGCCAATGATTTTGCCAATCCTCCGCGAGACCGTGCGCGCTGGCGACACGTATACGTTCTCGCCGCAAAGTACGGACGATGAGATTCGGAAGGCGTGGGTTGAGGTAGCCGCAAAAACCTACGTGGCCTGCGACTCGAAAGGGCAGGTCCTCGGCACCTACTTCATTAAGGCTAATCAGCCCGGCTTGGGTGCGCACGTATGTAATTGCGGCTACGTAGTGGCCCCAATGGCGCAAGGAAGGGGGGTCGCATCGCTGATGTGCGAGCACTCCCAGGCGCAGGCGCTAGCGATGGGATTCAAAGCAATGCAGTTCAATTTCGTCGTTTCCACCAACGTGCGCGCCATGCGGCTTTGGGAGCGGCTCGGATTTTCGGTCGTAGGCCGGCTCCCTGGTGCCTTCAACCATCAGAAGCTCGGCTACGTTGATGCACTGGTCATGTTCAAGCAGCTTGCTTCCTGACAATCGTAGCGGGCGACCGTGAACCGCCTGCGCGCTGGGCCCACTTTCACCCTTAGGCAGCGTCGAATTCGCTCTGGCCTTGGAGGTATCGCAAATGCTTCAACTTCGCCCCAACTGCGAATGCTGTGATCGTGATCTGCCGCCGGAATCGCCCGACGCACTTATTTGCTCGTTCGAGTGCACGTTTTGCCGAGTCTGCGCGGCGACTATACTCAGAGGAACCTGTCCAAACTGCGGCGGTGAGTTGCTACCGAGGCCACGCCGTCCTGGTGACAAGCTCACGAAATATCCCGGCTCAACTGAACGCGTTTTGAAGGCCAAGGGTTGTACGGATGCCTCCTGACAATGCGCGCAGGGATCATGAACGGCTGGTGGTTACGCGCGCGGGCGCCGGAAGACAGCGCGCGCCCGCCGCGCTTGGTAGGCGCTTCTTGGGCATCCCTCGAATTCACCGTTAGGTCGCCACACGATGCGCGCCGTGCCTTCGCTGGACACACCGCGTTTGCGGCTCCGACAGTTCGCTGAGTCGGATCTTGACGAGTATGCCGAGCTGTGTGCGGACGCCGAAGTAATGCGCTACGTTGGCGATCGCGGTCCGTTGTCACGCGATGACGCCTGGCGTCAACTCGCGATGCTGGTCGGGCACTGGGCACTGCGCGGCTATGGAATGTGGGCGGTTGTGGAGCTCGGCAGCGGCGCTTTCGTAGGTCGTGTGGGTCTTCACTATCCCGAAGGCTGGCCCGAGCCCGAAATCGCTTGGGCGCTCGCGCGGCGCTATTGGGGCCGGGGGTACGCGTTTGAGGCCGCAACTGCGGCTCTCGACATAGCCTTCGATCGGCTCGGGTGGTCGCGAGTCATCAGCCTGATCGCCCCGTCAAATCTCCGTTCAATTCGTCTCGCCGAACGCCTTGGTGAGCGCTTCGAGCGCAGTCTCGTCGTGCGGAGTCATGAATTGAGCCTCTACGCGGTCGAGCGGAGGGACCAACGTGTGGCCTGACACTGGGTGGAGGGTCCATGAAGGGCTGACGCTTGCGCACACCGGCACGGGAAGGCAATGTGTGCCCGCGGCGTGTGCGCGGCGTTTATGGGCGGCCGCTCAACTTCGCCGTTAGGTGGCAGCGTGGCTCCAGTCGTACATTTCACCTTCGGTACTCATGTTCCGGTAGACACCGTGGCGAGTTGGCTTAGCACCATCGGCGCGTGTGGCATCGTGCGTGCCATCCAAGGCTCCGAGAGAAGCTACGCGGTCACGGTGCGTCGCGCAGGGGCGATGGAGTACCTGGAGACGCTGCTGAGGGAAGGAGAAAGGCGCGAGGTTCTCGCGCGGCGGTACGCTGCTCCCTGAGTATAGTTGCAGGCGAACCAGTCACGTATGGCGCCAACGTTGGTGCTCCTGCCCGGGATGGACGGGACGGGTGACTTGTTCGCACCGCTGGTTGCGGCACTAGGTCCGCACATGCGCACAATCATCGTGCGCTACCCGGACGAGCCCCTCGACTACGCCTCGCATGAGGAGATCGCACGCGCCGCTCTGCCACTAGGGCATCCGTTCATCCTGCTTGGCGAATCATTTTCGGGACCGATCGCGGTTTCGATTGCGGCTTCTGCTCCAAGGGGGCTTAGAGGCTACGTCCTGTGCTGCTCTTTCGTTCGCTCTCCACGTCGGCTGCTTCGATGGTTTCGGCCGTCGCTGGGGCTTTTGCCCGCACACCGTGTTCCATACGCCGTGACGGCATACTTCTCAATGGGCCGCTTTGGCAGCACGGACCTGCAACGCCTGCACGCCCAGACTCTTCGCCGAGTCTCGTCGCGGGCTCTCGTAGCGCGCCTCAGGGCCATCGCCACCGTTGATGCGAGCAGCGCCCTGCAGCGGGCGAAGGTCCCGGCCGTCTATCTTCGCGCCACGGAGGACCGGCTGGTCCCCAAGTCGGCTTCGGAGCGTTTCACCCGGCTATCGGCAGGTTCACGGGTCGTGGATATTGAAGGACCCCATCTCTTGCTTCAGGCTAGACCCGAGGCCGCCGCGAGGCCCATTCGTGAGTTCGCAGACCAGCTTGGGTGAGGAGGGGTCCATGACCGGCTCATACGTGCACGCCGCCGGTGCTGGAAGACAGTGTGCACCCGCGGCGCCTGACGGGCGCCGTTGCGCGACCCCTCGACCTCACCCTTAGAACCAGGTATGCGGTCCTTCGCTGGCGCCTTTGCGGAACTCGCCTTCGATTTGTCGTTGGAGCTGCGCGCGACGGGCCGCGCCGATCTTGCCCGCGAGTTGGAAGCCTGCACCGTAATGGCCGTCAGTTATGACCCGGAAACCGACGTTGGACTGATCGCTCTGGAGCCGCAGCGCCAGTTGAACGCGGTGGAACGAAACGTTGTTGGGCAGAAGCTTGGTCAAGTTATCCCGTTCTCAGGCACACCCTATGCCTCGCTGCAACTGGATAATTTTGGGCGCGTAGTCGCGGTTGAACTCGTGGCGCCACCGCGGAATTTGCGGTGGATATTGCGGCCCGCTTCTAACTATCGCTGGAGGGGTCGGTGAACCGGGCTGCTGCGATCGCTCGCAATCGATCCGGACGGCAACAACCGGGAGGCGGTGTTTCGCGAGCGCTGAATGAATGGGGAACTTCATCGTTGGACGGCCTGCCTGACGCTCCTGCAGAATCCGCTCGCGCGCATCAGTGTCGGGCGCAAGGCATTTTCGCTTTATGGCGCAGTACCGGAGAGAACAATGAACCTCGACAGAAAGTTTTTGATTTGGGGTTTGGGTTACGCAGCCGTGGGAATTTCCCTGGGACTCTACATGGCGGCCTCGCAGAACCATGGGGAGCTGGTCACCCATGCGCACATTCTCTTGGTGGGCTTCGTGCTGTCCCTGGTATACGGGATTATTCATAAATTGTGGTTGGAGAAGCCCAATCGAGCGATTGCGAATACCCAGTTTGTATTGCACCAGGCAGCCGCCGTAACGGTCTCCGTGGGCTTGTTCCTGCTCTACGGAGGCCTGGCGACGGAGGCTACCCTGAGTCCAATCCTTGGCGTTGCTTCGGCGGCCGTGCTCCTCGGCATGCTGCTCATGCTGTACCTGGTTGTACGGTTTGGCAGCGGTAAGGTCGTTACGGAGAGCGCGTGAGTACCGAACGAGGGTGCGTATGCTGATCCGGCGCCCCCGGGACGTGCGATGAAGGAGACCTTCAGCAACGTGTATGAGGACGCCGATCGCGCTCGAGCGTATGCGGAGCTCGAGTTCCCGGGCACGTATTACCTGGCCTTTCGCGATCTGCCCGTGCTTGTGCGCAAGCACGTGCGCGGCAGGCGAGCGCTGGACTTTGGCTGCGGCACGGGCCGCTCGACGCGGTTCCTGAAAGACCTCGCCTTCGAAGTGATCGGCGTGGACGTCTCGGAAGTCATGCTCGATCAGGCCCGTGCGCGCGATCCCCATGGCGACTATCGCCTGGTCGTTGACGGCACCCTGGCGGAATTTGGCAGCGGCGCGCTCGATCTGATCCTTGCCGCATTCACCTTCGACAATGTCCCGACCGACCAAAAGACCTCCGCGTTGCGGGAGCTTCGGCGTCTCCTCGCTCCCGCTGGCCGTCTCGTTGCGGTGGTGTCGTCCTCGGCCATCTACTGGCACGAGTGGGCGTCCTTCAGCACCCGGGACTATCCTGCCAACCGCAGTGCCCGCGACGGTGACGCCGTTCGGATCGTCATGCTGGACGTACCCGACCGTCGTCCCGTCGTCGACATCCTGTGCAGCGATGCGCATTACCGCGAGCTTTTCGAGGCTGTCGGCCTGTGTGTCGTAGACGCCATCAGGCCTCTGGCGACCGGCGCCGAGTCAGTGCAATGGGTGAGCGAGACCACGGTTCCGCCGTGGACCCTCTACGTCCTGGCCGGAGGTGCGTGATGTCGAAGGAAATCATCAAATGGTTCCCGGGGAATGCGCCGGCCCGTCAAGGCGCCAAGCTGCCGATTCGGCCCAAAGGGATCAGAATCTCCATTGCCGTCGTCGCGGTGGCTTGACAGGTGCGCGCGTCGGCAGCGCCGTCCGAGCATCGCGCAAGTCGCAGGCTGCTGCTGCTGCGCGCAATTCTCGCGTTCTTGGCCCTGCCGGCGCTGGTGGGGTTTGCGATCCCGGTCTGGCTCGGCTCATCGACTGACCGTTCGGTGCGGCACTTCGTGCCGGCGCTGGCGTTACTGTGTCCGGGTACGCTGCTGCTTTTTTGGTGCGTGCGCGAATTCTACGTTGCAGGGCGTGGTACGTTGGCGCCCTGGGATCCCCCTCGGCATCTCGTAACCACCGGTCCGTACCGAATTTCCCGCAACCCGATGTACATCGGCGTCATGACGATTCTCGCGGGCTGGTGTGCGCTCTGGGGTGCGCGCGCGCTTATCATCTACTCGGTGTCAGTCGCGATAGGTTTTCATCTGCGGGTGCTGCTGTACGAGGAGCCGTGGGCGGCCCGCCGCTTCGGATCAGAGTGGGACGCTTACCGGGCTCGGGTCCCGCGGTGGGTCGTTTAGCGTTCTATGACGCACAGCTTCTCTATTGAATACCGGGGGAACCTCGAGGCCTGTCGGACCGAGGCGAGGATCCTGCGACCTTCGGACGAGCCCCAGGCGGCGCTCATCGCCATCGTCTATGACACCGCGCAAGGCATGGTGGTCGAGTACTTTGGTTCGGCCTTGAAGAATCCCGCCGCTGTGCCGGGGCTGGATGCCGCGGTCACAGAGGCTCGAGCAGAATTGCATCACTACATAAATCGCCGGGGCGAGAACCGACCGAAAGGCATCACGCGGCCAGGTTTGTCTTTGTGGCTGACCGAACGGGACGATGAGACGGTGATGGGGATACCTCACGAGTGAGGTCGAAGCCTGAGGAGGGCTGGAACTGCCGATGCGGCGCAGGGGTGTGAACACCGCACGCGCCGGAGCGTGGCCGGGAGTTCCGCGCGGCCGCTCAACTTCACGACCAGGTGGCAGGTGATCAGTTACGGTCCGCTGATCGATCGAACGCACCAGGCGTGGAAGCTGCACGCCGTCAACATCGGGGTTTTGTTGGCCATAGTTGTCCACGCCGTGGCGCGCTGGGTTCTTCGCGGGATCACGGCTCGCGAACTGGCGCTGTTCTCGGGCGCATCGGCGCTGATTGCGGCTGGCAGCCTGTTTATCTTTTTCGGGACCGTCAGGTGCCCGGCTTGTGGCGCAAACTGGGCGTGGCGTGCAATCAAAGCGCGGGCCGGACGGTGGTTGGAGTGGCTGCGGGAGCAGCAGGCGTGCCCGGTCTGTGGTGCAAGTGGTAACGTGGCCCCTGACAAGGACCTTGAGAGATGAGTGAAGGCCAAGTCGTTGTCTGCTCCGGGGTTACGGCCCCGCAACTTCATCCTTAGATCTCGATATGCGACTCACTCCGCAAGTTCCCGTCCTTCGCCGGTGGCGCGCTTGGGGCGTCGCGCTCTTCGTGGCCGAGATCTGTTGGTTCGCGCTCCTGCGACCGCGCGTCTCCGGACACTTCCGCTCGATCCTCCTGTTGGCGCTGCTGCCCCTCACGGTTGTCGGGTACGTTTACCTCATGGCGGCTGCCTCCATGTACCTCTCCGAGCGCTCCTGGGATTTTCGGCTTCGCCAGATGATTGTCGTCATGCTCGGGCTCAGCGTCGGGTGTTTCGTATTCGCGCTGCTGTGGCTCGCGAAGGTGCACTTCGAGGGCGAGGTTGGCTGAAGGAGGCCCCCTGCCGAGATATGAGATCACGGTTCAGGGTCGAGGCGTTGCGGTGCCGATCGAGGGTTCTGTGGCCGTTGGTTTCTTTCGACTCGTCCAGGTCCGGGCCAGGGATCCCGTGGAAGCCGAGATTCGCGCGGTAGAGGCCGTCAAGGCTGACTGGTCTGCGAGCGCCTACGCCTTCAGGAACCGTGGTGCTGCGCCCTACCTGACGATCTTCCGCGTCGGTTTGTTGTCCTGGTGGCACAGAATTCTGGGCGCACCGAAGGGATACATCTTCTTCGGAGACGACGGAGTGCAGATGTCAGCCGAGAGCCGCGGGCGGGATCCCTGAAGGGTGGCGGTCTGCCGGGCCGTTGGACGGCTTAAACTCCGCTCTCGGGTGCTACACTCGTCGATGAGTTATGGCGAAGGCGTATTGGATTTCGGCGTACCGCTCGGTACGTGACGCCGTGGCGCTGGCCGCGTACGCGAAGCTCGCCGGCCCCGCAATCGAGGCGGCTGGAGGGCGCTTCCTCGCGCGAGCTCTGCCGGCGCGTGTTTACGAAAACGGGCTCGAGGAACGCATCGTCGTCGTCGAGTTTGCCAGCCTCGCGCAAGCCATCGCCGCGCACGACAGCGCGGCGTACCAGAACGCGCTGCGCGCGCTTGGAAACGGCGCCGACAGGGATCTGCGCATCGTCGAGGGCGTATCGTGAGATGTCAGCCGATTTGGTGATGACGCGCGCGATCATCGCCTCGCTCGTATCTTCGATATCCGGCCCGCAAAATGTCCGCCCAAATCATCATCCGAGGCGTTCAGCAAAGCGACTACGACGCCTGGCGACCGCTGTGGGATGGATATAACGCCTTCTACGGCCGGTACGGCCCCGCCGCGCTTCCTGAAGAAATCACCCAGGCCACCTGGGGAAGATTCTTCGATCCCTGCGAGCCGGTGAACGCCATGGTGGCGGAGGAGAGCGGGCATCTCATCGGCCTCGTGCACTATCTTTTTCATCGCAGTACCAGCCGTTTGAACGGTATCTGTTACCTGCAGGATCTTTTTACCGCGGAGCATGCCCGCGGTCGCGGCGTCGGCAGGCGCCTCATCGAGGCGGTGTACGAGGCGGCGCGTAACGCCGGAAGCTCGCGCGTGTATTGGCAGACCCAGGTCGGCAACCAGGCGGGGCGCGCACTCTATGACAAGGTGGCCAAGCATTTCGGCTTCATCGTCTACTCATATGAGCTGTGACCTCCGATGGCCCTCACCGAGCTCGAGACGGCACGGGTCCGCAAGACCGTAGGAGCCTTCGTCGAAGGCCGCCGCTTGCCGCACCTTCGCGAGAAGCTCGATCTCGCCTTTCGCGTCTCGGGTCAGAGCGTGGAGATTTTCGAGGTGCGGCCGGCCTTCGGTGGTGCGCCGGGCGAGAAAGTCGAAATCCCGGTCGCCAAGGCGACCTATGTGCGCGCGGTGCGCCGCTGGCGGGTCTTCTGGATGCGTCAAGACATGAAGTGGCACACTTACCAGCCCGTGCCGGATGTTGCCACGATCGAGGAGTTCGTCGCCCTGGTGCGGGAGGACAGGAATGCCTGTTTCTTTGGCTGAGCGGGGTTTGCTCGAGCCGGGTGCGCCATCTTAGAGCCGCGTGCTGTGAGCACCTGAACAAGGAGCGAGCGTGCTGCCGGTCGAGCTCACGCATTACATCCGCGGGCACATTCCACTGGCCAGGGCGATGGGCATGGCGGTGGTGTCGATCGAGGAGAACGCAATCGTTCTGCAGGCTCCGCTCGCGCCAAACATAAATCATCAGCAGTCGGTATTCGGTGGCAGTGCCTCGGCACTCGCGATCCTTGCCAGCTGGGCGCTGCTGCATGTCCGCCTGCGTGCCGAGGGCATCGCCGACCGCGTGGTGATCCAGCGCAATACCATGGAATACCGGCATCCGATCCGCGGGGAGTTCACCGCCCGGGCCACGCTGGAGCATCCCGAACGCTGGAGAAGTTTCACGGCCGCGCTCGCGCGCAAGGGCAAGGCGCGGGTGACCGTGTCGGCGGTGCTCGAGCACCTGGATCGCATCGCGGGGACCTTCACGGGCGAGTTCGTCGCGCTGAGTGCGGGCGGCAAAGCCAGCGACGTGGGCGGGCCCTGATCGGCCGATGAAATGCCCGACGCACCGGCAATGAGCCGCACGCCGCCGCACTACACCGGCAGTTGCCTCTGCGGCGCGGTTCGCTATGAGCTTGGCAGCGAGCTCGGCCCGATCGAGGTCTGCTACTGCCAGATGTGCCGCAAGGCATCGGGCGGTCCGCTCGCGACCAATGCACCGGTCGCGGCGGATGCATTTCATCTCAGCGCCGGCTCGGATCGGCTCGCCGCCTACGAGTCATCACCCGGCGAGCGGCGATTTTTTTGCGCCCGGTGCGGCTCCCCGATCTACAGCCAGCGCGCGGACACACCCAAGGTGTTGAGGATTCGCGTGGGCACGATCAACGAGCCCCTGAACGTGCGGCCGGCGGCGAGCTACTACACCGCATCGAAATGCAACTGGTGGGAAATACACGATGCGCTCCCGCACTACGAGACCGAGTGACTGAGGGCGTTGGCGCGCCGCGTGCCACTTCCTGCATGGCGTTTGCCAAGCCGCCGCCCGTCGAAGCTCTCGACATGAGCCGCCTCAACATTGCGCTCCTCGCCTTTATCGCCGGGATCGCGGCCGCGCTGCTGGCGCTCGGTGTGGCGTTTCGCGCGACTCCGGGGGTCATCATGGCCGATGACATGGCCGGGGCGCTCGAGGCGGCTGCTGCACAACCGCTGTCCCGCTTTCCGGCCCGCTCGGTCATCTACGTGAAGAGCTCACTCGGACCGGTGCTGCTCGAGAAGCTCGCACCGAGGCATCCGGCGCTCACGCTCAGACCGTACGGCGAGCGGCCGCCCGACAACTGTGCGGAGCACGATCCGGCGACTCCCCGCTGCGAGCGCGATGACTTCGTGAAGCTCGAAGTCCTGTCCGAGCCGATCCCCGGCACACTGCTCGTGGCAGTCGGCACCTCGAGGGCATTCGGTCAGTCGCTGCTCGTCAAGATTCTCGGGCAATGGCACGTGCTCATCGATCGGTCCTACGACCTCTGAGGGCGTAGGCTATGGCGCCTGCCATGCGTCGCTTCCTGTTAGCCGTTGCGCTTCTCTTCGCGGTCAGCGTTGCCGCATACGCCGCGCTCCTGGCATGGGGCAGCGCACCGGCATGGCTGCGAAATCCGCTCGCCGGCTTCGTCGAGCCGGGCGCCACCGTCTGGTGGTTCGCACTCGGTGGCCCGTTCCAGGCCGCTCCGCGCACGCTCGCCGGGATCCTGTGGGCCTCCATCGCCAACACCGCGGTGTGGCTCGTCCTGGTCGCGCTCGCGCGCCTCATGGCACGAATCTTCGGCGGCCGCATGGCGCGGCGATGATGCGCGCACTGCTTCTCGCGCTCATCCTCACCGCTCCCGCGGCCGCTCACATGGCCGAGGGGTCCGCCGGCTGGACGCCGAACGACATCAGCGTCTCACAGACCGAGGCTGTGCGGCCGGGCGCCGCCAACACACGGTTCGAAGTCGGCCAGAGCGGCGATGCGCGCATCGCGCTCGACCTGCGCGATGCGGGCGCGCACATCAAGGGCACGATTCTCCTGGTTGCCGGCCGCTGGATGCTCACGCAGGGATTCGCGGCTGCATCCGCCAAGGAGGTCGAGGCACTCGATGCCGCGACCTTGAGCTCCCAGCTCGTGATCGTGCTGCTGACCGCGGTGCTGCCGCACGGCCCGCCTGCCGCAGGTGCGCCCCAACACGTGCGGTTTGCGGAAAAGAACCACCCGATCCGTATCGAGACCGTCACGAAGTCCGCCGAGTATCGCGCGCCCTGGACGGTGGTGGGCTCGGTGAGCGTGCCGGCCGCCAACGCGCCCGTGAACTATCAGCTGTCCTTCACTTACTCCGACGAGGGCAGCGCGCGCACCCTGGACTTTACCGGCACCGTCGCAACCGTCGGCTCGCCGCTCGAGTTGCCCGACTCGATGAAGCTCGCCGGATGGAAGATTCGCCGAATCGGCGCGGATCCCGGCGGCGCGCAGGCGCCGCTCCCGAAGGCCGCTACGGTTGGTGAGCTGCGGCGGCTCGAGTGAGCCGCGACTTGCCCGCCGTGGCGCACTCAGAGTAGGTTGAGGACGTGTCGAAACTCTGTGTCAGAAGCTTCGCCGTTTCGATCGATGGCTACGGCGCCGGCCCCGGGCAGGATCTGCACAATCCCCTCGGGGTGCGCGGCCCGGAGCTCATGGAATGGTTCTTCCAGACGCGTGTCTGGCGGAGCCTGCACGGCGAGACGGGCGGCGGAACCGGGAAGACCGGGGAAACCGGCGAGACCGGCGTCGACAACTCCTTCGCGGAGCAGGGCTTCGCTGGCATCGGCGCCTGGATACTCGGACGCAACATGTTTGGTCCGATCCGCGGGCCGTGGCCGGATGAGAGTTGGCGGGGCTGGTGGGGCGAAGAGCCGCCCTATCACACGCCGGTGTTCGTGCTCACGCACCACCCGCGCGCGCCGCTCACGATGGCGGGTGGTACCCAATTTCATTTCATCACCGCCGGCATCCACGCGGCGCTCGAGCAGGCGCGCAGCGCCGCAGGCGGCCGCGACGTGCGGGTCGGCGGCGGTGTTGCCACGATCCGGCAGTACCTGCGCGAGGGCCTCATCGATGAGTTGCATCTCGTGATGCCGCCGGTGCTGCTCGGCTGCGGCGAGCATCTCCTCCAGGGCATCGACCTGCGCGCCCTCGGCTACGCGTGCACCCGGAGCGTTGCCGGGGAGCGGGCGACGCACCTCTACCTGCGGCGCGAGCGCTGAGGCTCGCACGGCGGCGCCCGAGCGCACCATGCGGTTGTGGACAAGTGAGAAAGCGCAACCCAACCCTTTACCGGCAACGGCGCCGCGAGCGCTCACCCGACCCGCACCCGCTCTTTCGCATCGTCCCGGGCGGCATCGAGAGTTGGGAGCGCACCAACCGTCGTGCGTATCACCAGCGGGGCGCCACGCGCGCACGCGGTCAAGGAGACAAAGCGTGAGCTACCACCTGAGCATCGAAGCGAAGCCGGGGTACCTGCACTTCGTCGTGACCGGCGATAACACCCGCGAGAACGTGCTGCGTTACATGGAAGAGGTAGTGCGCGAGTGCACGCTGCGCCAGTGTTTCCGTGCTTTGATCGAGGAGCGGCTGCAGGGCCCGCGGCTCGGAACGCTGGATGTCTTCGAGATGGTTTCCGCCGGCAGCACGCGCTTCCTGCGGGCACCGAAGGCGATGGCGTACGTGGATGCCAACGCGCGCAGCCAGGAGATGATGCAGTTTGCCGAGAACGTGGCGGTCAACCGCGCCTTTCCGGTGCGCGTGTTTCCGACGGTCATGGCCGCAGAGCGCTGGCTGCAGAGCGAGCAGCAGAGCGTCTCAGCCGATGCCGCAGCCGGAGCGCGGCGCGGGCTTACTCGGCTTCGGCCTTGATCGGACGGCTCATGAGCGCCCGCACCGCATCCCTCGCGGGCAGCTTCTCGTACAACACGCGATAGACCATGGCGCACAGTGGCATCTCCACGGCGGCGCGCGCCGCGACCACCTCGATGGCGCGCGCGGCGGCATAGCCCTCCACCGCCTGGCCAATCTCGGCGAGTGCCGCCTCCGGGGTGCGGCCGGCGGCGAGCAGCAGCCCGAAACGGCGGTTGCGTGACTGATCGTCGGTGCAGGTGAGCACCAGATCCCCGAGGCCCGCGAGGCCCATGAACGTGTCCGCACGCGCGCCGAGCGCCACTCCGAGACGGGTCATCTCCTTCAGTCCTCGCGTGATGAGCGCGACGCGCGTGTTGGCGCCGAACCCGAGCCCGTCGGAGAGTCCGGCGCCCACCGCCAGAGCGTTCTTCACCGCACCACCGATCTCGACGCCCATGATGTCAGTCGAGGTGTAGGCGCGGAAATTCTCCGACGACAGCTCGCGTGCCAGCGCCTGCGCATAGGCGGCATCGGGCGAGGCGACCGTCATGGCGGTCGGCAGCCCCGCGCCGACCTCGCGCGCGAAGGTCGGCCCCGAGAGCACGGCCACGCGCCGCTCGGCACCCAGCACTTCGCGTGCGATTTGGTGCGGGAGCTTGCCGCTGCCCTGCTCGAAGCCTTTCGTCGCCCAGGCGACGTGCATCGGCGGAGTGAGGTGCGGGGCGAGCTCGCCGAGCAGCTCGCGCAGCGCCGGGCTCGGAACGACGACGAGCAGATCGCGCGCCCCGGCGACCGCGGCACGCAGCTGCGGCTCCACTTGCAGTGAGGGCGGGAAGGGCACACCCGGGAGATAACGCGGGTTGGAGCGGCTCTCGGCCAGGGCCGCGAGCCGCTCGGGACTGCGCCCCCAGAGCCGCACGGGGCGCCCGCTGCGCGCGAACTGGATCGCGAGCGCCGTGCCCCACGAGCCGGCGCCGAGCACGGCGACCGGCAGGCCCGTGGAACGTGCGCTCATGCGCTCGCGCGTCAGTTGGTGACGGCCGGCTGCGCCTGGTTGGCGGCGTACAGCGCGTCGAAGTTGACGGGCGGCAGAAGAAACTGCGGGAAACCGCCCTGGCTCACGAGCTGCGAAACGGCCGCTCGGGCGAAGGGAAAGAGCACCCCCGGGCAGATGGTGCTGACGGCACGCTTGAGATCCGCTTCGCCGAGGTTACGGATGACGAACAGGCCCGCCTGCTTGACCTCGACGAGGAAGATGGTGGCCTCGCCGTGCTTGGCCGACACGGTGACCGTCAACACCACCTCCCGCACCTCGGGACCGAGCGCGGTGGAGGTGGTCTGCAGGTCCAGGTTGATCTGCGGGTTCCAGTTGCCCTCGATACGCGGCCCGTTCGGCGACTCGTACGAGCAGTCCTTCAAGTAGACATTCTGCAGCGCCAGCACCGCGGTGGACTCGGGGGGCGTGGAAAGCGGCAGGCCGTCGGCTGTCTCATTCATGGTCTCAAGACTCCGGTTACTTCAACAGGGCATCGAGGCGCCCGTCCGCATCGAGCGCCTCCAGGTCATCGGATCCGCCCACGTGGGTCTCACCGATGAAAATCTGGGGTACGGTATCGCGGCCGCAGCGCGCGCGCATCTCCTCGCGCGCGGCGGGGTCCGCTTCCACGTCGATCTCCTCGACCGCCACCCCCTTCTCCGCGAGCAGGCTGCGCGCGCGGAAACAGTACGGGCACCAGTCGGTGACATACATGAGGACCTTTGGGGCACTCATCGGCTCTCGAGAGCAGCTTCAGGCGCGCGACACGGGCAGGTTGTCCGCGCGCCACGCGGCAAGTCCGCCGCGCAGCGCGAACACCCGGGTGAAGCCCTGGGCGGCGAGCTGGCGCACCGCCGCCGCGCCGAGCGAGCCGCTGTCATCGTACACGACGACTGTCTTTTCCTTATGCTTCTTCAGCGTGTCGCCGGCGCTCACGATCTGGTCGCTGCTCATCTGCCGGGCGCCGTTCAGGTGGCCGGACTGGTACTGCTCGAGCGGACGCAGGTCGAGCAGCAGCGCGCCCTGGTTCATGAGGCGGATGAGCTCCTGGGGGGACACCGCACGCAGGCCTTCCGAGCGCATGCGCATTTCGTATACAACGACGGCGATCGCCAGCACGGCGGTCGCAGTGGCGAGCCAGGGGTGATGGCTGGCGAACTCGAGGATACGATCCATGCGTAGGCAGGGCAGGCCCCGGGCGCAAAAGGGCGCGCATTATAGCGTCCCAACGCCCCGCGGCATCCCGCAGCAGGGCCGCAAGCGGCTGGCGGGGTGGCTGGGGTCACTCTGCTCAGGTGTGTGCCTCATCCTCCGGGCGCAGGCCCTGGCGGTGACGGCGCTGGCCCTTGCTGCGGGCTGCCTCGCCCCCCTCGCCGCCGCCCCCGCCCCGCACGCGGAGTCGGACGCCCGCAAGGCGGAGGAGCAACTGCAGGCGGTCAAAGCGGAAATCGAGCGGGTGACGCGCGAGGTGAGCACGGAGCAGGTCGAGCGCGATCGGCTGACGCGCGAGCTGCGCGGGGCCGAGCTCTCCGTGGCCCAGGCGCGCGATGCGCTCGCCGATGTGCGGCACGAGCGTGCCGAGGATGCCGCGCGGCGTGCCGCGCTCGCCGGCGAGAAGCGTGCGCGCGAGACACAGCTCGATCAGAACCGTGCCGCGCTCGCCGGGCAGATGCGCGCCGCCTATCTCATCGGCCGGCAGGAGCCGGTGAAGCTGCTGCTCAACCAGAAGGATCCCGCGCTCGCCGGGCGCATGTTTGCCTACTACAGCTACTTCGGCCGCGCGCGTGCCGGACAGATCCGCCTCATCGAGGATGATGTGCGGCGCCTCGCCGAGCTCGATGCGCAACTCGAGGCTGAGGACGCGAAGCTCGCGCAGCTCGAAGAGCAGCAACGCGCTCAGCTCAATCAACTCGAGCAGGCGCGCGAGCGTCGCAGCCACGTGCTGGTGAGCCTCGAAGCCCAGTCCCGCTCCCGTGCGCAGAATCTCGAGCGGCTGCGCGCACAGCAGTCGGGACTGGAGAAGCTGGTGCGCGAGTTACGCGCCGCCATGGAGCGCTTTCCGGTCGAAGGAAACGATGCCTTCACGCGGCTGCGCGGCAAGCTCGCCTGGCCCGTGAGCGGGCGGCTGGTCGCCCGTTTCGGCGATTCCCGCGCGGGCGGGGTGCGCTGGGATGGGGTGCTGGTGGCCACCGAGCGCGGGGCGCCGGTCAAGGCCGTCTGCCAGGGCCGGGTGATCTACGCCGACTGGCTGCCGGGCCTCGGCCTCCTGACGATCGTCGACCACGGCGATGGCTATCTGAGCCTTTACGGGCACAACGAGCGGCTCTACAAGGCCGCCGGCGAGCAGGTCGCGGCCGGCGACACCATCGCCGCCGCGGGGGATAGCGGCGGGAGCGCCCGCCCGGAGCTGTATTTCGAGATCCGCAAGGCCGGGAAACCGGTCGATCCGAGGCCCTGGTTCAAGGCCTCCGACCCCTAGGGCACCCCATGAAATTGCGCTCACCGTGCTGGGCAGGCACACGGTGACCGGCAAGACGCGCAATTTCATGGGGACCCCGCCGCGCACCCCCCGAAATCTGGCGGGGACCCCGCTAGAAGAGGGCTGATTCGGGCCGCCATCCCCCGGGTGTGATTGGGGTCAATATTTGCGGGCTCCCGGGCTCGGGAGTGCGCGGATTCGCCAAATTGCGCAAGGACTGCCGCGGCCGGAAGCGCAATCGTCTCAAGTGCCATGAGTGCGCTTCCGTTCAGCGATTACGTTCCGGGCCAGCCCGGTGAGCGCTTCGATCCCTACGTACGGCTGATCCGGTCGCTCCTGCCCCGCACCTCCTGCGTGGCGATGTTCGGGCCGGCGGGCGAGCTGCTCTGGACGACCGAAGCCGTGGCGGGTCCCGACCTGATCAATATCGTCGACGATGCGCTCCTTTCCACGCGCGCGAACCCCGAGAGCGCCGGGCAGGTGCGGCTGCTCGATGGCAACGTCCCGGTGTACGTGTGGGCACTGCGCGATGAGGAACGGCAGCTGCTGTCGCTGCTCGCGGTCGTCGGCCGCGGGAACGACCTGAACGACCGGCGCAGCCACGATTTTTCTTTCGTCTGCCAACTGCTCGCGCCGGCGGTCGAGTGCCTGCGGCGCGAGCTGATCGCGCGGGCGGCAATCGATGAGCTCACCCACACGGTCGGGGGGCTCGACAAGGACCTGAACCTGCTCCTGACGCAGGACAGCGCAGAGTTGCCCACCGCGGAGTCCGGCGCCGGCGATCTGCAGCAGCTGCTGCAGCAGACCATCGAGCACCTGCGGGCGAGCACCGGCGCACTGCTCGTGCCGGAAAAGAACGTCATGCTGGTGCGGTCGGCGGACGCCCGCCCGCCGGACACGCAGTTCTGGATGCGCGCGCACCGCCGCCTGATGCCACTCGCGCAGGCGCAGCGTGAGCCCCTCATCCTGAACGAGACCCAGTCGATCGAGGCGCCCGAGGCGTTCCCCTTCCGGGTGCTGTGCTGCTCGCTGCGCTCGCGCACCGGCCGCACCGTCGGGGTGCTCGCGCTGTTGCGCGAACCGCTCGCCGAGCACTTCGGCGCGCGCGATGCGCACGTCGGGGAGATCCTCGCCCGCAAGGCGATGAGCGCCATCGAGAGCAACTACGACCCCCTGAGCGGTCTCTATACGCGCCCCTCGTTCGAGCGGCGTGTGAAGGCGGTGGTCGCCGATGTGAAGACCACCCCCTGGAGTGCGCTCTACATCGATGTCGACCAGCTGCACGCGATCAACGAGAACTCCGGCATGCACGTCGGGGATGCACTCCTCGGGCAGCTCGGCGAGTTGATTCGTCAGCGCCTGCCGCCCGGCGCGTTCGGGGCGCGGATCTCGGGGGATCGCTTTGCGCTCATGCTGCCCGCACGGGTGCACGATGCGGAAGCTTTCGCCGAGGCACTCCGCGAGGGGACCGAGCGGCTCGCGGTGGTGAGCGCCGAGGCGCGGCTGCCGGTGTCGATCAGCGCCGGGGTCGCCCCGGTCGACTCCCAGGCGAACGATCTCGCGCAGGTGCTCGCACCCGCCGAGACCGCCTGCAAGGCGGCCAAGGACCGCGGCCGCAACCGCGTCGAAGTCTACCAGCCGAGCGACGCCAGCATCGTGCGCCGCCACGCCGACATCGGCATGGCGGGGCAGGTGCGCGAAGCCATCGAGACCGGACGGCTGCACCTCGATGCGCAGCTGATCCTGCCCTTCGCCGCCGCCGAGAGCGCGCGCCCGCACTACGAGCTGCTGCTGCGCATGACCGATGAGAGCGGCCGCACGATGGGACCCGACAATTTCCTCTCGGCGGCGACCCGCTACCAGCTGATGCCGGTCATCGACCGCTGGGTAGTCGCGCACGTCATCCAGGCACTTCAGCCGCGCGCCGGGATTCTCGAGGGCAAGGCGCTCGGCTTTGCCATCAACTTCTCCGGGCAGTCATTGAACGACGACGGCTTCGCCGACTACCTGATCAAGAGCATCGGCGCGAGCGGCCTCGATCCCGAGCTCTTCTGCTTCGAGCTCACCGAGAACGCCACCGTGTCGAATCTCGCGCGCACCGAGGCGCTCATGCGGCGCTTGCGCCAGCTCGGGTGCGGTGTGGCGCTCGATGATTTCGGCACCGGGCTCTCCTCGCTCTCGTGCCTGCGCCAGCTGCCGGTGACCATGCTGAAGATCGACGGCAGCTTCGTGCGCGATGTGCTGAAGGATGCGCGCGCCGAATCCATGGTGCGGGCCATCGCGCAGCTCGCCCGCAGCATGTCGATCACGACGGTGGCCGAGTACATCGAGACCGAGGCGATCAGCGCGCGTATCGCGGAGCTCGGCGTCGACTACGGGCAGGGCTTCGCGATCGGTAGGCCCATTCCGCTCGCCGACCTCCTCACCGAGCTGCCGCTGCCGAACGTAGCGGCGGCGGATGATCCCGACGCCACCGGCGAGCGTGAGCAGATCACGTGGTTCGCAGGAGCCGCACGCTGATCGCGCCGCCTGAACCCCGGGCGCTTCCCTCCGATCACACGAGCTCGCAAGCACTCGAACGCTGAAACTGAGGTCTCCGCATCATGTCGACGTCCTCACGCACGCTGATCGCCCTCACCGCGGGGACCTTCCTCGGCTTCTGCGGGGCGCTGACCAGCGGAGTCCTTGCCGACCGGCCGACCACCTGGCCGGCGGGCGAGGTGAAGACCAATCACAACGCGCCTCCCTGGCAGGAGGCGAGTCTTTTCGCGGAGGTCTACGAGCGCATCAAGCGCGATTACGTCGACGAGGTCGACGACCACGCGCTGATGGAGAAGGCGATCCGCGGCATGGTGGCGGCGCTCGATCCCCACTCCGCCTACCTCGACAGCCAGGAGTTCGACGAGATCCGCCTCTCGACCATGGGCTCCTACCCCGGGGTCGGGATCGAGGTGGTGGCGAGCGATGGGGTCGTGAAGATTCTCCGTCCGATCGATGGCTCCCCCGCACAGCGGGCGGGGCTGCGCGCCGGCGACCAGATCGTGCGCATCGATGGCAGCGACATCGGCGCCGACCTCGCCGGAGCCATTGCCCACATGCGCGGCAGCTCGGGAAGTCTGGTCACGCTCAGCGTCCGCCGTGTGGGGAGCGCCGAGCTGCTCGAGTTCGCGCTGAAGCGCGAGCAGGTCGAGGTGCACAGCGTGCTCGGGGAAAATCTCGAGCCGGGCTTTGGCTACGTCCGCATCACGACCTTCAGTGAGACCACATCCCAGGACGTAAGCCGGACGATTTTGCACCTGAAACGCGACAATCCTGAGGGAATCATGGGTCTGGTGCTCGATCTGCGAAACAATCCCGGCGGTGTCCTGGAAGCGGGTGTCGCGGTGGCCGATGCCTTCCTCGACTCCGGTGTGATCGTGACGGCCGATGGGCGGACCCCCGAGGCACGCTTCGAGATGGACGCGACGCGCGGGGATCTGATCAACGGTGCGGCGCTCGTGGTGCTCGTCAACGGGGGAACTGCCTCGGCCTCCGAGATCGTCGCGGGCGCGCTCAAGGATCACGGGCGCGCACTCCTCATCGGACGCAGGACCTACGGCAAGGGCTCGGTGCAGACGGTGATGCCGCTGTCGCGCGGGGGAGCGGTGAAGCTCACCACCTCGCGCTATTTCACGCCCTCGGGTGCCTCGATCCACGGCAAGGGCATCGTCCCGGACATCCTCGAGACCGGACCCGGGGAGCCTCCCGCCGAGCTCACCGGGGCCAAGGACGAGCAGCCGCTCACCGAGCGCGATGCCGATGTACGGCTGGGCCTCGCCGTGCTCAAGGAACGCCTGCAGACCGCGCACGTCACGCCAGCGCTCGTGAGCCGCGCATTCGTTCCTTAAAAGCAGCACCCTCGCCGCCTTACCGATATCCTCCCGCGCCATGCTGGCGTGGCTCATCGATCTCGTGCTGCATCTCGACCGACACCTGGTCGAGCTGCTGGCCCGTTATGACCTGTGGATCTATCCGATCCTGTTCGCGGTGATCTTCGCCGAGACGGGGCTGGTGGTGACGCCGTTCCTGCCCGGGGACTCGCTGCTCTTCGCCGTCGGAGCGCTGGCCGCGGTCGACACGAGCGGCACGCTGCGGGCGCCGCTCGCGAGCGTCGCGCTCGGCATCGCGGCCGTGCTCGGCAACACCGTCAACTACGGTATCGGGCGCGCCATCGGACCGCCGGCGTTCTCCGGGCGATACCGCTGGCTGAAGGTCGAGTACCTGCGCCGCACCGAGGAGTTCTTCCGCCGGCACGGCGGCATGGCGGTCACCCTCTCGCGCTTCGTGCCGATCGTGCGCACCTGCGCGCCCTTCGTTGCCGGGGTCGGCCGCATGCCCTTCGGGCGCTTTTGCGCCTATAACGTGGCGGGCGGATTTGCGTGGGTGCTGCTATTCGTGTGGGGCGGCTACCTCTTCGGCAACATCCCCTTGGTCAGGCGGAATTTCGGGCTCGTGACGCTCGCCATCATCGCGGTCTCGCTGGTGCCGCTGATCGCGACGCTGCGTGGCTCGCGGCGCCCGCCCGCCTGACCCGCGCCCGGGCCGCCCGCCGGTGTCAATGCTGCGGCGTCACTCCACCATCACCGCGCGGATCACTCCGATGAGCGCACCGACGAGCAGCGTTACGTTCGGGATGGCGGAGATCATGAAGCCGGCATGGCGGGTCTGGGCGGATTGCACGTAGCCGCGGAAGTACAACGCCCGCCCGATGATAAAGAGCGCCCCCAGCGCCACCGCGATCCAGGCGTTGATGTAGTGTGCGAACAGCCAGATCGAGGGCAGGAACAC
>Ga0306922_10001440_pt1 | contig 21209 bp, 19 predicted proteins | sample sta12Cox44000082_FD_203758 | JGI IMG/M metagenome (GOLD analysis project Ga0306922, IMG submission 203758) | Lab enrichment of tropical soil microbial communities from Luquillo Experimental Forest, Puerto Rico - statoxic.12C.oxic.44.000.082 (v2)... | ecosystem: Environmental > Terrestrial >... | reverse complement strand
TTGCGTCTCGTTCTGCTCGTCATCTTCCGCTCCGTCTGTTGCGACGGAACGGCTCCGAATCCAATTAGTCAACCGGTCCCAAATCCGGGGTCCACTTCACCCTACAAGGGCGTAAACCGTCGCTGTTAACAGCTGTTCCCCGCTTTCCTTGGCCTCAACGTTCCACGCCCACACCGTCGGGTAGCCTTCCGCAATGGGCTGCTGCTCAGGCGTGATGGCTTTAATCTCGAATGCGGGGCTATCGAGAGTTGCAATCATCTCAGAAGAAATGTGGAGCGTATCTTTGACTTCGGTAGTTCCAGAGGCAGGCGGTTTCTTAGCTGGAACGTGAAAACCCACTTCCGCTTCTACCTTGCGCTTATCACTAACCTTCATGGCCGTGGGGGCTCGGAGAGAAATATCCCCCTTCGGAAGTGCCTCCAGTATCGTTTTACGCCCGATTATTGCTTGCATCGCATTCGTGCTCTTACGCCCTAGTATCTCATGCAAGCCGTCCGCCTCCCTCTCCACTCCTGTCAGTGATTTTAATCGCTCGACTTGTGTCAGTGCTTTTAACTGCTCCTCTAAGAGGGTCGAACTCACCGGGGAGGCTCCTCCTGCAGCGGGCTCGGTAGCCGACGTATTCACTGTGGGTGCTTCAGGGACAATTGCGGGTGCTTCAGCAGGCCCTGTACCCGTGGCTTTCGCTTGAGCGGACTCCGTAGGGACAGCTTTCGGTTTGGGGCGGAGGGGGGAGGGATGGGGATGGGAGAAGGGTGGCGGGTTTCGGTAGGCGTACCTTCAGCGGGTGCTTCAGCGACTACTGCGGGTGTTTCAGCAGCAACTGGTGCTTCGGCAGCCGCTGTAGGGGTGGCTTTCAGTGGAGGGGGCACCGTAATCCGTGGGGAAGGGAAAGGGACCATCGGCGCCGTCACCGTCGGCGAGAGCCGGAATTCCAACACCGTCGTCGGCTGTCTCTTCGAGCAGGAGTGCGTCTGGAGACGCATCAGATAAGCCTCTCCAGAGTCGAGAAAATTGTAACGCTTACCGCCAATCGTGATGACAATGTCGCGCGGTCCCTCCTGCGCAATGCTCCAGTCGTGCGTCGTCTGAGCGCTACGACCATTCTCGCATTTCTCTATGATACGCCGGTGATCCGCATAAAACCTATACGAACTGCCTCGGCTGCATTCGGGCCCGTTTTTCTCTCCCCCCCAGGTCCAGAACTGAAATATCCATTCGCGCGAAGTACCGCCCGTCAACTTCTGCACCGCAGCCTCGACGGTCGTCGCGCCACCCTCTGGGCGGGCAGCTTTCGCTTCAGGGGTCGGTTGAGCGGGTTCCTGCGCGACAGTATCGGTCGCACTGTAAGTCGCAAGGAAAGCCACGAGGACGACAGAAGCCCCCAGCCGCAGGAGCAAACAATTTTCACGTGGCTTCGTCACAGGGAAATCTCCTCGACGCGCCAGTGCGTAAGTCTATCCTCAAAACCCCACTGTTCCAACTACCATTTATGCAAGCTCACACGATGGGCTAGGCGAGTGTCTGCCCGTTTCGGACGCGTGCCCCCCGCGCGGTGTTAGCGCGCCCGTGAGACCGCGCGCCGGGGTCTAAAAAACGTCCGCGCGGGCCCTTAACCTTCAGGGGTGTGTTTCGTTCACTACCTCCTTGCGCCATCCGGGCCTGCGCTTGCTCTCCGGGTGATAATCGGAGCTTGATTCATCATGCCGGTAATGGAGCCTCCGGATTTGAACGCAGCTCCGCTGCCGCTTTTTGCCACGCTTCCTCGCGTGGTGGTGTCGAACGACGCTTCCGTGAGTGTGCGAATGGGCGAGCGGGCTTGGGCCTGCGCGAAGGCGGAGTGTCAACTGGATTGTTGAGGGGAAAAATTATTTGCCGGGGCCGCTGGTGGTGTGACCAGGATTTTAGAAGCCGTGACCCAGGGGGTGGGGGGAGTCCGGTGGGTAAGGTCGGCCCACTTGTCATCGAAATGATGTTCTGCAAGTACCTGGTGAGTACCTAAGAAACCATTTGCTGTGTCCAATGCCCCAAAACACCACAGAAAACGCACATGTGTCGTCGGGATTGACATTGGTCGATAGCCACTGCCACCTCGATTTTCCGGACTTTTCCGAGGAGGTCGACGCCGTGGTGGGGCGCGCGCGCGCAGCCGGCGTCTGCGGCATCGTCACCATTTCGACCCGTATCAGGCAGCATGCCGCGGTGCTCTCGATCGCCGACCGGTTCCAGCAGGTCTACTGCTCGGTCGGGACCCATCCCCATCACGCTCACGAGGAGCTCGATATCACCGTCGAGGATCTGATTGCTCGCACGCAACACCCAAAGGTCGTGGCGATCGGAGAGGCCGGCCTTGACTATCATTACGAATTGAGCACGCGCATCGCGCAGGAGAAGGGGTTTCGCAATCACATCGAAGCCGCGCGGAAGACCGGCCTTCCGCTTGTCATCCATTCCCGCGACGCCGATGCCGACATGATGGCGATTCTCACCGAGGAGACGGGGCGGGGGGCCTTTCCTGCGGTCCTGCACTGCTACACCGGCGGGCGTGAGCTCGCCGAGCGCGCGGTCACGCTCGGCCTCTTCGTCTCCTTCACCGGCATCCTGACGTTCAGGAAATCGGAGGATTTGCGTGCCATTGCGAGAAGCCTGCCGGCCGATCGCATTCTGGTGGAGACCGATGCGCCCTATCTTGCGCCCACGCCGTATCGCGGCAGGCGCAACGAGCCCGCCTATGTCGTGGAGACGGCCCGCGTCCTGGCCGAGGTCCGCGAGACGACGCTCGAAGCGATCGCCGGGCAGACCAGCGACAACTTCTTTCGACTTTTCAGCAAGGTTCCGCGCCGGATTGCCGCCGCCGCATGATGCTGAAATTTACGATCCTCGGCTGTGGCTCCTCAGGCGGCGTGCCGCGCGCGGCGCTCGGTTGGGGCGATTGCAATCCCCAAAATCCCAAGAACCGCCGGCGGCGCACCTCGCTTCTGGTTGAGCGCCGCGCAGCGTCCGGGATCACGCGCGTTCTGGTCGATACCTCGCCCGATCTGCGCGAGCAGCTCCTCGATGCGGAAGTGGATTGGCTCGACGCGGTATTCTACACCCATGCCCATGCGGACCACACCCATGGCATCGATGATCTGCGCTCGCTGGTCATCAAGCATCGCCGGCGGGTCGATGTGTATCTGGATGAGCCTACGGGGCGAGCTTTGCATGCGCGCTTCGGCTATTGCTTCCGCTCACCGCCCGGCAGCGAATATCCGCCGATCGTGACCGAGCATCGGCTCGCGGCGGGCCGACCCGTGACCGTCGAGGGGGAAGGGGGGACGGTGACGGCCCTGCCGTTTCTCCAGGAGCACGGCAGCATCGCCTCGGTCGGATTTCGGTTTGGCGCCTTGGCCTATTCCTGCGACCTCAGCGGGCTGCCGGCCGAAAGCATTGCAGCCCTCAAGGGCGTGGACGTCTGGGTGGTGGACGCGTTGCGCTATCGCCCGCACCCGAGCCATTTCAGCGTCGACGACGCGTTGGGCTGGATTGACCGCATCAAGCCGGCGCGGGCGATCCTGACCAATCTGCACTCCGATCTCGACTATGACGCGTTGCGCGCGCGCGTGCCGCGCCATGTCGAGCCCGCATACGATGGCCTCACGATCGAGCTGGAATGCCCGGGCTGACTGAACGTAAAACCCAGCCGGACCGCTCAAATCATTGGTTTTCCTTGCGTTTTCGAGCAACCCTCGATTTCCCGCGGCAGGGCAAAAATGTTCCATAATATTTCTTATGCGAATCCGGTGTGGGATGCGCGGAAAGCGTTCCTGTTCAAAGCGCCCGGCAGGCGATTGACAGGCGAAGGGCTGCGCGGGACACCCGACGGGATTTTTACTCCCTTCTCCCGTCTGCGATGTCCGATATCTCGCGCCTCTTGGAAATCATGGCCGCGTTGCGCACGCCCGGGACCGGCTGCCCGTGGGACCTGCAGCAGGACTTCGCGAGCATCGCTCCCTATACCATCGAGGAAGCCTATGAGGTTGCCGACGCAATCGCGCGTGGAGACCTCACGGACCTGCGCGAGGAGCTCGGCGACCTGCTGCTGCAAGTGATATTCCACGCCCGCATGGCGCAGGAGCAAGGCGCGTTCGCCTTCGCCGATGTGGTCGCGACATTGACCGACAAGCTCGTGCGACGCCATCCCCACGTGTTCGGCGAGGCGCGGGGTCTCACGCCAGGCGCAGTCGAGAGTTTGTGGGAGCGCATCAAGAGCCAGGAGCGCAAAGAGAAGCCGGGTCGGGATGAAGGCGGGGAAGGTGCGCTCGCCGGCGTTCCCGTTACCCTCCCTGCCCTGACCCGCGCGCTCAAGTTGCAGATCAAGGCTGCAAGGGTGGGCTTCGATTGGAACGACCCCTTGGCGGTGCTTGCCAAGATCGCAGAGGAAGCGGACGAGATCGAAGCCGAGATCGCGAACGGCGATCGCACGGCGGCGCAGGCCGAAGTCGGCGACCTCCTGTTTGCCGTGGTCAACCTGGCGCGCCATCTGGGCATCGATCCGGAAACCGCGCTGCGTGGCAGCAATCTGAAATTCGAGTGTCGGTTCGCGGCCATCGAGCAGGCCCTCGCCGCGCGCGGCAAGACCCCGACGCAGGCTACGCTGACTGAAATGGAGGAGCTGTGGACGGCGGCCAAGACGGCAGAACGGGCGCAGCGCGAGGATCATCCATCAGAACCGGGACCGTGAATGCACCGCCGACCGCGGCGCGCCCATCATTGCAGGCCGGCGCCCTGCAGGTACTGCAAATCCACGAACCGAATCGCCTCCGGCAACGGCGGCTTGATCGCGCCCGCCTCACCCATCATCGCGATCACGCGGCCAAGCCCATCAAGATCGAGCTCTCCCTGCCTGGGCAGCACGCCGCGATCAGGCTCAAAAAACAGCGAGAGCGTCTGCCGCGCGATGGCTTCTGACGAGCTCGTGCTTTGCATGATGATGCGCGCGACATGGTCGCGATTGAGCGGATCGCGCACGAACCGCAAAGCCTTTGCCAATGCGCGGACGTAGCGCGCAAGGGCAGCCTTGTTCTGCTGCGCCCACGAGCGCCGCGCCGCCGTGACGGTGTAGAGGAGCTCGGGAACCGCGTCGGTGGACTGGCCGAGCAGGCGATAGCCCTGCTCCTGCGCCATCAAGTCCTGCGGCTGCCCGAGCACCACGGCATCGCAATCCCCGCGACGCAGGCAACCCCAGCGGGCAGATGTCCCTTCGATGATCCGCGCGCCGAACGCGCCGCGCCGCAGCCCCTGCAACTCCATGAGCTTGCGGATCGAAAGCGAAATGGTGCCGTATTCGTCGGCGAGCCCCACCAGCCTTCCCTTGAGATCGCCAATAGCCGCGATCTCCGGCTTGGCAACCAGGCTGTAGATCGGGTTGTTGAACTCGGCCGCGATGGCCGCCGCATCCGACCCGCCGAGCACCGCGCGCACCAGGAAAGGCGTGGCAACATGGGTAATGTCGACGCTGTCGTTATGCAGTGCCGCGATCTGGTTATCGGCGCCACCCGGAATGGGAACGAGAACCTCGACGTTGAGCCCCTCCCCGGCAAAGAAGCCTTCCTCGATCGCAACAGAGATCGGGAGGGAAAAGATGCTGCGGCCCGCAGAATAGGCCTGGCCATACCGCAGCTTGAGGATCTCGGCGCACGCGCTCGATGAGAATACGCCAAAAGTCAGAATGCCGGCGGCGATGTACGACTTCGCGGACCACGCCATCGCGAATAATCGTGCCCTGGTTGATCGACTCCACGAGACTGTCATTCCGGGGCGCCGCGAAGCGGCGAGCCCGGAATCCAGTAAACCTCCGCCGTTGGTTACTGGATTCCGGGCTCTCGGCCCTTCGGGCCTCGACCCGGAATGACGCGGCATATGATTCAAAATCGAGACACTAATCTAGTGCCGCAACGACGCTGCAGCGGGACGGCAAAACCTGGCACGTACTTTTTCCGCGTTGGCCGGATCGGCGCGCACGGTCACCAGAAGGCGGCCGTCCTCTCGAGCCTGTTTGGCCATGACCTCGGTATGACGGTGCAGCCAGCTCAGCCCGGCGCCGTCGGATACATCGAGCTCGAGATCGAGCGTTTCTCGCACCGTCGCAAGCCGGCGCTCGATTTCTGCCGCCAGGCAATCGATCCCCTCCCCGCTTAGCGCCGAGACCAGGATCGGACGGTGCTCGGCGCCCCGGCGTGCGGCCAGATTGCGCACGCGCTCGCCAGCCTCGCGGCCAAGCCGATCGACCTTGTTCCAGATCTCGATTAACCGCGGCTCTCGCGGGGCGATGCCGAGCTGGGCCAATACCTTTTCCACGCCGAGCGCCTGCGCCTCGCTGTCGTCGCGCGAGATGTCGCGCACATGCAGGATCAGGTCGGCTTCGACCACTTCTTCCAGGGTTGCGCGAAAGGCGGCGACCAGCATGGTCGGCAGATCGGCAATGAAGCCGACCGTATCCGACAGGATGATGCGCAATCCACTGGGCAGATCGACCGCGCGCAGGGTCGGGTCGAGCGTGGCAAACAGCATGTCGGCAGAGAGCACGCTGGCTTGCGTCATGCGGTTGAACAGCGTCGACTTGCCGGCATTGGTGTAGCCCACGAGCGCGGCAATCGGGTACGGCACCCGCCTGCGGCTGTCGCGGTGCAGCTTGCGCGTACGCTTGACCTTGTCCAGCTCGGTCTCGATGCGCGCAATGCGCTCCTCGATCTGGCGCCGGTCGGATTCGATCTGGGTCTCGCCCGGGCCGCCGAGGAAGCCGTAGCCGCCGCGCTGGCGCTCCAGATGGGTCCAGGAGCGCACCAACCTGCTTTTCTGATAGGTCAGATGCGCAAGCTCGACCTGCAGCGCCCCCTCGCGGGTGCGCGCCCGGCGGCCGAAGATTTCCAGAATGAGACCGGTGCGGTCGAGCACTTTCGCGCCCCACGCCTTTTCGAGGTTGCGCTGCTGCACCGGTGACAGCGCGCAGTCCATGACGACGATGCCGGCATTGTCGCTCTTGACCAGACCGGCGATCTCCTCGACCTTTCCCTTGCCGATGAACGTTGCCGGCCGGATGCCGCCGAGCGGAACAACGCCGGAGGCGACGACGCTGAGATCGATGGCGCGGGCAAGGCCGACTGCTTCATCTAGCCTTGCATCGGGCGCGAGCGGCGTGACTTTCGCGTGCGTGCCGCCCGTGCGTTTGGGCGCCGCAGCCGTGCCGCGCAGATGCGGCTCAATGACAAGCGCACGCCCGGTCTCCGATCCGCCCGGTGCGAGCAGACGGTCGCCTGCCCTATCGAATCGCCGCGGCTCCAAATTAACCCTTATCCGCGGCCGCGTGCTCGTCGGCCCCTTCAAACAGTTGAATCGGGTGACCCGGCATGATGGTCGAGATGGCGTGCTTATAGACGAGTTGCGAGTGTCCATCCCGCCGCAGCAATACGCAAAAGTTGTCGAACCAGGTCACTACGCCTTGCAGCTTGACCCCATTCACCAGGAAGATGGTGAGCGGGGTCTTGTTCTTGCGTACATGATTGAGGAAGGTGTCTTGCAGGTTCTGCGAGCGCTCGGCCGCCATTGTCGTTGTCCATTATTCCTGGAGGTCACTGTTTGCCTCGGGGCCTTGTTGCGCCAAGCCGCTGCGCCCAGCCGTTTTGGCTTTTTACTCTCAAGCAGGGGCCTGGGTTCCGCCATTACATTGTAGGTTCGCGGTACGTGCAAGCATAACTTGGCGGCAGGCAAGCGTGCCGGCGTGCATCCTTTCGGCAAAACGGCCTTTTTCAGGTCCGTTCGGCATGCTGGTGGAACTTGGCGCGCAGAGCGGTGGCAATCGACCCCGGTGCGCCGTTGCCGATCGGCCGGTCGTCGATGCGCACGACCGGAAGGACGAGCTGGCTGGCCGAAGTCAGGAAGGCTTCGCGGGCGCCATAGGCCTCCTCGGTCGTAAACGGGCGCTCTTCAAGCTCCAGACCGTGGGCGGCGATTACGTCAATGAGCACGCCCCGGGTAATGCCGCGCAAAATGCCCTTGCCGGCGGGGCGGGTAACCACCTTACCCTCCTTGCTCACGATCCAGGCGTTGCTGGACGACCCTTCGGTGACATGTCCATGACGGTCCACGAACCAGGCCTCCTTCGCCCCCTGCTCGCGCGCTGCCTGCTTCGCCAGCACGTTGGGCAGCAGCGAGACCGATTTGATGTCCACCCGCTCCCAGCGGTTGTCGGGCAGCGTGATGACCGCGATGCCTTCGGCGGCGGTCCGCTCATTGGCCGCAAAGTCCATGCTGCGGGCGGTCACGACCACGCTCGGCTTGGTGCCCGGCGCTGGAAAGGCATGATCGCGGCGTGCCACGCCGCGCGTGATCTGCAGATAGAGTATGCCGTCGCGCACCCGGTTGCGCCGCAGGCACTCGCGCAGGACGATGCCGAGCGCAGACGCCGACATCGGCATGGCGATGCGAAGCTCGTCGAGCGAGCGCGCAAGGCGCGCCATGTGGCGCCGCTCGTCGATGATGCAGCCGTCCCGCACCTCGCAGACTTCGTAGACACCGTCGGAAAACTGATAACCGCGATCCTCGATATGAACCACGGCGCGATCGCCAGGTACATAGCGGCCATTCACATAGGCGCTGCGCAGCAAGATGAGGCTCCGATCCGGTTGCGGGGTCCGCGGTGCCGAGGTGCATACCAGCTGGTTGCCGGCCAGAGCAATCGCATTCGCCGCCGGACCTTTCCGGGCGGGCGTCAGCATTCGAGGCAGGAACATGCAAAACTCGCCCCCTCCCCTGCCCTGCCCCACAAGGCAGGACGATGAGGCATCTAATACGCGATCAGGCGGCGCGCTTTGTCCAGGATGGGCTTGTCGACGAGCTTCCCATCGACAGAAATAGCGCCTTGCTCTCCGGCGCGTTCACACGCGTTTAGCACGCGCTTGGCCCACTCGAGGTCGGCTGCAGTGGGCTCGAATCCGGCATTCACTGCGGGTACCTGCTTGGGGTGGATGCAGAGCTTGGCGGTGAAACCAAAGCGCCGGGACCGCGCGACGTCGCGGCGAATGCGTTCATGATCATCCAACGCGACGGTAACGCCGTCGACCGGCGCCGGCAGTCCGGCAAACCGCGACTCGATTACCAGCTGGCTGCGCACGAAGTCGAGTTCCTCATGCTCACCCTCGATGCCGGCGTCGCTGCAGAAATCAACGGATCCGAAGGCGATCCGCGCCACGCCGGCGCACGCGGCCATCCGGCGCACATTCACCAGGCCGGCGACAGTCTCGACCAGCAGCACCAGCGATGCACGCGCCCCTGCATGAACAGATCCGATGACATCTTCGCTTTCTGACTTGGGCAGCATCACATCGACCGCCGCAGGCAACGCGCGGAGCGCAGCCACGTCTTCGGCGTGCCACGTCGTGTCGGCGCCCTTGATGCGCACGACGGCACGGAAGCGATCCGGATCGCCCGCCTCGCGCAGCCAGCACTCGACGGCTTGGCGCGCCGCATGCTTGGCCGACGGCTGAACCGCATCCTCGAGGTCGAGGATCACCCGATCGGCGCTGCTGGCTAGCGCCTTGGCGAACCGCTCGGGGCGGTCGCCCGGGACGAACAAGTAGCTGCGCTCGCGAGGCACGCGTGTTCCCAATCAGCTGGCGCGCGCGGCGCCGCTCGCAACGCCGCCACCGTTCCAGTCGCGCACGAAGTTTTCGCTGTAGGTGAACCGATCCGCCGGGTGCGTGCTGATCGCGACCTCGATCACCTCGCCGCGCCGGTTAACGTAATGGCGGCAGATCCACAGGGCCGGAGACTTGGCGCGCGCCTTGAGCACGCGGGCCATCGCCGGCTTCAAGGCAACCGCGCGGATCTGCTGCTGCACCTCGGCGACCTGTTCGCCGAATTGCTGCTCGATCAGCGTGTAAACCGGCGTTCGCAGCCGCCTGCCAACCAGTCCCTGCACCGAGCGGAACGCCGGATGAATATAGAGCTCGGTGAAACAGATCGGGGGCCTCCGCTCGCCCACACGACGGATTCCTTCTGCGCGCAGCCATATCTGTCCCAAGGTGCCGCGCACCAGCTGGCACAGTTCTTTGTCGAGCTCGACCGTCTTAGCGTGGAAGACATCGAGCTCGGTCTGCGCGCTGTACTGCTGCAGGTCGGCGAGCCGCTGCATGACCTGCCGGTATTCGCTCGCCGGCTGCGCAATCTTCACGCGAGTGCCGACGCCGGGCTGGCGGTCGACGAGCCCGAGCTGCACCAGCTGCTTTATAGCCTCGCGCACGGTGAACCGGCTCGCGCCGAACTGTTCGCACAGCTCGAACTCGGTCGGGAGAAGACCTCCCACCGGATAGCGCCCGCTCTCGATCTCATTGATAAGTGTCTGCGCGAGTTGGCGATAGCGCGGCTGCGGTGCAAGCAATGTCATGGGGCAACTCCCCCTTTGCTTCCGCTAGGCAACGGCCTTCTGCTCGCGCAACGCCCCGATCGTGCTCGCCGGGTACCCGAGTTCCTCGAGCAAAGCATCCGTATCCTCGCCCAGGTTGGGCGCGGCCCGCGTCGGTAGCGCCATCCCATTGTCGATGCGAACCGGCGAGGCAACGCCGCGGATCTTACCGTGCTTGGGGTGCTGAAAATCGACGACGCGCTGCTGCTCGACGACGAACGGGTTCTCGAGCGCCTGCTGCACGTCGTAGACCGGCGCGACGGGCACTTTCCCTCCCAGGCGTGCGAGCCATTCCGCCGTGGTGGCAGTCGAGAGAACGGCGTCCAATTCCGCGGTCACCTGCTCGCGATTTTTCAGGCGCGCCGCGAACGTCGCGTACTCGGGATCGGTTGCCCATTCCGGCTTACCGACGGCTTCCGCCAGCACGCCCCAGAATTTCTCCTTGTTGCACATGATGAACAGCCAGCCGTCATTAGTGCGGCACAACTGGCTTGGCGTGAGCGAAGGATGGCTCGAGCGCGGCTCGCGATTGGTGACGAGGCCGCCGTTCAAGTACCAGGTGGCCACATAGGCGAGGTTGTGAAGCGCAACGTCGAACAGGCTCACGTCGAGATCGCGCCCGCGTCCGGTCGTCCGCGCCTCCACCAGGCCGGCGAGCAGCGCCATGGCTGCGGTCGTGCCCGTCATCAGATCGATGATCGAAAGGCCAAAACGCGCGGGCGGACCGTCCGGCTCTCCGGTCAAGGAGAGATATCCGGCTTCCGCCTGCATCAGATAGTCGTAGCCGGGCCAGGCCGCGCGGCTGCCGCTGCGGCCGTAGGCCGACAGATGCACGCACACGATCTTCGGATTGACGTTCGCCAGCTGCGCATAGGTGACACCGAGCTTGGTCGGCAGGTCGCCGCGCAGGTTGTCGAACACGGCGTCACTGCGCTCGACCAGCTTGCGGAAGATTTCCTGGCCGGTCGGATTTTTGAGATCGAGCCCGAGACTGCGCTTGTTGCGATTGAAGGCCTCGTAGAAGTGGCTGTCGCCGGGCGCGAAGAACTGGGGCCCGACGGCGCGGCCGATGTCCCCGCCGTCATGGAAATTCTCGATCTTGATGACCTCGGCACCGAGATCGGCGAGGTGCTGGGTTCCAAACGGCCCCGCCCCGTACTGCTCGACGGAGATGATCCGCACGCCGGAGAGGGGCAGGCTCATACGCGGTTCCTTTCGATCAGCTGCTTGGCGATGATGATCCGCTGCATCTCATTGGTGCCCTCGCCAATGACGAGAAGCGGCGCATCGCGATAGAGCCGCTCGATGCTGAACTCCTTGGAATAGCCGTAGCCGCCGTGGATGCGCATGGCTTCCAGGCTGTTCTCAACTGCCGCCTCTGTCGCGAACAGCTTGGCCATGCCGGCTTCCATGTCGCAGCGCTCGCCGAGGTCATAGGCCTCTGCGGCCCGGTAGGTGAGGAGGCGCGCAGCTTCCAACCGGGTTGCCATTTCGCCGAGCTTGAGCTGGATCGCCTGATGCTGGCAGATCGGCTTGCCGAAGGTCTTGCGCACCTGGGAATACGCAACCGCCTCCTTCAGCGCCGCATCGGCGATGCCGACCCCGCGCGCCGCCACGTTAATGCGCCCCAGCTCGAGGCCGTTAAGGATGTGCTGCAGGCCGCGCCCTTCGACGCCGCCGATCAAGCGATCCGCTGGGACCTTGTAGTCGTCGAAGGCCAGTTCACAGGTATCGATGCCCTTGTACCCGAGTTTCTCGAGCTTGCGGCTCACCGTGAATCCGTGCCCCTTTTCCGCGATCAGCAGACTCATACCCTTGTGCCGCGGCTTCGCGTTCGGATCGGTCTTGACCAGCAGCGCGAGGCAATTGCCATACATGCTGTTGGTGATCCAGGTCTTGCGGCCGTCGACGACATAGTGGTCGCCGACGCGCTTGGCGATGGTGCGGATCGCCTGCAGGTCGGTTCCGCAGTCCGGTTCAGTCAGTCCCACGCCGCCGCGCAGCTCGCCGGTGGCGAAGCGCGGAAGAAACATGGCCTTCTGCTCGTCGGTGCCGTTGCGCTGCACCACCATCGACATGATCAGGTGCGAGTTGACGATGCCGCTGATGGACATCCACACCGCCGACATGCGCTCGATGATCTTGGCATAAGTCGAGGTCGAGAGGCCGAGCCCGCCGTATTCCGGGGCGATGATGCAGCCGAACAGTCCCATCTCCTTCATCTTCTCGACGATCTCGGACGGATAGACGTCGTCATGCTCCAGGGCGTGGACGTGCGGCTTGACCTCCGCCTCCAGGAACTTGTCGACCATGTCGAGGACGAGGCGCTCGTGCGCGGCCGCCTCGGATTTTTCAACGATCGCGTCCATTAAGGGCTCCGTCACTTCGTCGCGCACAGCGCATCCGCGAGCGCGCGCGCGTTGTCCTTATCGCAACTGAGAACGCCGTCGCGAATCCGCTCGGCGGTCCGGCGCGGGATGGCGCGATCGGCATTGTCGAAGAACTTGCTGACGACTTCGTCGTTGCTCAGCGGGCGATCCGCGCAGCCGCGGTTGACCCCCTCGCGGTGCCGCAGCGTGCGGCCGTCCGCGGTTTCGACGACGACTTCGCCGGTGTAATGCCGCGGGAACGTCGAGCCCTCATCGATCTCGTAGTCGACGCGTGAAGCAAGATCGAGCACCGCCTTATCGTTGAGCGCGTCGTCTTCCAATTCGGCGAGGGTAAAACGTCCCTTCGTGAGGCCGGTCGCCACGATGTACGGAATGCTGAACTGCGCGTCGTAGCTGTTTGCAGGGTTACGCTTGTTGGCCACTGGTTCGCACACCGTCTTGACCACCTCCTGTGGCACCCGCACGCGCACGCGCCGGATGTCCTTCGCCGCGAGGCAGTGCTCTTTGCGCAGCACCGCGGCGGCATCCGCAGCCGCGTGGGTGAAGTGGCACGCCGGTATCGGTTTGACCGCAACCTCGTTGATTTGCCAGCTGCGGCCGAGGCTCTCGGTGGCGAGATCGAAGTCGGCCTGCTCGAAATATTTGCCGAGATGGCTGGCATAGAGCCCGAACCGCCCGTCATAGGCCCCGCGTGGCCCGACAAATCCGTGCTTGGCCAGACTCGCGGCTGTGATCCCGACCACGCCGGCCCAGCCCGGATGCATGCGCTTCGTCCACGACCCGTCCTCCAGGAACTCGAGGCTTCCGCTCGCCATGGACAACGTGATGCCTTGCGCCATGGTGGCCTGGTCTACATCAAGACCCAGGATGCGGGCCGCCGCCAAAGTGCAGCCGAACGCCCCGACCAGCCCGGTGGGATGAAATCCGACCTGATGAAACCCGCCTTTCGCGACCGCACCGAGCCGGGTCGCCACCTCCATCGCAGCCACATAAGCCACGAGCAGGGCCTTTCCGTCGTTGTCGTCGCGGTCGGTGAGCGCGAGCGCGCACGGGAAGCTGCTGGACGTGCCGTGGATGACGCCGCGCGAGTGGGTGTCGTCAAAGTCGAGGCCGTGGACCAGGATGCCGTTCATGAGGACGGCGTCGCGCAAAGCAAGCTTGCGCCCGATGCCGATCACCGGCGAGGCGCCGCTCCCCAGCTCTTCCATGGCCGCCAACGAGACGGCGGCAAACGGGTATTGGGTAGAGGCCAGCGCGATTCCCACCGAATCCAGGATGAGGTGCTTCGCGCGAGTAACGACCGCTGCCGGGATCTGATCGTAGCTCAGCCCGAGGGCGAATCTGGCAAGCTTTTCCGAAAGCGTTGGGGAGGTGTCGGCGAACGTGTCGTGGGCGAGTGCGCTCATCGGGCGTTTCCTCTATTTCGTATCGTGCGCGGTCGATTGTGCAGTGTCACTGCCTGTCCTCAACGCCGTGCCCCCGCTTCGGGATCAAGGCGCTGCGGACAAATTCCATCACCTGGACCCCGTTTTGATTGAACGCGCGGGTTTGCACGGTGACGACGCCTTGCGTGGGACGCGACTTCGATTCTCGCTTTTCCAGGACCTCAGATTCCGCATAGAGCGTGTCGCCGCAGAAGACTGGCGCGGTGAGCCTGATCTCTTTCCAGCCGAGGTTGGCGATCGCCTTGCCGCTGACGTCGTTCACGGTCATCCCTAACACGATTGCGAGCGAGAGCCCGCTGTTGACCAGCAGCTGTCCGAATTCGCTCTTGGCCGCATACGCAGCGTCGCAATGCATGGGATGGGCGTTCATGGTCATCAGGGAAAATTGAACATTGTCCGTCTCGGTGATCGTACGGCCCGGCCGGTGTTCGTAAATGTCGCCGATGGTAAAATCCTCGAGGTAGCGCCCGTAGGACGCGCGGTAGCGCTGGCGCGCAACAACTTGGGCCTGCATGGTCATTCGAGTCCTAAATTTGTCCGTACAAAGTGATATGTCGGTACGCCCAGCCCGGACGCCTGTCAAGTCGAAGAATGGGGCTTACGCCTTCGCAGGGTCTCGTTTGATGCCGAGTGGGAGCGACCCTCACGGCCGCAATCAAGCGTCCGATGAGGTGCATTTTTACAGTAAATTCTTAGGCTTCGAGCCCGTTCGCCGACCGATTCCGGATGTTGCGACGGCCGCTGCCAAGCTGCATGGCAGATATGCTGCGTGACTTTCATGTTGCTTTGTACGGACAAAGCTGCCTAATACCCAACGGTAACCACGCAGAGCCATTTCGCAATGCTTCAGGAAGCCCGCACCGACGATCCTGTTTTGCGTGCGCGCCTTGCCGCCGACGCAGAGCGCGTCCTTTCCGCTCTCGAGGCGGGCGACGTCGCCATTGTGCCGCTTGACGTCGCCTATGCGATCGTCGGGATGAAGACCAAGGCCATTGCAGCGATCTTCGCCGCGAAGAAGCGCAGTTTCGAAAAGCCGAGCGGCATGTTTGGCAATCTCAACCTGTCGAACGAGCTGCATCTCCTCTCTCCCGAGAAACGGGACATCGCCCGCAACCTCGTCGAAAGACATAACCTGCCATTTTCCATCGTTGCCGAATACCGGCGCAATCATCCGCTGCTGCGACAGGTCGAGCCGTTCGTGCTGGAGAACTCCACCAAGAACGGAACGCTCGACATCCTGATGAATGCCGGCGCCTTGCACAACGAGATGGCGCGCCTGAGCGCCGAGCGTGGGCGTCCGGTGTTTGGCTCCTCCGCCAACCGCTCGCTCACGGGCAGCAAATACCGGCTGTGCGATATCGAACCCGCGGTGCGCGCCGCGGCCTCCGTGGCGATCGACCACGGCACATCGAAATACGCCAATCCGGAAGGCCGCTCGAGCACCATCATCGATTTCCGCAATTTTGCTGTCCTGCGCCAGGGCGTCTGCTTTGATGAGATCCGCGCCATCTTCGAACGGGATTTTGGCATCGCGCTCAAAACCAGCTGAGCCCGCAAACCGAGCCACTCAAACGCTGATAAAAGAGGAACCCCCATGGCAAGCGCAACGGTAAACGCAGGCGCGCGTCTCGATCGCCTTCCCGTCTCAAAATTTCATTGGCGCGTGCTCGGCCTGATCGCGGGCGGGATGTTCCTCGACGCCTTTGAAATCTATTTAGCCGGAGGTGTGCTTGGGGCGCTTGTCAAGAGCGGATGGTCTGACCTCGCGCGCAACGCGCAGTTCATCTCTATGACGTTCGCCGGAATGGTGGTGGGCGCCTGGCTTGCAGGCGTCCTGGGTGACCGTTACGGCCGCCGGTTTTCCTACCAGGCCAACCTGCTCATCTTCGGCCTGGCGTCTTTTGCCGCGGCGGCTGCACCGTCAATGACCTGGCTCATCGCCGCGCGCTTTGTCATGGGGCTCGGGCTTGGTGCCGAGATCGTCGTCGGCTACGTGACCATGACCGAATTCGTGCCGCCGCGGCAGCGCGCGAAGTGGGGCGCGGGGCTCTCCGCATTGACCAACACCGCGCTGTTCATCTCGTCGTTTGCCGGATTCCTGATTATTCCGACCGCCGGATGGCGCTGGATGTTCGTCATCGTCGGCGTGGGCGCATTGTTCGTGTGGTATCTGCGCAAGGCAATGCCGGAATCGCCGCGCTGGCTTGAATCCAGAGGCCGCACTGTGGAAGCCGAAGCGGTCATGCGCGACATCGAAACAGAAGTTGCGCGATCGGGCGCCATTCTCCCGGTCGCTGAGCCGTCGACTTCCGCCCCGGCGCCCGAACGCTCGTTCACGGCGCTGTTTTCGAAGCAGCTGATCACGCGAACTATCGTCGGCAGCGTGATGCTGGTCGCGCTCAATACAGTGATCTACGGGTTCGTCGCCTGGGTGCCGACATTCCTGGTGAAACAAGGGATGAGCGTTGTCTCGTCGCTCGGCTTCACCACGCTCATGTCGCTGGGAGGCCCGGTCGGGGCGCTGATCGGCATGTGGCTCGGCGACCGGATCGGGCGCAAGCGGGGAATCATCGCTTTCTCCGTACTCGCGATGCTATTGGGGATCCTCTATCCCTACTCCAGCGATCCGATCTTTCTCTCGAGCGTGGGCTTCGGGCTTGTCACGGTGCTTTACATCCTGGTCGCCTTCACCTTCGCGCTCTACGTGCCCGAATTGTTCCCGACCGAAGTGAGGATGCGGGGCGCCGGCTTCTGCAACACCATCGGTCGCATGATGACGATCGTGACGCCATACATGGTCGTGGCGATCTTCGGTGCGTATGGCATCGGCGGCGTGATCGCGCTGATGGTCGCATTCCTGGCGGTCGCGACCTTGGTAGTAGCGGTGCTGGGCATTGAAACGAAGCAGAAGCCGCTTGAGGCGATTGCCCCCTCCCCCGCCGCGAATGTTTCCGCCGGGACTTTCAAGGTCGCCTGATTGTCTGGCACCCAGGAGCGGCGCGCCGCTCTTTTTTTCGCGAGGAAGCGTTGGCTCTTTTCGACATCGCGGCGGACGCCCGCCAGGCTTTCGATACCCTGAAAGCGGGCGGCATCGCGATCGTGCCCAACGACATCGGTTATTCCATCCTCGGCGGCTCCGGCTCGGCGCTGCGCCGGATTTTCGCGACGAAGGGCCGCGCGCCTTCCAAGCTCAATGCCATGGTCGGCAACCGGGACATTCACCGCGACCTTCATCGGTGCAGCGCGCGCGGGCGCGACGTCGTGACGGCGATTACCGAAGACTGCGACCTGCCGCTCGGATGCATCGCGCCGTGCCGGATGGATCATCCGCTGCTGCGCAAACTCGATCGCGAAACCATTGCGGCAAGCACGCGCGACGACACGATCGTCCTTTTGATGAACGCCGGCCGGTTTCACGGCGAAATCACGCGATTGAGCCATCAGGAAGGGCATCCCCTGTTCGGCTCTTCGGCCAACCGCAGCCTGAGCGGAACCAAATTCAAGGTCGAGGACATCGAGCCGGAGATTCGCGCGATCGCCGACGTGGTGATCGATCACGGGCTGCAGAAATACCATCCCTACCGCACGTCTTCGACCTTGCTGAATGTGGAAACATTGCAAGTGCTCCGCGTGGGCTCCTGCTACGAGGATATTCGTTACGTCATTGAACGATATTTCGGCGTGACGTTGCCAAATGCCGCAGCCGCCGAGGCGCCTAGGACCGCGAGGACATGACATGGCCAGGCACACTGTGAGGGAGCTGATCAAGACCGGCGAGTTCATCATCGCCCCCGGCGTATTCGACATGATCTCGGCCAAGATCGCCGACGCATCCGCTGCGAAACTCCTTTATCTGACCGGCTACGGCACCGTCGCTTCTCACCTCGGCCTGCCCGATGCCGGGATTGCGACCTACAGTGACATGGTCTCGCGGGTGGAGCGCATGGCAAACGGCGTGAGCAAACCGCTCATCGCCGACGGCGACACTGGTTACGGCGGTCTCCTCAACGTTCATCACACCGTGCGCGGCTACCAGCGCTCGGGGGCGGCCGGCATCCAGCTTGAGGACCAGGAGTTCCCGAAAAAATGCGGGCATACGCCCAATCGCCGCGTCGTCACGACCGATACCATGGTGCGCAAAATTCAGGTGGCGGCCGACGCCCGTGCTTCGGCGGACTTCGTCATTGTGGCCCGCACCGATGCTCGCACCTCGCTCGGACTCGACGAGGCGCTGCGCCGCGGCGAGGCTTATGCCCGCGCCGGCGCTGATATCCTGTTCATCGAGTCCCCGGAAAACGAGGAGGAGCTTGCGCACATTGGCCGCGCCTTCGACGTGCCCGTACTGGCGAACATGGTGCATGGCGGCCGCACGCCGGTGCTCGCAGCCAAACGGCTTCAAGCCCTCGGGTTTCGTATCGGCATCTATCCCGTTGTGGGTTTTCTTGCCATGGCGGAAGCACTCCGGTGCGCCTACGACAGCATCGCCGCCGGAGAGGCGCAGCCTCCCGTTCCGCTCTACGATTTTTCCGCCTTTAACGACCTAATCGGATTTCCGCAGATCTGGGCATTCGAACAGCGTTACGTAGAAACATGAGCTGGCCGGCTCACCTCTTCCACACGCATGACAGATCGTCACATCGCTCCACCAACTCCTGACTGACCTTTACTATTTCGCTATTTTGCACAAGGTCCTGGCTCTTGGGCGACCGATGCCGTTAGACCAATTAAAGGGATGCGAATTCCTCGCCCTGCTTGGTGCCACTACGACCACTGGACTACCCCAAGTCGAGGCTCTTAAATTCAGCCACAGTTCTTGTGCTAAACTGGTTCAATGATCTCAAAGCGGCAGTGGGCGGCAGTAATCTGGATCGCGATCACCACGATCGCAGTTCAGCTGTTGCCCGCGACTGCCCTGGCGCATGGCGGCCACGCCCACCTTCGCGGCTCGATTGCTGCCGCCACCGACCATCGTGCAGAGGGTGATGCAGCTCAGTTGAAGACTGAGCACACGAAAGCGATTGCTCAGGCGAACGCAGCGGACGTCAGTCGGGGTGAGACTTCTGGCGCCTGCGATGACGGCTGTTGCGCCAGCGGATTTTCGTGCTGCGTGCCGGCCGTTCTGCCGGAGCCAATGTTCCGTTTACCCGAGCGCTTGAAAGCGCTCACGATCGAGCGGCCGGGGCAATCGATGCGAGCAGGCATCGACCCCGAAGCGCTACCAGAGCCTCCAAAATCCTTCACGTAGGCAGCGCGCGCGCGAGCGCGCGTCAGCGACCTTGAGTCGCAAGACCACTCCGTCTGCCCTGGACCGTGAAGGATTCCGAGATGCGCGTGCCCAATATCCCGCCGATCTTTGCCATTGCGGCGTTTTTACTTGCGATTGCTTGGACAAATTCACGCGCGCATGAAGGCGAAGACCACGACGAACCTAAGCAGGTTCCGGCCGTGGTCAGTGTCGCTCCGCGCACGGAAGCCGCGTCGGAAAGATTCGAATTGGTCGCAATCGCGCATAGCGGAACGCTGGCGATCTATCTCGACCGCCTGCGCACCAACGACCCCGTCACGAATGCCGCAGTAACGGTTGAAACGGCGGCCGGCAGTGTTACTGCCTCCCCCGAGCACGACGGCACGTACAGGCTCGCTGCTCCGTGGGCGATCACGCCTGGTCGGTATGATCTCGTTTTTACGGTCGAAAGCGACGGCATAGCGGATGTCCTCACGGCTGCGTTGGAGGTGCCCGACGCCGCTTTGTTACCTCGATCAACGTCTGCGGGGACGAACGATGGACTGCTGAGTCAATTGAGGCAGCGGATCGAGAGCAGAGACCCGCTTCTCATCCTGACCTCGGTCGTTGGATTTGTCTTGGGCCTTGCGGTGATGGGGTTGCTTGCCCGGCGCAAGCTGGTTCCCGCAGCAGTCCTTCTGGCAATTCTGGCGGCTACTCTCACAACCGCCGCTCTCGCCCATGAAGGCGAGGATCACGACGAAGCCGCTGTCAATGCAGAGATGTCGAGCAGCGACGGCAACATCGCCAAACGCCTCACCGATGGCGCGCTCTTTGTGCCGAAGCCTACCCAGCGCCTGCTCGCGATCCGAACGGATGTAACTACGAGCGCGTTGCATCGACGCACCATCGAGCTGCCGGGGCGCATCATTCCCGATCCGAATGCAAGCGGCTATGTCCAGGCCTCCGCAGGAGGACGCCTTTCCGCGCCAGCGGGCGGATTTCCTCGACTCGGCACGCGCGTGAGCAAAGGCGACGTGCTCGCCTATGTGACGCCCCCTTTGCAGGCAATTGACATGTCCGACATGCGTCAACGGCAAGGGGAGCTGGACCAGCAGATCAGCATCGTCGAGCGACGAATCGCGCGTTATGAAACGCTCGTCCAAAGAGGCGCGGTAACCCAGGTACAACTCGACGAATCCAGGCTTGAATTGCAGGGTCTCAAGGACCGGCGCTCAGCACTCGACCGCGCCCGGGTCGAACCTGAAGCGCTCGTCGCACCCGTCTCGGGCATCATTGCAGAAATGACTGCCATAGCGGGACAGATGGCGCAGACCAACACCGTCTTATTTCAGATCGTCGAGCCGACGCGGCTCTGGGTCGAGGCGCTGAGCTTCGATACCTTGACCGGCACTCAAAGCGCGCTGGCCAAGACCAGCGGAGGTCGCTCGCTGGCCCTTGTGTATCAAGGCGCTGGATTTGCCGATCGCAATCAGGCAATTCCGGTGCAATTCAAGATCGAGGACGATACCGGTGGGCTGCGTGCCGGCCAATTCGTCACTGTGCTGGCCGCGACTTCCGATGAGAGAGAAGGGATCGCAGTTCCGCGTGCGAGCGTGGTGCGTACCCAAACCGGTCAGGACCTTGCTTTCGAGCACACGTCGGCAGAGCGCTTTGTGCCACGATCTGTTCGCATCGAGCCGCTTGAC
>Ga0306922_10001430_pt1 | contig 21281 bp, 21 predicted proteins | sample sta12Cox44000082_FD_203758 | JGI IMG/M metagenome (GOLD analysis project Ga0306922, IMG submission 203758) | Lab enrichment of tropical soil microbial communities from Luquillo Experimental Forest, Puerto Rico - statoxic.12C.oxic.44.000.082 (v2)... | ecosystem: Environmental > Terrestrial >... | reverse complement strand
CGCGCGCGCATGGTCTTGGCGGTGTGCTCATCCAGGTACACGTCGAGGCGCCGGCGATGGCGGATGAACAGGCCGCGCAGGTCGTCGATGCCGTGGGTGTGGTCGGCATGCTCATGGGTGATCAGGACCGCATCGAGCCAGTCGACCCCGCTCTCGATCAGTTGTTCGCGCAGATCCGGCGAGGTGTCGACCAGCACGCGGGTAATGCCGGTGGCGCTGCGCCGCTCGACCAGCAGCGAGGTGCGCCGGCGGCGGTTTTTAGGGTTGGCGGGATCGCAATCGCCCCAACCCAGCGCCGGGCGCGGAACGCCGCCGGACGAGCCGCAACCGAGGATCGTGAATTTGAGCGCCATGCCGCAGGTCAGGCTTGCACGGTCTGGGTGACGCGGTCTGCGGCCATCGCCGGGGGCGGCACTTTGGCGAAGAGGCGGAAGAAGTTCTCGGTGGTGGTGCGTGCGATTTCGTCGAACGGAACTCCGCGCGTCTGCGCCAACACGCTCGCCGTTTCCACGACGTAAGCGGGTTCGTTGCGCTTGCCGCGATAGCGGCCCGGCGCGAGATATGGCGCGTCGGTCTCGACCAGGATGCGGTCGGCAGGAAGCTCGCCGGCGATGGCGCGCAGTTCCTCGGACTTCTTGAAGGTGAGGATCCCGGTGAACGAGATGTGGAGGCCAAGCCCGATGGCCCGGCGCGCCAGATCGCGGCCGCCGGTATAGCAATGCAGCACCGCGGGGAAGGCGCCCTTCCCGCTCTCTTCCTCGAGAATGCGCGCCATGTCGGCGTCGGCCTCGCGCGAATGAATCACGAGCGGCAGGCGGGTCGCGCGCGCGGCAGCGATGTGCGCGCGAAAGCTGCGCTCCTGGGCGTCGCGCGCGCTGAAGTCATAGTGATAATCGAGCCCCGCCTCGCCGATCGCCACGACCTTGGGATGGCGCGTGTGCGCGATCAGTTGATCGACATCGATGTCGAGCTCCTCGTCGGCGTGATGCGGATGAGTGCCGACCGAGCAATGGACGTCGGGAAAGCGCTCGGCGATGGCGAGCACGTCCGCGTGCTGCTTGACCCGGGTCGAGATGGTCACGATGCGGGTAATGCCGGCCGCTTGCGCGCGCGCGATCACGGCATCGAGCTCGCCGGCAAAATCGGGAAAATCGAGATGGCAGTGGCTGTCGATCAATGTCAATCCGGGCGGCATGGCGTCATTTTCTGCGATGCTTGTCGGTATGTTCGCGAAGAAAGCCGCTTTAGGTGCTTGGTCGGCACTCCCGGGGCTTTGCTTCGCAAGCTCGGGAGCGGCACCCTACCCTATCGCATTGCTTCAGTTCGAGGGCGGGTTCGCCGAGCAGGCCGGGACCGCCGCGGGCGGACACGAAAGCCAACCGCGGGGTCTATTTGGGCCAGAAATGCTTTGGGTTCGGCCCTCTGCGAATGAAGGCCACCCCGCGCGCCGCCGGGGCAGCCGCTTCGAAACCCTCACACAGTGCTGAAGGTCCCTCCGACGCAAATAGCGCGATAGCGACGCGCCCAGTCCAAGCCGTTGTGGACCAAGCGTCGCACGCCAGCGGGCATTCCGGCAGGCACCAGCGGGAAGCCGGAGAGGTGGCGAAATTGTCCTTTCTGTGAAGCCCGTCACAGTGGCATGACGACTGGCTCGCCATAGTGCAGGGGTACGGGTTCCTTAACAGGAGGCAACCCATGACATCGAAGATCAGTGTTATCGTTGGCTCGGTGCTGGCTCTTGCATTCATGGCAACGGAACCGGTGCATGCCAAAGGTTGTGATTGCACCGGGCAGGACTTGAGCGTGGACAAACCGGTGCGGCTGCCGGCGCCGATCCCCGCCCCTAAGTCCGATGCATCTGGGGGCGCCCGGGTGGCGGGCGGAACCCGGTGAGAGCCGATTGTTCCTAAGCAGACGGCGCCGCTGCCAGAAAACGGCGGCGCCGCTGCCAGTCGTTTTGAAGTTTTCCGTAGCCGTTGGGCTGGGTGCTCAGCGGTGGGAGGAGGCATTGACGAAGGATGGCGGAAGGCGCCTCCCCGCACGCCAACCAACCCCATTCCAGCCGCGCCCGACCTCCCGAACGGGTTCGCACAATTCACAGAACATTTTTGGATTTGAGATCCGCTGCAATTAAGTCGAGCGGGATCGCCTGATTGAATTGCGGGTTGGTGCTCGGATCCCTTGCATGATGAAGACCAAATATCTCGAGATCGACGGTGAGACAGGGCGCCCCCGATGATCCAACGGAGGTGCTCGTGTCGTATCGCACCCGTGTGCCGAGACTGCTGAAATTCAGCACGGTTCCCAGCGCAACCTCCAGCCTGCGGCCTTCCGGATGTTGTGGGACAATTGCAAAGTCATGGAGGGCAAGGAGTGGCCGCTCAGTCTGCAGACTGAACCATCCGCGTTGATCGCCGTCTCCGGTTGGCCGTTCCCCGATACGGTCGGCAAGCTGAAGCAACGCGTAATCGAGTTCGTCTGCCTTCGGTTCTCCCTGCCCGCTCGTATCGCTTTCGCTGTACCTACTCGTCGCCAACGGTTGTCCGGACGCCAGGCGACAAGCGGTAGGCCCCGACGGTGCCCGACCCGCGGCCGCCGCGTCCCCGTCTTCATAATAGTCGAACCGGCAGGCCGTCTGCGCAATCGTGTTGGACTTTTCGTCAGCTTCAATGACGTGAAAATTGGTCAGCACGCGATCAGGCCCGATCAGGAACCCCGTACCCAGCATCTGCGGTGTTTCGACCCGACAGATGCGGTGGCCGAGGGCGCGAAACCTGCTCAGGAACCGGCCATAGTCGACGAATCGCGACTGACGCGCCACCAGGGCCTCAAGAGCAGGCTTTTCTGGAGGCTTTTGTGTGAGATCGTACTTTTGCCTCGCGTCGGCGCTGCTAATTCCCAGCGCACGCCCAACCTGCTGCACGGTCTCATTGCCAGGCCTTTCGGCGCATACCAACGCAACCAGTTCGAGCGTCTTTCCTCGCCGCTCGGTCCACGCGATTAGATCGCCAACAGCGCCGTAAAAGCCCTGGTGCAGATCGATATAGTTGCCGAGCGTGATGCCCCACTTGAATCGCAAAACTTGTGTGAGTTCTCTCATGTCGAAGGCGTCAACGATTGCTTCGCTGACCTCCTCCAATTGCGGGCCTGATAGCTTGGGAGCCGGTTTCAATTCCGTGTCGCCCATCGCCCGAACCTCCAAAGCGCAGTCCCTGTGGCGCGGCCCTCAATCTTGAGTTACAGTGCGAATAAACTGTAACTACTGGTCGTTGAGAGTGCAACGTGCCGGTCTTAACACCAGACCAATTTGAACAGTTGGAGCGCATCCTCACTGATGCCTTTGACAAGCGCGGCATTGCAGAATTGGTGCGCATAAAGCTGGGAGACCGGTTGGACAAGCTGGTCAACCCCGATCAACCAACCCCGGGCATCGTGTTCGACCTCCTCACATGGATCGACAAGCGCGACAAGCACACGCTGGAAGTTCTTTTGCAGGGCGCCATAGAGGTGAAGCCGGAAAATGGCGCCCTTCGTGCATTTTGCGAGCACGACGTTCCGGCGGCGCTCAAGCCAATCGACTCGAAAGTCTTCGTACAGAATTTGACCTCGGGCCTCGATGTCTTGATCAAAATGAAGGACGAGTCTGCCGTGCGCGAAACGGTGGGGCACGTACGCGCCGACCTCGAAGATACGAACAAGCAGATCGACACCCTGAAGAAGTACAAGGAATTGCACGATTGCCTGCACGAGCTCGAAGTGCGACTGACAGCCATTGCGGATGCGGTCGTCCGGGCCAAGGAGGCGCCGGCTCGACGTAGCCTCGGCATCTATGCCAGGGATTTGAGGTGGCTCGGCGAACGCGCGCGTGCGGCAATTCCCGACTTGCCCAGTAGACAGAGTGAAGAAATCTGGGTTCCTGATTTGGACGCTTGCGCCGAGGATATTGAACGCGCCCGGGTCGCAACCGTCGAGAATGCTCAAGACCCGCTTTTGGACGTACCCATTAAGTTGAGGCGGCTGTTGACCGAGGCAAATCGAATTAACGGCTTCCTCGCTCAGCTCGCTGGTCAACTGAAGCTGGACAGTTTTTCCGACACCATGGATGAGATAGCGAACAGAATGAAGACCGACACGAGGCCGGATGATGTGTCATTGATGCAACTCATGACCGGCTCGGCGGCGGTCAGCGTTCTTCGCTCTCGGATAACGCTGCTAGTGCACGAACATTATGAGTGGCAGTTCCTGACCACTCAACTCGCGGCAGCGGATACCTCCCCGGACCATCGGCCTGATAAAAAAATAGCCAAGTGGCCCTTATTTAACAACAAATTGCTCGCATTGTGCGACTTGGCCCCGCAGGAGGAATCGTCGCAGGAGCTTCGAACTCTGATGGAGCGATGGGTGGACGCAGCGTCGGCAACCCAGCAGAGCGAGGCGCAAATCGCAGCGGCCGAGGATGCATTCGCCGAGTTCTCGCATACCTGTAAGCTGCATTTCTTCGAGGTCGACAAGCAACTCAAAGAGCTTTGTTCAAAAATGACCGAGGTCGCGATGCCTCTTACCGCGCTCCTCAATGTGATTCGCTAATGTCCCAGGAGCAAAAAAGCATGGATGAACAACCCGCGCCGCCGTACCGATCGCTCAATGCACTGCGCCAAGCCAACGATGATCTGTTGGCTAGTCTCCCGGAAGATAAGTCGGATACGGAAGCATGGAAGTCATCCACGACGCGAATATTCGAATTCATCCAGCGTGCAGTCGCTACCGGCGTTTTGCTCGAGCTTCCATTCGAGCGGCGGGCGGCTCAGGGCTTGATCGATTATTGGGTCGCAAGCTCATACAACATGCCGATTGACGGGCCTAAGGAACTATTGCAGTCGCGAAAAATAAACACGCTGCTCGCACCGTTCGATGCTGCTTCACTTCGCTCTATTTGCGAGCGAGGTGACCAGGTGATCGGCAAGCTCAGTTCGCAAGACGAGGACCTCGCTAGACGGATCCTCGTTCAGGTTTTCCGGTTTTCCGACGCGCGTCGAGATCCGAGTTCGGAGCCGACTCCGCGTGAGGATCTATTATCGCTCGGACCGCCCGAGCGCGTGACCAAAATCATCAACGAGCTGGTGAACGCAGGGGTGTTGCGGGAACGCCGGGACGACGGCGGCAACTTCATCGATCTGCAATATGGAGCGCTCGGTCGCAATTGGGAGCGGCTCCGTGACTGGGTCAAGCACCGAGCGAATTTACGAGATGCAGCGCTGGCTTGGCGCCGCGCCGGCAAGGACAAGTCGATGCTTCTTCAGGCCAGCCAAGTAAAGGACGCCATCGCGTACGGCAATTTGGATGAAGTGGAGAAGGAGTTCGTCACTTCGAGCCGTAGGCGGGAGCGTCAATTCTACCTCCGTTTGGGTCTGGTAGCGGCGGTTCTCGTTGGTGCAGCGCCCCTCGCTCTGTATGGCTACATAAAACTTTATGTTCCCTGGATGTTTGATCGAGATCTTAATACCGTCAAATCCGATGCTTCACCACCGGAAAAGCGAGTCGAGGCGTTGCGTCGGTTGACGGAGTATCAAAAGATTCAGCCAAAAGACATTGATCTCTCGTCGATACAGCTAAAAGGAGACAAACCCAATGGGCTTGATCTAACTGGCCTGACGGCGCGGTCTCTTAATCTCACACGAGCCAAGCTGGAAAATGTAAACTTCCAGAATGCAAGACTGCCTTCGTCATCATTCATTCGGAGCACTATCGATAGAAGCAATTTCGAAAATGCGTTCCTGAGACTTGCCCGTTTCGATAATTCCTCCATTGGATCTTCCAAGCTCTCGAATACTGACCTCTTCCGTGCGGTGTTCAATGGGGCGCAATTATGTCGGGTCAATTTTTCGGACGCGATCGTTCGTTACGCTTCATTTTTCGACGTAACATTCGACGACGGCCAGCCTCCCAACTTTGAAAATAGCGCTTGGTGGCTTGCAACCGGGTGGAATAAGCATCAACGGGAAGTTTTGACCAAGCAATCCGCTAGTAAAGATCCCAAGTCAACGAAGAGCTTCAAGGAGGACCTTAAGTCGGTTGACGAAATGTCGACTCAAGACCTCGCTCAAGTGTTGAATGAAAGAGCTTGGACGCTTGCAACCTACGGAGTCGATCTCGACGATGCGGAGCGTACTGCCAGAGAGGCGCTGAAGATATACGGTGCCAATGGCAATTCAGCAATCCACGAACGTGCCGTAGCAAACACACAGGACACTCTCGCCTATATTCTCATGCAAAAACGCCAATGGGCCGAGGCGGAGACGTTGCTTTCCGACGCGCTGCGGGGCAACAACCAGGACGAAGCCATCGTTTTCCATTACGCTCTCACACTTTGGATTCAAGGAAACGAACAACAGGCCGTGATCCATCTGACGAAATCAATTGCACGAAACTATTCCCCGACCCACGAACTTTATGTATTGCGGGATCTAATTCCGGCCGGTCTTGAATCGGCTATCGAAGCGGCGAGCATTCGTCCCCCGGGCGCTGCTGCAAAGCCGCCGTGCCCGCCCCCGTCCTGACAACCAATCTCGCCGCGGCGACGCCAGCGCGCAACGCGACAAGGGTTCGCTTGATTGGCCGACGCAACCCCCCGCGCTGTTGCGCTACGGCTCCCCTGGAGCTAGTTGCTAATCCCGGCCGTGGGCCCGGCTACGGCTCCTCACCGCGAGCCGCCGGCGACCACCGGGCTCGGTGCCGACACGTAAATCGCGCCAACCCCAAAGCCCACGGCAAGCGCAACCAAAAGGGCAAAGATCCTAGCATGGGACATGGGCGTGCTCCTTATCCCCATTATACATAGCAATTACCTCAACGGAAGCCACCTACTGCGTGAGTTAGTTGTGGGTCTATTTGCGTGCTGACCAGGCGGCCAACACTATCATCCTGATATTTTTGCGTGATCTTGAGCAATGGAGGCCGCTCAGTCGTCGTGCGAGTCCGACGCTCACATGGGGTGTTATGGCGCCATTTTGTGGGATGATCGTCGCTCTTACCTGCGGCCATTTGATGCCGTTAGAGCATTGGCGGACACTCCTCCCCGCCGAACGAAGTTTGCCTCCGTTTCACTCGGCCGCAAGCTCGGACCGTGGGCACAGCGTGCATCAATGCGGCCGTTTTTCAGAGGTCCGAAGGAACCGCTCTGGGCAACCAATCAACCAGGCGCGGGAATCGTAGTTTTGCTGCCTATCGATCAGCATTCATTGCGAAGGGTGACGCCTAGAAATAACTATGAATCAGCGTCTCAGTGGCGCACGTCCGATGCCGGCGTATTGGCGTACTCTTCCTCGAAGCGCGCGATCTCGCGCGTCAGGTCCTCCAGGACGCGCTTTCGTTCCGCGGCGCTGTAGCCGATCGTCAGCTCGGCGACGGTTTTGGCGAGCGCCGAAATGATTTCATCCATGTCCATCATGTCTTTCTCGCCGCTCAGCGCGCCATATTCGGAGTAGAAATCGTCGATTACGTCCGCGACCAGGCAATGCAGGCACGGCCGCTCTTCGTTCGATTCGGGTTGGTTCGTTTCGGGTTGGTCAGCCATGGCCGTCCTCTCGATCAAAAACGCGCGCAGCCGGTGCAGGCCACCCTGCGCCGGCAATCGCCGCGCCTATGTTCCAACGCGCGGCACGCACGCTTGGCTCCATTCTACTGCGCGCGGGCGCCTGTCGCTCGCCATCAGGCCTGCGCGCTCCCTTCGCTCTCGACATAGCGGGGAAACACCGCCGTGGGTGCCGGCAACGCCGCGCCCGCAGCAATACGGTGGGGGCCGCCCAGTCGCTGGAACTGTCGTTCCTCGACTGGAACGGCAAGGAGGTCAAGCAGCTTCGCCGCCGCCTTCGGCATGAACGGCGCGTTCAGGATCGCGACCTGGCGAAGCACCTCCGCGGTGACATAGAGCACCGTGCGCTGCCGGGCCGGGTCGCTCTTGGCGAGCGCCCACGGCGCTTCGCCCGCGAAATAGCGATTGGCCTCGGCGACCACGGCCCACACGGTGTTGAGCACCTGGTGCAACTGCTGCATCTTCATCGCCTCGCGCGCCTTGCCGATCATGGCGTCGGCGGCGGCCAAGATCGCCTGGTCGGCTGGCGAGAATGCCTCCGGCTTGGGCAGCACGCCACCGAGCTGCCGCGCGACCATCGACAGCGAGCGCTGCGCCAGATTGCCGAGATCATTGGCAAGATCGGCATTGATGCGGTTGACGATCGCCTCGTGGCTGTAATTGCCGTCCTGGCCGAACGGCACTTCGCGCAGGAGGAAATAGCGCAGCTGATCGACGCCATAGGCATCGGCAAGCGCGAACGGGTCGATCACGTTGCCGACCGACTTCGACATCTTCTCCCCGCGATTGAACAGAAATCCGTGCGAAAAAACGCGCCGCGGAACCGCCACTCCGGCCGACATCAGAAAGGCGGGCCAATAGACCGCGTGGAAGCGCACGATGTCCTTGCCGATCACGTGCAGGTCGGCAGGCCAGTAGCGGCGGAATTTCGGATCGTTGACATCGGGATAGCCGACCGCGGTGATGTAATTGGTGAGCGCATCGACCCAGACATACATCACGTGCTTCGCATTGCCCGGCACCTTCACGCCCCAGTCGAAGGTGGTGCGCGAGATCGACAAATCCTGCAGGCCGCCTTTGACGAAGCTCATTACTTCGTTGAGCCGCTCCCTGGGCAGAACGAACTCGGGATTTGTCTGATAGAGCTCGAGCAGCTTGCCCTGATATGCCGAGAGCCGAAAGAAATAACTCTCCTCCTCGACCCATTCCACCGGCGCGCCGAGCGGTCCGTAGCGCTGGCCGTCATCGGCGAGTTTGGTCTCGCTCTCGTCGTAATAGGCCTCGTCGCGCACCGAGTACCATCCGGAATATTTGTCGAGATAGATGTCGCCGTTGGCTTCCATCTTTTGCCAAATAGCCATCGAAGCCGCGTGATGGCGTTGCTCGGTGGTGCGGATGAATTGGTCGTTCGAGCATTCCAGGCGCTCGACCATCGCCTGGAAGCGCGGCACGTTGCGCTCGACCAGCTCGGACGGGCTGAGCTTCTCCTTGCCGGCGGTCTGCAGCATCTTGATGCCGTGCTCGTCGGTGCCGGTGAGGAAGAACACGTCGTAGCCGTCGAGCCGCATGAAGCGGGCGATCGCGTCGGTGGCGATCGCCTCGTAGGCGTGGCCGATATGCGGCGGGCCGTTGGGATAGGCGATCGCCGTGGTGACGTAGTAGCGGGGCTGGTCGGCCATCGAAATCGATCCGCGGGGCGTCCCCGCAAACGCGAAATTGCGGTGCCGCAATGAATTAAAGGCCGGGTCATCGCCCGGCCAACGTCCTTGGGGATAGGTATCAACCGCGTGCCGCCTCGGCAAGCCAGCCGAACACGTTGAAGACCAGCGGCTTTCGCTCCAAATTGTACTCCTCGGCCTCGCGCGCGGCGGTGTTGACCCGCTCCCATGCCTGCGCCACCTGATAAAGCCGCGCGCGATCCTGTGGCGTCGCGCCGAGCCGAGCGGACAGCCAGCCGTTTACCGCATCGAGGAACGCGGCAAGCGTTGCCGGATCGGTGCCGGAGAGGCGTTCGCCGAGCGCGTGCAGCGCGCGCCGGTCCACGTCCGGCAGGTGTTCGAGCAGCGCGATGATGCGGTTGCGCAGGTCGAGCGCGTCGCTATCAAGGAGATCGAGCGCGCGCCGTACGCTGCCTTCCGCCGCCGCTGCCGCGCCCCGGATGTCGGAAGCGCCGGGCGCTTGGCCGCTCGCGTCCGCCGCGGCGCGCGCGACGTCGGTGGCGGAAAGCGATCGCAACGCCAAGACTCGGCAACGCGAGCGGATGGTGGGCAGCACGCGGCCCGCGGCGTGGCTCACCAGCAGCAGCAGGGCGCGCTTGGGCGGCTCTTCGAGGATTTTGAGCAGCGCATTGGCCCCCGACGGATTCAACTCGTCAACCGAGTCGACGATCGTCACCCGCCATCCTCCCTCGCCGGCTGTCGAGCCGAAAAAGCCGACGGTTCGGCGCACGTCGTCCACCCGGATGTCCTGGTAGAGCTTGCCGGTCTTTTCGTTGATCGTGCGCTCGAGAACCAGAAGGTCGCCCTGTCCCTGCGCCGCGATACGGCGTGCCACCGCGTGTGCGGCGTCGACTTCGAGCGAGGTCGCGGCACGCACCGCCGGCGCCTGCGCATCGGGATGCGCGAGGACGAACCGCGCCATGCGATAGGCGAGCGTCGCCTTGCCGATTCCCTTGGGCCCGCTGATCAGCCAGGAATGGGCGAAGCGTCCGCTTCGATACGCGTCGAGGAATGCGCGCTCCGCATCGCCATGACCATAGAGAACCAGCGTCTCGCGCGGTGACCGCGGCTCGATGGCGTCGGCTTCGTCGTCGCTCATGATGTGGAGCCCACGTAGCCCGGATGAAGCCTAAAGCGCGTTTACGCGCGTCTTTCGACGCGCTCTGGCGAAATCCGGGATTATCGCCACCAGTAAGAGCAGCCCCGGATTACGCTTCGCTCCATCCGGGCTACAGGTGTTGGAATTGCTCACGGTGCCGCCCCCGCGACTGCAACCTCTGCCGCCGCAGGATCGAGGCGCTCGCTTACGATTGCCCAGATCCGCTCGGCCACTGCCGACTTTGGCGCGGTGGCATCGATGAGCACGCAGCGCCCGGGCTCGGCTGCAGCCAGCAGCCGATAGGCTTGGCGCAACTCCTCATGGAAGGAACGCGATTCCGCCTCGAACCGGTCGGCGGCGCGCTGGCCGCGCCGCTTGCCCGCGCGCTTCAATCCGACTTCGGCGGGCACGTCGAGAACCAAAGTGAGATCCGGTTTGAGATCGCCAACGGTCACGCGCTCGAGCGCCCGGATGAATTTCGGGTCGAGCCCGCCGAGGGTTCCCTGATAGACCCGCGTCGAATCGATGAAGCGGTCGCAGATCACCCATCTTCCCGCCGCCAGCGCCGGCGCGATGGTGGTGCGCACGTGATCGTCGCGCGCAGCGGCAAACAGCAACGCCTCGGTGCGCACGCCGAGCGGCTTGGTAATTCCGCTGAGCAGGACGTGGCGGATCACTTCGGCTCCGGGCGAGCCGCCGGGCTCGCGCGTGAGCACGATAGAAATGCCGAGCTGCTTGAGCCGATCGGCGAGAAGGCGCGCGTGGTTCGACTTGCCGGCGCCCTCCCCGCCTTCGAAAGTGATGAAACGTCCGCGCATGATTCAGACGACGTCCGTAGCCTGGGTGGAGCGAAGCGACACCCGGGGAGGAAATCGTGGGGTGAACCCCGGATTTCGCCATAGCGCGTCGAAAGACGCGCGTATACGCGCTTTAGGCTCCATCCGGGCTACGACTTGTTACGATGACGATTTCCCGGCTAGGGCCCGTTGCAGGCCGGTACGCAACAGGCCGAGCACGAGCTCGGAAGCGGCGTCGAGGGCGCGCTGCGCCATCGAGCCGGCGGGGACGCTCTCCGCCGCCTGCAGCGGAACCTCGAGCGCGACGATGTCGCCCCGCCACACCTTGAGCACGCCGATCTTGCCGCCTTCCTGCACCGGCGCCCGCACCGGGCCGGTATACACCGCCCGCGCGATGATTTTTTCCCGGATGCCGCGCGGCACCATCAGCCGCACCGGTTTGCCCGCCACCAGCGGCACGGAACCTTTGGCGCCGCCATAGACCTTGGCACGGGCAATCTCCTGCCCGTCCACGAACAAGAGATTGGGCTGGAAGTTGTGAAAGCCCCATTCCAGGAGTTTCTTGCCCTCGTCGGCGCGTTCCTTTTCGGATTTCAGTCCATTGACCACCACGATCAGCCGCATCCCGTTCTGCACCGCCGATCCGACCAGGCCGTAGCCCGCCTCCTTGGTGAAACCGGTCTTGAGGCCGTCGGCGCCGATGTTCAATGCCAGCAGCGGATTGCGGTTGAACTGGCGAATCTTGTTCCAGGTGAATTCGCGCTCCCCGTAATATTTGTAGTACTCGGGATAGGTCTGGATGATGTGCGCCGCGAGCCTGGCAAGCTCGCGCGCCGTCATGAGCTGCCTTGGATCGGGCAGACCGTTTGAATTGCCGAAGGTGGATTTGGTCAGGCCCAACTCGCGGGCGCGTTTGGTCATCAGCTCGGCGAAGGCAGACTCGTTCCGGGAAATCCCTTCCGCCAGCACGATGCAGGCGTCGTTCGCGGACTGGATGATCACACCGTGCAGCAGATTGTCGATCGACACTTTGCTGTTGATCGGCATGAACATGCTCGACGTGTGCGAGGGCGCACCGCCGCGCCGCCAGGCGTTGACGCTGACGTTGAATTCATCGCTCGGCTTGAGCTTGTCCTGCTTGAGCAGGTTGAACACTACCTCCGCCGTCATCAGCTTGGAGAGGCTCGCAGGCGGAATGAGGTCGTCGGCGGCCTTTTCGAACAGCACGCTGCCGCTCTCGGCTTCGATGAGAATGGCGTGTGGCGCTGCGGTCTGAAATCCTTCGCTGCCCTTCGGACCTGACACCGGGTTCGGCGCGGCGAAAGCGGAGGCGACCGCGCAGGCAAGCAGCGCCGCGCTGCTCCATGTGCGCAACCGGGAGGAAAAGAAGCTGCGAATGACGTCCATGTTCATCGGCGTTTTGCGGCCGGCCGCCCGTATCTGCGCCGGGTCATTGGTTTAGCAAGTCCCGCGGTTGACGATCAATCGACGCTCTCGCCGCACGGTGTCTTATTAGGGTGGATTAGCGTCCATCAGCGCAATTGCGCGCCTCCATAACCTCTCGAAGACGGGCGTGAACGCCCTTGTGGACGCGCTATGGCGCCCCACCCATCCTACGAAGGCCGGTTAATAAAGCCCGCGCCCGCTCATCAGGCCGAGTGCCTCCCGGTCGCCGCGGGTCAGCACGAAGGCCGGCTGGGAAGGCGCGCTGGCCGCAGAGGCCTCGAGGCGCGGCTGCGTGCCGGCAATGCTGAGCGGCTTCGTTGCCCGCTTCGAGGGGGTCGCCGGATTGGCGGCGGCTGCTGCGGACGGGGGCAGCGGGGCGGCGGCATCGGCGGACGCCAATGTGCGCTCCGACGGCGACGGCGCATCCCGGTCAAGATTGGCGACGAAAGGCTTGGCCGAGGCGAGCATGACCTTCGACGGCGCGGGCGCCGGCCCACCTTCGCGCAGGGTCGCCAACAGCATGCGGTCGTCGCTGCCTTCGATCGGCGCGCGCCCGACATACTCGACGCGCACGCGGGCGAGCCCGCGTTTGTAGAAATCCAAGGCTTTGGCCGTGCCGATCGAGAGATCGATGACCCGGTCGCGCCGGTAGGGGCCGCGATCATTCACCCGCACGACGATGGACTTGGCGTTGTCCAGGTTGGTGACGCGCGCGTAGCTCGGCAGCGGCATGGTGGTATGCGCCGCGGAAATGCTGTGCATGTCGTAGACTTCGCCGTTCGCGGTCAGCCGGCCGTGGAAATCCGGGCCGTACCAGGAGGCGAGGCCTTCGATCCGGTAATTGGGCTCTTCGCGCGGGATATAGGTGCGGCCGTTGATGCTGTAGGGCCTGCCCACGCGATAGACGCCGCCGCCCTTCGGCACCGGCTCGCCGTCCTCGATGACACGCGGACTGTACTTGTCGCTGCCGGGCCATGAGCAATGGGCGAGCGCGAGCGAGCCGAGCGCAAGCGCGCCTGCCCGCATGACCGCGCCGAAACGGACCAATCTGCGCTGTCGCCCCATTTAATCCCCGCGCGGTCGGCCGCGTCGTTGGCGGTAACCGCGTCCCAGCGGCCATAACGCCGTCCGATCACGGCAGGAATGGGGCTGGCCGCGCCAATTCGCGCCAATAGGTCTTTGAGAAGACGTCAGATTCGCCCCAAGTTGTGGAGAATCAGACACACCCGCAAGCCCCCGGACGCGTAGCCCGGGTGGCGAGGCGGCCTATCGGCGACGGGTGGTGCCCACCGCCCAGCGTCCGGCTCGGAATACAGACAGGACCGGCAATGGCCAGAGCAAGACCCGGAGCCAATGCAGAGTCCAATAGCGAGTGTTGGGGCTCATTCGCCGAAGCATAATTACGACAAGCGGGAATTCAAATTAGGACAGGAGCCTCGGATTTAGGACACTACCAACCCGGCTACTAGAACGAGGATTTCAGCTTGAGGTGGTCGAGGCGGTTGATCGATTTGACGTCGATCTGGCGCACCTCTCTGTCCTGCAGCACCTCAAGCCCAACGGTGGCGCCGGCGTTCCCCCGCGCCCAGACCTTCCGATAGAAGTCCGCCAGGCTCGTGGGCTGCTCGCCGTTGACCCCGACGATGATGTCACCGCGCCGGATCCCCGCCTTGTCCGCCGGACCGCCGGGCGTGACCCGAGTGACGAACAGGTGGCCGCGCAGCTCGTCGGTGTTGACGCCCAGCCACGGCCGTCCCGGGCCGGCGATGCGGCCGCCGGCGATCAGGTCGCCGAGAATGGGCGCGAGCCGGTCGATCGGCACGAACATGTTGCCGGGCGTCTTGTCCGCGCCGCCGCTCGCATCCGGCACGATGAGCGAGCCCACGCCGACGAGTTTGCCGTCGCGGCTGATCAACGCCGCGCCGCTCCAGGCCGGGTGCGGCGGCGCGGTAAACAGCGCGTCGTCCAGCATGTATTCCCAACTGCCGGCGAACTCGCGCTTGGCGACCACGTAGGCGGCGCCCGCCATGGCGCTGCCGCCGAAGCTCCCGATCAGGACCGGATCCCCGTGTTTGACGTCGGCGGATTTCCCCAGCGGCATCGGCTTGAGCTTGAGCGGCTCGACCGTGCGCAACAGGCCAAAACCGCTTTCGTGGTCGTAGCCGACCACGTTGGCCGACACGGTTCGCCCGGTGTTGTCGGTGATCTCGGCGGCATAGGCCTCGACCATGAGATAGCCAATCGTGAGCAACAGGCCGTCCTGATCGATGAGGATCGCGGAGCCCTCGCGCTCGCGGCCGAGGCCGTCAACGGTACGTCCGTCGGGATTGATGTGGGTCTTCACCTGCACCACGGCGGCGAGAAGGTCGTCGATCCGATCGTTCTGCGCGGTCGCCGGTGCGCTGGCGAGCAGCGCGGCGAATGCCGCAGCGAGACATGGTCGCGACCCGAGGGCAGAGCCAAACCGACGTGCACCGCGCATGAATGCTCCCGTAAGCATGAATAGCTCCCGTCCGCGCCAGGATCCCGATCATCCGCGCGAGCAAATGCCGCAACGGATGATACTCGCGCGAAGCCGGCCGCACCACGTCGGCTGCCACACGGCGCCGGTTTCTACAGAAAATTGTCAAGCACGCCCAGGGCCCCGGTGGTATTATTGCGCTCCGGGGCGCACGGCAGACATCTCGAGCCGGGGTGGGGTCCCAAACCATGCCAACTCCGTCGTTTATTCATGATCCCGCGCACTGGCGCCGGCGCGCGGAGGAAGCGCGCACGATTGCCGATCAGATGGCCGACCCCGAAGCCAAGGCGATGATGTTGAAGATCGCCGAGGATTACGTAAAGCTCGCCAAGCGCGCCGAAGAGCGGGTGGCAAAGCCTCCGGCTTCCCAATAGGCCAAGATCGTCATCGCCATGAATGTGCGCCTGGCGCTCCTCGCCGCGCTGCTCGTGACGGCGGGCTGCGCCGGTCCGATGGCGCTGTTTTCCGCCGACTCGGTGGCGGTCGACACGCTCGAGGGCAACTATCGGCGCATTGCCGCCTGCACCTATGAGCGGCTCGACCGCCGCGACGGCCGTTTGCGCAAGAGCGAGGCTGCGGGCGCGGTGCGAATCGCGTTCGATGCCGGCACCGAGCGACAGTGGGAGCTCTCGTTCATCGACGAAGAGGGAGGCACGCTGACGCGGGTGGAAATGAGCTCGCCGCGCACGTCGGCAGGAGCGATGCCGAGCGAGCACGCGCTCGCGATTGCCCGCGCCTGTGCCGCCTGAGTTGCGTCGGTGCGGCCCTCACCGGAATCCTCTCCGCAAGCCAACGCCATGGCGTTCGCACGCGCGCTCGCGCGACGCTGCGATCATCATTTCGGCGAAAGAGTTCTCGGAATTTATCTGATCGGAAGCCTGGCGCACGGCGGCTTTAGCCCGCGCTACAGCGACATCGATCTTGCGCTCGTCGTGCGGGATCAATTAAGCGCGGACGACCTTGCTTTGATCCGCGATGAAGCCGTGGCCGAGTCCGGCTTGTTTGCGCGGATGCTGTCGCTGTTCTGGAGTGACCGCGCGTTCCGCATCGGCCGCTTTCCCCCGCTCGACCAAGTCGACCTCATCGACCATGCACTCACGCTGCGCGAGCGGGTGCGGGTGCGGCCGGTGCGGCCGACACAGCGGCAGATCCGGTCGTATTTGCGCGGCGAGCCGCTGCGCAACTGGTCGGACGAGGTCCTGCGCCTTGCCGCGCTCGATGCCTTGGCTGCGGAAGATCACAAGCGCTATCTGCGCGCGCTGCTCTATCCCGCGCGCTTTTTGTTGAGCTGGGCGACCGGCACGATTGCGTCGAACGACGACGCGGTTGCATTTCTGGAAAACCGCGCGGATATCACGCTCGATCTCGATCTCATGAAACGCGCGCTGCGCTGCCGCAACCAGGGGTGTGATGCGGACGCTCTTTTTTCGGAGCGAAGCAAGTTGCCGGCACAGCAGGATGCCGTTCTGACCTATGTCCACCGGGCGGAGTGACGCTGCCCGAGCGTTCCTGCACGGGGTCCTTCGCTGAAGGTTTGAAACGGCCCTATCCACAGGCTCGCCAAGCGGACCGCGAATCGCGTACCACGGCGCAGCAATAGCGGTGCCGGAGGATCCCGTGGTGCCTTCGCAACTGGTCGAGCTTGGCCGGCAGGCACTTGGCGCGGTGGAACGCAGCGTCGCCAACGGGGCGCCGCGCCTCGAATGTCAGCTGCTCGCATCGGATTTTTACGAGTCGCTGCAGCGGGAACTGCAGGAAACCTCGGAGGCGGATTGCGCGAAACGGACGACGCTGATCGCCGCGGCGCATCATTGCGACCGCATCGCGACGCAAAGCATCAGCGCCGATGCGATGGTGCGTGAGCTACGCGCGGCGGTTGCCAGCCTGCAGTCTGACACGCCGATCGCGCCGGGCCATCTGCCGGCAGCCCCGCGCCAGCTGGAATTGCGCCCGCTGCTGCGGGTGATCGAAGGCGGACTCGCCGAAGCCTGATCACATTAGGGCATTCGCCCCTGACTCCGTCATCGCCGGGCTTGTCCCGGCCATCCACGTCTTTGCTACACGAAGAAAGAAAGACGTGGATGCCCGGCCCAAGGCCGGGCATGACGAGTGAATGGCTCGCGCAACCGGCATCAACCGGCGCGGCGCGACTTTTTGCGCTTCGGCGCTTCCGCCTGCTCGGAGGCGCGGCGCCGCTTGCCGGACTGTTCCTTCCCCTTCGCCGGAGCACGACCGCCGCTCGCCTGCACACTTCGCCGCAGCGCGTCCATCAGGTTGATGACCTTTGCCGGCTCGTGGCGCTCCACGCGCTCGATGCGTTCGCCCTTCTGTTTCTTGCGGATCAGCTCCTTGAGCGCGTCCTCGTATTGATCCTCAAACTTTTTCGGATCGAAATGTCCCGATTTGGTGTCGATGATGTGCGTGGCAAGCTCGATCATGTCCTTCGGCACCTTCTCGTCCGCGATGTCGTCGAAATATTCGTTCTCGTCGCGGACCTCGTATGGATAACGCAGCGTCATGCCGACCAGGCCCTTGCCGCGCGCCTCGAGCGCAACCACGTGCTCGCGTGAGGTGAACACGACCTTGCCGAGCGCGACCATTCCCTCCTTGCGGATCGCCTCGCGGATCACGGCGAAAGCCTCCTGCCCCACCTCGCCGTCCGGGATGATGTAGTAGGGGTTGTTCAGGTAGAGCTCGTCGATCTCCTGCTTGGGCACGAACTGGTCGATGTCGAGCACCCGTTTGCTCTCGATGGCGACCGCCTCGAGCTCCTCCGGAGCGATTTCGAGGTATTCGCCCTTGCTGGCCTCATAGCCCTTGATGATGTTCTCTTGCTCGACTTCCTCGCCGGTTTCGGCATCGACCTTGCGGTATTTGATCCGGTTGCCGGTCTCCTTGTTGATCTGATGGAAGCTGATTTTTTCCCGCTCCGACGTCGCCGGGAACAGGGCGATGGGACAGGAGACAAGCGACAATTTGAGGTAACCCTTCCAGTATGCACGCGGCGCCATGACAAACTCCACCAATACGCCCGGTCATTTTGTCAGAGGCGCGCGCACGCGCAAGGCGGCGTTTTTCCTTTGTTCTGGCGAAATTGTCGTGAGGTGGATGATTTGCTAACGCGGGGGTTGCCGGGCAGCGCGCGCTGCACGCTCAGGCTAAGGCCCCGGGAACAACACCGAAAGCCGGTTTAAGCTCTGGGACCGGGCATGGTTCGTTTACCTTCTGCGGGTTCGGCGCCAAAACGCCCACCATGGAAAAGCGCGAAACCGTGGCCGCGCACGCGACCATCGATCCCGTAAGTCGATCAATCTGAGATAGTCCTCGCGCTCTAGTCCGGCTCGCTCCACAATACCGGAATCAATGTATCGTTTCACATGGCGCCTTAACGATTAATTCCAAATGATCCCACGCGAGAGTTTCAATGTATAATCCTTGTTCAATGCCAATCGCGATAGAGTCTAAGAAATTTAAGACCGTATTCAGTTGGGGACGAAACTTCTTGGGCTCACGGTCCAGCTCGCCGCTTTCTAATGCAGCCCATAGTATTTGCAGTGAGGCGTAAACATTCGGGTTCAGATCGTACTCGCCGCATGCCGCCAGTGTTTGCGATTTTTTGTTCTCAGCGCGGATTGCGAGAATTTGGTATATGCCGACCCCGACAAGCAGGGCAGTAACCGCAGCAAGAGCGAGTGTCCCGACGGCGGTCCACCCTTCTGCCGTGAGCCCCCAGAACCTTCCAGCCAATACCGCAGCAGCCATCCTGAGATATTAGGACGGCCCTGTGCGGTCGATCTACCGGTTTTTCGGCTTCCGTTTCTTTCGGCGCTTCGCTGCTTTTGTCCTATGTTGGGGCGGGCTTTTCGCCACAACGTCAACGGCGCGCTCGAGGCGTGCCCAGGCGTCGGAATGAAATTCTGGTTCTTTCATTGGAGCGCGCCTCATCATGGCTGGCTTTCACGCCCTAACAGACCTCTCTCATGACCCTAAGCTCGCCGAAGCCCTCGGCAACATGGTTATTGCTTGGGCATATGCCGAAGAATCGTTGATAGGCGCATTGTCTCGTATATCTGGCATGAGCCTAAATAAAGCGCAGGCAGGCTTCTACCGAATTCCCACCTTTGAATCACGCATTAAGTTTATTCGTGCACTGATTACGGAATGGAACACGAAAGAATTTAATACGGCCGCAATCGATACAGCGATTGATAAACTTTCGCATCTCTCTAGTGCGCGGAATCACTGGGTACATGGTTGCTGGCTGGCAACCGATGATTACAGCGACTATACGTCTTTGATATGCGCGCCGACGCGGAATCGGATGCTCGACGAAAGCCGGTCAAGGCCGCAGATGTAAGAAATCACAACCAAGCAGTGTTATTGCGCGCCGATGCCCTTCGCGCCCTCATCGACATGAGTTCCCTTGAGATATGAGGCACTGATGGCCGAGAAGATCTCGTCCACCATCAAGGTACCGCGAGCAACGCGGAATTAGCGTTGCCGCCGAGCCGCCTCACTGCTCCTGGAACATCGCCAGGTCGTTCAACTGATCCGCCCGCGCTTTTTGTTCTTCTTCTTTCAGCAGCATCAAAATGTGCCGGCGCTCGGCTTCATCGTCCGTCTCGCGCAACAGCTTTCGATAGCGCCTGATGTTCTCGCGCCTGACAAATCGTTCCATGGGGCGTACTCCTGCCCGGGTACTGGACGTGCCTGTGTGTCGGGGGAGCGGCCGGGCGGGTTCAATGGCAGAGGCCGTAAATGGCGGGAATTTACCGACACGGTAAAAGCAGCGAACCCGGTCAGATTTTCAAAGACGACAACTCAATGTGCGCCGCGTTGGCGGAAGGGGTGGGATTCGAACCCACGAGGGAGCGTAAACCCCCTGGCGGTTTTCAAGACCGCTGCCTTAAACCACTCGGCCACCCTTCCCTATCGGTCAAATCAAAAGCTACCGGTAAATGGATTGCGGACGCATTATGAGCAAGAGAGCCTTTCGGCTCGCTCAGGAGAAAGCGGCGCTATTCTGGAGCCACAAATGGCTCGGCCGCGCTCACTGCGGTGTCACGTTCACGCAAGTCATGGGATTGACGATGCAGAATTGCGCGGTTCCCCGCTGCTGGTCGACTTGCCAAAGGCCGAGCGGCACAGCATTGCGCGTGTAATCCGTATGGACGACGCTTTGCACACTTGATCCTTTTGCAATCACGCTTTGCCGTGAATACGCGGTATCTTCTTAGCAACGAGCCGTGGGGGGCGCCCCAGTTTTGTAGGAAGCCGAGCATACGTAGAACTTGTTTTCGCGATAATCGAGCAGAAAAGCGCTATAGATTTGCGCGCCGCCTGCTGCGGTACTCCCGACATCAATGAACTCGTAAATGGGAGTTTCCGCTTGTGCTGGCTGAGACAACCAAATCGCGATTGCAACGCCAATGACTGTGCGCATGACGGAACGTCCTCTGTCCTGAAGATTTTCCATCATACAACTCCGAGCAGACCGCACGATATGCAAAAAACGTGGACGTGACTGTTATTTCCAGCTTCGCAACACGTCCTGCGGCGGCGCGGCAAAAGCAGCGTCGCCGTCGTGCCGGCCTTCCCGTGTGCGCTTTGCGGCGAGCCCATGCACCGGGACGCCCCGATCGAAACAAGGACGGCTTCCACACAAAGGGGCCGCCCCAAAGGGCGGCCCCGCTCACGCCACGCCACTACGCAACCGAACTCACGTGCCCTCGCGCAAGTCGTGGGCGCGCTGCCCGACGCGCACGCGCCCGTATTCGCGCCACGAACTCACAGCATCGAAGGCGAGCGAGACTGGGACGATGGCAACCGCGGCGAACACACCAACAGCAGGCAGCAGCCGGATCAGATCCGTCGCCAACTCCCCTGCTACTCAACGCGACCACGCGCGTCCGTCTGAGGCAAAGATCGGGAGCACGACCAGAAGGTCGGGAAACCGACTCAAATTGGGGACTCCCCACCAGCAAACGCGACGGTTCCAGTCGGTTGCGCATGGTTCCGCGATTATGTGCCGTCACAGCAAAAAGTGATAACGGCCTGGAAAGGCTTATGTTTCCTGCAGAACGCGAGGCGCGGATCTGAAGACAATGTG
>Ga0306922_10001427_pt1 | contig 21299 bp, 19 predicted proteins | sample sta12Cox44000082_FD_203758 | JGI IMG/M metagenome (GOLD analysis project Ga0306922, IMG submission 203758) | Lab enrichment of tropical soil microbial communities from Luquillo Experimental Forest, Puerto Rico - statoxic.12C.oxic.44.000.082 (v2)... | ecosystem: Environmental > Terrestrial >... | reverse complement strand
GAACGGCGAGCGAGCATTTCCGCGGCCGCGTAATGGGCGTGCGAATGCTGGTGATCTACGGCCTGCCGCTGGGGCTGCTGGCCGCCGGCACGCTGATCGATGAGGTCGGCTTTGCGGCAACCGCAACGCTGTATGCGGCCGCCGGTCTCACGCTGATGCTCGGCATCGCCCTGCACTGGCGTTCCGACCTTTGGCACCCGCATGCGCCGGCAAATGCCAGATGACGGGCAGCTGTTCGGAATCATCTCGATGAGAATCAAGAAGAGCAGGGTCGCAAAGGGTATTTATCTGCTTCGGTTCAGGACGCAGTACGAGCTGGCGGCGACTTTCTTGCGCGTCCAGGAACATTACGAGTCCCCGCATTTTCACGGTCGCGTTTTCTCGCTCGAACAGTATATGGATTGGTATGCCGCGCGCTACGGCAACTTCACCTATTTCCAAGACTGGTCCGGATTCAACGTTCCTTCCACGGCGCTCGAGCCGTTCTACCAGGGGAAGTTCGAGCCCCTGAGCGAGAAAGAGGGACGGCTGCTCCGGCTATTTAAAAATTTACGCGGGCGGTTTTATCTAATTGGAGTTTATGACGGGGGCGTCAAGAGCAGCCTCACTCACGAGCTTGCCCACGCACTTTACTTTACGGACGCGGTCTATCGTCAGAAGGTACGCGCCGCGCTGGGGAAATTCGACACCTCTGCGCTTGCGCGCAGGATCGAAAAGGCGGGCTACGCCAGACACGTCGTGCCCGATGAGGTGCAGGCATACCTGGTCGGCTCGTCGAGCAGGCTGGGCATGGTATCGCGCGAGCTTGCGCCTTTGCGCAGAAAGTTGCGCTCGCTTTTCAGAGAGCATTCCAGAGAGTTGTCGATTCCCAGCATCAGTGGAGTGAGAACTTCGCGGTGATGTAATCGATGGTCTCGGCCTGCCGAAAATAGTTGCAGTGCCAAACCGTATCCGAGACACCGAAATCACACTCATCTGTGTCGACCTTGAGCTTGAAACCGGAATCACCGAGGTCCGTCATCGATGAGGTATCCACGACAAGGTCATTGTCACCGGGAAAGAGAAAATCGGCCGCGATGTCGGCCGCTCGGGTAGGTCGGAAATTTTGCCAGAATTTCCATCCTGGGTTTTTTGTTTGGAAGTTGGACTTGACCACGAAATACAACGGGTCCACCGCACATGGTCCCTGTCGCAAACGGTTGAGCTCATAGTTGTTTGAGACCATGGACTGACCTGCCAAGCCAGGGACGAGCGCCACCACGCCGTCGATCAACGGCGTCTTGGCGAGTGCCCCGGTCACCGACACGATGACTTCGACCAGTTTTCCGGCAACCCAGAGAAACGGGTTTGCGGCACCAACCAGCTTCATTGTCGCTTCCGCAAAACTGCCGATGTTTGAAAGTAGATTCATCACGTCCTTCAGCTTGTCGGGCGCAGCCAGGGAGGTTCCGTGCAGCGGCGAGCCGGCAAAAACGACGTGGACAGGTACATTTTCAGCCAGACGCAACGAACTTCCGAACGCTTCCAGCCACCAGCGTGCGATCAGGCCGCCTCGGCTGTGGGCTATCACATCGATCTGGCCCGAGGAGCCGGCAAAAGCGCGACCGAGCTCGAGTGCATTGATGACCGGGCTGACCGCAAGGGTTGCGTGATCGAAGAAAACCACCCGGTCGTATTTGTTGGGACCGCCCATCGCACTGTTCAGGAAGCGAAGACCCTGATCGGTGGCCGCAAATTCCCCGAGCATGTTGGCTGCATTCGAGAACGTTCCGTGGATGAAGAGCAACGTGCGGCCGGTAAATGGTCCATTTACATCCTGACCCAACGCGTAGTCGTCGTTTCCGCCGCGCTGCAACTCTCTTAGTCGTGAACGAAGTGAAATATCGATGGAAGCATTTAGGCGCAGGTCGATCGCGCCGATCGCGGCCGCGACCTTGTTCGGCTCCAAAGCTGGAAACTGTTTCGCCAACACCAGCGTCCCGGTGGGAGCCATCGGTCTGTCACGGTGACTGGCGCGACGGCGCGACGGCAGATTTGGCCCGGGAATGCCGTCGCTCCAAAAGAGAATGCCGCCCTGTTCGATCAGCGACACGGTCTTGATCGGATCATCAGGCGTATTGGAAGCTCGCCGCCGGCGTCGGCGCAGCCCAGCGACAGACTCGCTGTCTTCATCGTATTTTACGTAAAGACCCTCGAAGAGGTCCTCATGATCCTCCGATGCCGTGATCTGGGATTGAAACCTCGCGGGATCGTCAATCAATGACTGCGTCATGTCCGGCTCCCCTCACTCGTTGATAATTGGAAGCGGAGTAACCGGCGGGTCCGCTGTCCGTGCAAGCTGAATATCGAGCAGGCTGTCAAATTCTTTTCGGCTCCGCAGGTTTGCCCTTCCTTCGGTCTGGGCGTCCTTGAAACTGTAAGATCCCGTTAGAAAAGTCGCTTCCAGCATCACGAGATCGCCGGAAGTCACATATGCCATGATCTCGGCATAGTTCAGCTTGGTCAGTCGCCACCCGTAGGAATCCACATACGGTATGGCGGCTTCACGGGCTGCCTCGTCTCCGACGCCGGGAACTGTCGATGGGATGACGGTCACAGCCGCCATATCGTCGTGCGCCACATCCGTTCGCCAATAGCCCACGAAGGCATGTCCCGTCAGCAGAACCACAACGGGATAGATGCCGACATACTCAAGGCACGATGCAAGCAGGAGCGCGAGGTCTATGCAGGTCCCGCTGTTTGATTTCACGATTTCGCTCGGCGTTCGCAATCGCTGGGTCTGTTCGGAATAGGCGGGAGGCGGGTTGATATATTGAAACCGGTATTCATTGACGAGCGCTGTCCAGAGCGCCTGCACTTGCTTGTCCACCTCGGCGGCTTCTTCCTGATAACCGTCGAAACCTGCCGCCGGATCATCCATGATGCCAACGAGATACCGGCGCGCCGAATTGATGATGTTCAGGACAGCCGGATCTCTCGGCAGCACAAACGAGGGCAGCCAGGGATTGTTCCTCGTATCATCGAGCCATTCGTCCACAGGGATGAGGGTGACTCTTTTGGTGTCTTCAAATGCGGTGTGTCCTCCGCAGGTGACTTTCACGTAGACCGTGGATTGCACGCGTTCGCGTAGCGAACGCGTCAGGCTCGCAGTCAGCGGGATCTTTACCAGCGAAGACAGCGCCAACTGCACTTCGTCGAGCAAGGGAATCGTGTATCGATATGGATAGCTGTCTGCACCAACGGACAGTTCGACTTGAACCGCGATGTCCTGAACCGGGTACGTTACCAACCTGGTGAGCGTAAGCTTTCTCAGCAAATCCCTGTTGTTGTGCAGCAATGAGTAATTGATATCGTCATCGATTTCCAGATCTACCTGGATGACTTTGTCGATTGCGGCGACACCCAGCTTCTTTTGGCCGCTCTTCGGGGCTGGGCTCATCTCCGCCCCCTTCTCTTCTTTGCGATCGAACTCCGCCGGTCGCCTGCCCGCCGGCCTGACGAATCAAAAACGCTGCGACCCATCCAGATTACGATCGATGTGCCATACAGGTTGCTGGCACTCATCTTGTCCCAGGCATCGAGAAATGCATCGGGAATTGAGAGCGCCTTGTCGGCGGGATGACACCAGGCCCAGTAGAATGCCTGGAAGAAACGCTCCGCCAATTCGTCGTCGATCTCGTCCAGGAATCCGAGCGCGACGTGGGCGCCCCGCCGGACCAGTTCCCGGGCAGTGCGCGCACCCGAATGGTACAGATTCAAGGTCACAATCCGCGGCGGCGTGCGGCCGACCAATATACCCGCAAGTTTGTCATAACGGACGGGACACTCGTTTTCGTTGCCTTCGCGAAGGATCATTCCGTCGCAAAGGACACGCGAGGATTTTGTGATTTCCTTCCAGATTTCTGAATCTTTCGGAAATACGTCATAAAAATTCTCAATGATGAAGGCCGCCTGATGCGTATCGATGCCGGTGACGTGGATGGCCTCCCATTTTTCCTTCTGCAATCTTTCACGTAATTCGGAGACCTGGGGCGTATTGAGAACAAACACCTTTTTTTCGTGCCTGCCGGTGGCGCCAACGGCTGCACGAATGCGTTCCTCCTCATCGTCGAATTCATACTGGTCCCCTATTCGGCCCGGCGCGCTTTCGAGGAACAGCATGTTTTGAGGCGGGGACGGTGTGACTTGCGGCGTGCCATTGCGGAAAAGTCGCGAAATCAGCAGCGACTGAAAACGTCCTTGTGCGCGCGTTGCAGCGCTTATCAGATACTCCCAAGGAACCTCGGCGGCTGCTTCGTGAATGGAAGCCGCCTGTGTATCTTCGTTGCGCCAATCGTGGAGCTCGATCTCGATGCGATCGGCTTTTGCGAACTGCTGGACATCGTCGGGGCCGATGCCGAGGTTCTTAAGATCATCGAGTGCGCGAAGACCGAATGTTTCACGCTGCCCCGCATCACCGACCCACCGTGAGCGCACTCGCAAAATGTAGGACCATTCTTGCGCGAGGCGCGCAAGGGGTGCATCGCGGGTCACGGTTTTTTTAAATGCTTCTGTTCTCTTGTCGCCCGCATGGATCGTGATCACGGGCTGATCGGAGCTGCGTGGCTCGGCAGCTCCGTTTGCCGAAGCCGTCTTTCTTGCATTCAGGCGCTTTGCCATTTGCATCGCCCCCAGAAACTGCGGACGTGGCCTGTGCGCTGACCGACATCGCTCAGCCGACGCGCCCGCCGGCGATCAGCATACATCTCTAAATAGCAGATGTCGTAGGGATAAACTGTCGCTGCGCAATTTTTCCCGCCGCGCGCTAGCGGTATCGTTCTACTTCAGGTGGTATCTCTCTACGGTGAACATCGCCAGCGCATCTTATCTTTCGGATTCTCGCGCACCGGCGTGCTTAAAACGCGTTTGGGATTTTCGATTGGCTGGTATCGCCAAAAATTTGTTGACTTGACCGGGTCTTTTGTACATCCGTACAAGAATGTCCCGCCAACCCGCCAGCGACGGAGCAGGCACGCGCAAGCCAAACATGCGCGAGGCGATCCTGTGGGCCGCCGAAGAACTGTTCTCGACCAACGGCTTCAACGCGGTGTCGATTCGCCATATTGCGCAAGCCGCCGGAGCGAACCCCGGCAGCGTGACCTATCATTTCAAGACCAAGGACGGGCTGCTTCTCGAAATCTACCGGCGTCATTGCGGCCCGATGAACCGCAGACGTTCGGAGCTACTCGCGGCGGCAAGGCGGGTGCGGGATCTTGGGGATCGCCTGGAGGCGATCGTTCGCGCCTATGTGCTGCCGGCATTCTCTTCCGGCAGCGATCTTACTGGCGGAGGCGCGCGCTTCACCAGGTTGCGCGCGGTGATGTCGGCGGAAGGAAACGAGGTCGCGGGCCGGATCATCGCGCAGACCTTCGACGATACCAGCCACGCTTTTATCGACGCGATCTGCGAAAGCCTGCCGCACATTCCGCGTGCCGAAATCGTCTGGCGCAGCCACTTTCTTCTCGGAGCGCTTTACTACACGCTGGTTACGCCCGAGCGCGTGTCGCGGCTGTCGCGGGGTGAGGCTGACGGTACCGATGCGGCGCATGCGATCGAGCAGCTCGTGCGCGCAACCGTGGCGTCGCTTCAGGCATCTCCGCTGGAGCGACCGGCGCCGTTGCGGCGACGGGCGCTGTTACCTGCCAAGAACTAGAAGGCAAATGCGCGCGCAGCGCTCCGATGGTGCCGCGGCCAGACGGGTTCGACGCTTAAAGAAGTTTGCGAACGGTTTAGAGGCAAGGCCATGGCAAAGACAGGTTTGGTGGTTTCGGCGCATCCCGGCGATTTCGTGTGGCGGGCAGGCGGAGCCATCGCGCTTCACGCCAAAAAGGGTTATCGGATCAAGATCGTCTGTCTGGCGTTTGGGGAGCGCGGAGAATCCCAGTTCGCCTGGAAGCAGCCGGGCATGACCCTGGAGAAAGTGAAAGCCGGCCGCAAGGACGAGGCGGAGCGCGCCGCCGCCGCACTCGGCGCCGAGATCGAATTCTTCGATGCCGGCGATTACCCGCTGCACCTCACCCGAGCGCACATGGATAGGCTGATTGACATCTACCGCGAGCTCAATCCGAGCTTCGTGCTGACGCATTCGCTGGAAGATCCCTACAACGTCGATCATCCCGCGGCTGCCGCCTATGCCCAGGAGGCGCGGATCGTGGCGCAGGCCATGGGACACAAGCCGCAGGCCGATTACAGCTACGCGGCGCCTCCAGTGTTCCTGTTCGAGCCGCACCAGCCGGAGATGTGCAATTTCAAGCCGCAGGTGATCCTCAACATCGACGAGGTCTGGGACGTCAAGCGCAAGACGTTCGAGATCCTCGCCGCACAGAAACATCTGTGGGCGTATTACGAACGGGTCGCGCTGCAGCGGGGCATGCAAGGCGGCCGCAATTCCGGCAAGGCCATGACCTATGGCGAGGCCTATCAACGGCTGTTCCCGATGGCATTGGAGGAATTGATGTGACGGAGGAATTGGCATGAAGACCGTGGTCGTTCGCAACATCACCCGCGCCGATGCGGATGTCGTCAAGCGGCTCGAGGCTTTGGGCGTTGCCACCGTGCACGAGGCCTATGGCCGCTTTGGCCTGATGAAGCCGTATATGCGCCCGATCTGGGCGGGTGGCGAAGCGGCCGGTACTGCCGTCACCGTGCTGGCACAGCCGGGCGACAACTGGATGATCCACGTCGCGGTCGAACAGTGTCGGCCCGGCGACATCCTCGTGGTCGGCTGTACGGCCGACAACACCGACGGCATGTTCGGCGATCTGCTCGCGACCTCGCTGATGGCGCGCGGTGTCACCGGCCTCATCATCGATGCCGGTTGCCGTGACGTGAAATCGCTCAAGGGAATGGGCTTTCCGGTGTGGTCGAAAGCCATTTCGGCCAAGGGCACGGTGAAGGCGACGCTGGGCGCGGTCAACGTGCCCGTGGTCTGCGCCGGCATCAACGTTCATCCGGGCGATGCCGTGATCGCCGATGACGATGGCGTGGTGGTGGTGGGCAAGAAGCATGCTGCCGAGGTTGCCATCAAGGGCGAGAAGCGGCAGGCGGACGAAGAAGGCAAACGGCGCCAGCTCGCCTCCGGCGTGCTCGGGCTCGACATGTACAACATGCGCGAGCCGCTGGCGAAGGCAGGCCTCGTCTATATCGACGAAGGGGAGAGCGACTGACGTGGCGTTGCGTTTGCGCACATTGCTCGGCGACCACGGATGCACGGCGGCGCTGAAAAGCAACGCGATCAAATCGGATATCGTTGCCTTTGATTTCGCCGACTATTCGCCGACCAACAAGGGCTTCAAGCCGATGGTCCGCGAAGCCGCGTTCGACGTCTCGGAGATGGCAATTGTCACCTATTTGATGGCGAAGAGTTTCGACAAGCCGATGGTGCTGCTGCCCTGCGTGGTGCTGGCTCGGTTCCAGCACCCTTACGCGCTTTACAATGCGAAGCTGGGAAATCTGAAACCGGTCGATTTGAACGGCAAGCGCGTCGGCATCCGTTCCTTCACCACCACTACCGGCGCGTGGCTGCGCGGTATTCTCGCCAATGATTACGGCGTCGACCTCAATTCGATCGACTGGGTCACGTTCGAGGATGCGCATGTCGCCGAATTCGAAGATCGCTCCAAAAGGGCGCCGGCCGGAAAAAAGATCGTACAGATGCTGCTCGACGGCGAACTCGATTGCGTGCTCGGAGAGAAATCGGATCAAGCTGGCCTCAAGCCGCTGTTTGCGAACGCGGAGAGGGAAGAAAAGGCGTGGTTTGCCAAGCACGGCGTCGTGCCGATCAATCACATGATCGTCGTCAGCCGCGAGCTCGCCAGCACGAAGCCGCAAATCGTGCGCGAAGTGTTCAGGCTGCTGAAGGAAAGCGCAGCGACGGCGGGCACTGCCTCGCCCCAATTCACGCTCGAAGAAATGCGACGTTCGCTGCAACTGATCGTTCATTACAGCGCCCAGCAAGGACTTATTCCACTCGCTTACCCGGTCAACGAATTGTTCGACGATCTGACGCTCACTTTGCTTTGAGGGATTTTTGAGGATGAACCCCGAGCCCATCATGGATCTCGCCCATCTCGGCCACCTGGAATTGTTGACGCCGAAACCGGACGAGAGCCTCAAGTTTTTTGTCGACGTCATGGGCATGACGATCAGCGGTCGCAAGGGCGATTCGGTGTATTTGCGAGGCTGGGATGATTACGAGCGCTATTCGCTCAAGCTCACGGCCTCGAAAACTTCCGGCATGGAGCACATGGCCTTGCGGGCGCGAAGCCCGCAAGGACTGGAGCGGCGGGTCGCGGCGCTCAAGGGGTCCGGATACGAGATCGGCTGGACCGACGGCGATCTCGGCCACGGGCCGGCGTTCCGATGCCGCGATCCGGACGGCCATATTATCGAGCTTTATTACGAGACCGAGTGGTATGAGGCACAGGGCGAACTGAAGCCGGCGCTCAAGAACCAGGCGCAGCGCTTTCCGGCGCGCGGCGTCAATGTCCGCCGGCTCGATCACCTCAATTGTCTCGCCGTCGACATCAAGGCCAATCGTATCTTCTTCGAAAAATATCTGGGCTGCCGCCTGACCGAGCAGATCGTCCTCAACGACGGCACGGAAGCGGCGATGTGGATGACGATGACGAATAAGAGCTACGATTTCGCCTATTCGCGCGATCACTCCGGCACGCCGGGCCGTTTCCACCACGTCACCTATGCGCTCGACAGCCGCGAGGATGTCTTGCGCGCTGCCGATATTTTCCTGGAAAACGACGTCTTCATCGAGACTGGCCCGCACAAGCACGCGATCCAGCAGACCTTTTTCCTCTATGTGTATGAACCTGGCGGCAACCGGGTCGAAGTCGCCAACGCCGGCGCGCGCCTCATCCTGGCGCCGGACTGGAAGCCGATCGTGTGGACCGAGGAGGAGCGAAAAAAGGGGCAGGCGTGGGGGCTGAAGACGATAGAGTCATTCCACACCCACGGGACGCCGCCGATCAAGGGTACGTAGCCTTGATCGGCTGGTCATGACTGGCGCGGACGCCACTGCTTGGCCAGCTTCCCGGGAAACGCGGCGGCTGCTATCATTACGTCGTTCGAAAGGAAGCGGGCTTCGAAAAGAGGCTCGCGTCATAAAAATCGGGAGGAGAACTTCATGAAACGCCGGTCTGCCATCGCGATGCTCGTCATCGGCTTCGCTGCGCTTTCCTGGTCACCGCAGGCGTCAAGCGAGACCGGATGGGTCACGCTGTTCGACGGCAAGAGCCTCGACAATTTCAACAAGATCGGCGACGCCAACTGGCGGGTCGAAGACGGCGTGATCGTCGCCGACAAGGGCAACGGTTTTCTGGTCAGCAAGAACGGCTATGGCGATTTCCAGATCAGGGCTGAATTCTGGGTCGAGCCCGATTCCAACAGCGGCATCTACATCCGCTGTACCGATCCGGAGAAGCTAACGGCGGAAAATTGCTATGAGGTCAACATCTGGGACGCGCGTCCCGAGCCGAGTTATGGCACGGGCGCGATCGTCAACCTCGCCAAGGTCGATCCGATGCCGAAGGCCGCCGGCAAGTGGAACGTTTACGAGATCACGGCGAAGGGTTCGACTTTCACGGTGACGCTGAACGGACAAAAGACCGTCGATGGCGCGCAGGACGCCAAACTTGCCAACGGCCGGATCGGCCTTCAGCACGGCCTTGGCAACAAGGACGACAAGGGCGTTGCCAATGACAAGGGCGTGGTGAAATTCCGCAAAGTCGAAATCAAGCCGCTCTAGAGCGCGACGGCTTTAAGTCGAATCGTCATCGCGCGTTCACGCCTCCTTCGGAATCCCCACGCGCCGTAAGGCGCGCGGGGATCATTTCTGCCGGATGACGTGTCATCCACTCAACCGTCGCTGGACGACACAGACGGAATTCCAAGATAAGAAATTCATCCAAGACGATAGTCATCGACCTTGTTTATCAGCTCTCGACCTTCACAGGTCTACCTCGACGGTGTCGTAAGGCTGCAGAACCTGGTCTTTTGGATTCTGCGAAGGATCCGGTACCGCAACGTAGTCGAGCCTGATTTTCTTCGTTGTCACCGCGACCCTCAGATAGCCGTGCTGCCAGTCGTTGAAACTTTCGAGCAACTCTGGCTGATCCTCGACCTGGACAGGAAGCCTTTTCTTGTCCAATGCCTCATGAAAATCCCGACTTAGGACATGGAGATTTTTCTTGTAGCCGCCTGCGCCCGCGACAATGAAGGGGACGTTCTTTTTGTCGAAGAGGGGCGCTGAAAATCGCTGATAGTTGTGGACATGCCCTGTCAGTACCACATCGGGTGCGCGCTTGGCCTCCTGACAACTCTCTTCCAGCAGGCTCTTGAGTCGCGAGCTGCCGGGGTGAGGCCCGTAAGCCGAGTAGATCGGGTGATGAATGGCGAGGATGATCGGCAGCTTCTTGTCCGCGGCCTGAAGTTCTGAGACAAACCACTGCCGTTGCGTGTCGCTCACCTGTCCGCCTTCAGGGCAGTTACTGTACATGCCGATGATGGTGACAAGCGGCGTGTTCAGCGTCCAAAACACGTTGGGTTGCGTCATCGTGCGCCGGGGCGCTTCGAGATTGTCGGGGCTGATTACCGCCGACTGGGCGCAGAAATTTCGCACGAATGCTTGCAGACTCGTTTCGCCGGTCGTCGGGTTGACATCGCCATCGTGGTTGCCGGGTATGGCCACTATAGGCGCATTGTAATTGAGGTAGGGCTCGTAAAACTCGGGCCAGTAGTTGGCGCTCTCGCCGGCGTAATAGACGACGTCGCCCAGGTGATAGAAGAAGCAAGGTCGGTTGGGAGGGTCAGTGTAATTCATGTCGCATTCCATGAAACGCGACACACCGTCAATGTAGGTTGGGGTCGTGACGCCTCCGGTGTCGCCGACGGCATGAAAGACGAGCTGCCGATCCTTGCTGATTTGCTGGTACGTGCTGGAATCCAGAAGGGCTTGCAGGTTCATACGGAACGGCGGCAGGCCGATCGGAGGTGGCAAGTCCCTCCAAGGCTGGTTTCGGTCCGCATCCTGGATGGTGTGAAATCCCGGAGGGTTCTTGTCCGGCGCAAAGGAATGCCCGTGTCGGGACTTCGGCATGGTCTTGTGATGCGCGGCAAGAGCTTCTTTCGTAAGTACAGTATGACCTTTGGTGTTGTTTGGACGCTTTCCCATTTTTGCCTCCGCTCAAAAATTTGCTGAACCAACGCACTGGTAACGACAAAAGGAAATTTGCTGATCCGACCAGCCTTTGAAGCTTTGCACGCGGCTCGCAATTATTCAACCAGAGGTTTTAGAGAAAACCAGGACGACTGCATGGCATGAGTGCTTTGGCCGTCCGCACCAGGAAGGTAGGCGGGAATCATTATGTCAGAATGACGAGATCGACTTTGCCGAAACTTGCCGGCGTCACTCGATGGTGTCGTTGGCGCGGATCATGATGGTTGGCGGGATCGGCAGCGCCAACTCGCTTGCGGTCTTGAGATTGACGACGAGCTCGAACCTGGTCGGCTGCTCCACCGGCAGTTCGGCCGGCTTGGCACCCCTGAGGATGAGGTCGACAAACTCCGCGCCACGCCGCCATTGCGCACCATGATCGGTCCCGTAGGACATCAGGCCTCCGGCTTCGGCGAACTCGCGGTAACCGTAGACGGCAGGTAACTGCAAGCGCGCGACGATCGTCGCGATCTCGCGGCGCTGGCTCAGGGTGAGGGGATCCTCAAAGATCACGAGTGCGCCGGCTCCTGCGTCTTTCGTAGCCAGAAGTTGCGGCTCGATTTCCTTTGCCGAGCGCACCTCGAAGGGGCGCAGCTCGATTTTTGCGACCCCGGCCGCTGCCACGAGTTCCTTGTAGGCGAGCGCCGCGTACGGCGTGCCTGGATTGAACACCACACCGACGGCCGAGGCGGAAGGGACGACCTCGCGCAACAATTGAAGACGGCTGCCCTGCAGATTGGACGCAAGATCCGACAATCCCGTGACATTCCCGCCCGGCCGCGCCAGGCTTTCGACCACGCCCGCGCCAACGGGATCGCCGACGGCCATGAAGACAATGGGAATACCGCCCGCTGCCGCCTTGGCGGCCTTTGCAGCCACGGTGCCGAATCCAGTGACGAGAACGTCGGGCTTCATGGCGACAAGCTCGGCCGCGAGAGCGGGCAGGAGTTCGGGCCGGCCTTCGGCCGAGCGGTATTCGAAATGCAAGCTCCTACCCTCGACGTAACCAAGCTCGTTGATGCGGCGCATGAAGCTTGCCATGAAGCTCATGCGATCCTCGCCCGGCAGCAGCGCGAGGTATCCAATGGTGACTGGTTTCGCTCTTTGCGCATGGGCGGCGTTTGCAACGAGCAGAACGGCGCCCGCGAGCGATTTCATCAACGAACGTCGATCGGTCATGCGATTCCGAAGATAGGTTGGAGAACCAGGATTCGAACCTGAACAACAGGGTTGGAGAATCTGGAGTAGCCTTGAAAGAAGTGTGACAAGTCCCATTTATGTCGCACAAAATACCTGACAGGAATCTGTTTGTCAGGCGACAAACCGGATCTTTGGCCACAAAGCCGCCGCGGAAATTGGCGTGCCAAACGATTAGCGCGTGGATTTCCGCTGCTGCTGGCGGCAGCGAAATCTGCCGTTCGTGTCCACGCAACGTGGTTCGTTTAATGGCGAGCAGAATTTAAGCGAAGGCGGCAGGAGATGTTCAACTCTTTGATGAAGTTGGCGATGGAAGCAAACCAGGTCATCGCGTTGCGCGTGATGAAGCTGATGCGGGGCGGCAAGAGGGCGCGGCGTGAGGCCAATCTCATGGTCAGTGAAAAGATAGATGCTGCCCTCAAGGCCGGCGCAAGCCTCATGAGGGGGGCTTCGAGCGAGGAAATTATTCACCAATATCGACGTCGTGTCGCGGCAAATGCCAAGCGACTGGGTCAGCTCAAAAGTGGCCGGACTGTTAGGCGACGAAGGCGAAACAAACGCAAATAGAGCGATCACCAGCCCGGAATCCGGGCAGGCATGGCGCCACCTCATTGCGAGGCGGGAGCCATGCGCTGCCGGAAGCCGTCAGTGGTGGTACCAATCCTTGGATGCGAAAGGTTTGCAGCCAGCAGCGGAAGGACTGCAGGCGTAGTCACCCCAGGGACTGCTCGCATAGTAGCCGCCACCTGCGTAAGGACCTGGGTAAGGACCCGCGTAAGGGCCGCCATAACCCAAAGGTGCGGTAGCGGCGGCCACGGCAGTGCCAACCGCCCCTGCCGCCAGTCCGGCGCCCGCCGCTACTCCTGCGCCCACGACGCCTCCATCACGGCCGTATGCGGCGCGCCGGTAGTGTCGACGCGAGACACCTGCGACACTCGCGGCAGTCGCCGGGTGGCCGACGCGCGCCTGGGCGCTCTCGATCGACAGCGAGACGCCGCGCTCTGCGGACCAGCCGAAGGAAAGCAGTGTCGCGCACGCCAACGCCGTGGTCGCAATCGTAATTTTTCCAACACTCGTCTGTTTCACATCTATTCTCCCTTACAAGCCGCCCCTCGCTGCAGACAGCGACGACGCATCCGAGCAATCAGAGGCGCCATGCTGTGCCGGGGCCGGCCGACATCGAGCGCTCCCTAGTGGAGCATCTACTCTATCGCTCGGCATCGAATTTGTTCCATCGGCGTGGAACTCATGCGCACGCGGCGGGTCGTCAAGACAATGAGTTCCCCGACGAGTGGGTTGAAGGGCGCCAGGTCCAAAGACCGCTATGAGGAGGTTGGCTCAGCCCTTTGCGTGCGCCCGGTCCGGCTCCATCCACACAAAACCAATCAGGCCGGCAAGCGCTGCGCAACTCGCGGTCACCAGCACTATCGCGCGGAATGCGTGCTTGAATGCTGCGATCGCCACCTCATCAGCGCCCGCCTGTCCGGACATCACGGCGTTCAGGGCCTCGTTGGCTTGCGCAGTCGTCATTCCCCGAAGATGATGTGAAAAGATTGCAAAGAACACCGCTCCGAGTGTTGCAACCGCAAGCAGGCCGCCTATTCGAGCGACCGCGTTGTTGATGCCAGAAGCAATGCCGGCATGGGCTTTGCCGGCGGCCCCCATCACAGTCGACGTCAGCGGCGGGACCGTGATCGCCATTCCGACACCCAGCAGGAACATCGGCGGAAACGCACCGACCCAGTAAGGCTGTCGCAGATCGGCGAGAGCAAGCATCAACAATCCGCAGGCCGCGACGATCGGCCCGCCGCTTAGCGGTAATTGCGGGCCCAACCGGTCGGCAATGGTCGCGGCGAGTGATGCCCCGAACCCCATGGTCAGCGCAAAAGGCAACAACGCCGCACCAGCCTGTGTCGCGGAGTAGCCGCCGAGCCTGATCAGGCCGAACGGCAGATAGTAGAGCGCACCTGCAAGGGCGAAATAGAGCAACAGCGTGAGAGCATTTGTTGCGGAAAAATTGCGAGATCGATAGAGCGACAGCGGCATCATCGCCCGCCGATCGAGACGGGCCTCGATCACGACAAACGACATCAGGAGAACGGTCCCCGCTCCGAGGGCGGCCAGCACCGTTTTGTCGCGAAATCCCGACGCCGCAATCGCATTCAAACCCCACGTGATCGCAGCGAGGCCAAGCGCGACTGTGACGGCGCCGCTCCGGTCGAGTTGATTTGCGTGAGGATCACTGCTCTCGCAAGCGAAGTGCAAGTCCAGCCGCGGCAACGGCGAGCGGAACATTGAGCAGGAAGATCGCCCGCCACGAGACCTGGTCGACCAACCAGCCGCCCAGCGGCGGACCCGCTGCCATCATCAACGCACCTGCGCCCGCCCATATTCCGATTGCGCGATTGCGCTCGTTCTCGTCGAAGGTTGCCCCCAGCATTGCCAGGCTGGCTGGCATCAACAGGGCAGCGCCCAAACCTTGAACCGCGCGGCTGACGACAAGTACCGCGATGTTCGGCGAGAATGCGCAGGCGATGGAGGCCGCGGTGAAAACCGCAATGCCCAGAATAAAAATTCTGCGTCGACCGTAGAGATCGGCTGCCGAGCCGCCGATCAGCACGAAAGCACCAAGCAGCAGCAGGTAGGCGCTGACGATCCACTGTGTCGCCGCCGCGTCCGCATGCAGCGCCCGTTGGATCGCGGGCAGCGCGATGTTCACTACCGAACCGTCGAGGAGGGCCATGCTGGATCCGACGATGGTCGCCCCCAGCGTCAGCCATTTGCGTCTGCGTGAAAGGGCCGAGTCGAACGCCGGTGTTGCCTCGATGACCCCGGCGTCGCAGGGCGGCCGTATGAACCCAACCATCGGATGCTCGAGAATTACGGTCTCATGTTCCTGGCTACTCTAAATCCAAGCGTGTCGAACCTGACTTTGCTTTCACGTTCGCGTCGGACAGCCGCGCGGACAATTTCGGTCTCGTTATGCCAGGATCCACCTCGGATGACGCGATAATTGCCATCGCCGCCCGGGAGCCACGCCGAACCGTCGACCGGTGCGCCGACGTAACTGTCGTGCCAGACATCTTCCACCCATTCCCAGACATTGCCCTGCATGTCGAAAAGCCCAAACACGTTGGGCCGGAACGATCCAACCGGCACGGTTTGCAGCATCGTGGCGCGACCGCAACCATTACAGTTCGCGTTTCCAGTGCCGGGCTCGGCGCCCCAAGAGTAGGCCGTGTTTGAACCAGCGCGTGCCGCATACTCCCATTCGGCCTCACTCAGGAGCCGATACTCCTCGCCAGCGATGCGCGAGAGCCAGGCCACGTACTGCTTGGCATCGTCCCAACTCACGTTGATCACGGGCATGAGCCCACGGCCCCACGCGTCCGTGGCACGCGGGCAGGCGGCTTCTGCGACACAGGCATCCCACTGTTCGAAGGTTACCTCATTCGCGGTTGCGACCGTAGCGCCTTCAAGGACTAGGAGGTGATCTGTTACCGATCCGGTTCGTCCTCACTTGATTTGAATCTGATGATCGACATCTCCTAATTAGATTGATGGCCCCCGCGCGATCGTCACGTCGCACCGGGGGCGACAGCAGGAGGGAGCGGCACATGGCCTTTACCGTCAATGTCAATGGAAGTCCGCGCAGCGTCGATGTCGACGGTGATACGCCGCTGCTCTGGGTGTTGCGCGACGTGCTCGGCATGACCGGCACGAAATTCGGCTGTGGTATGGCGCTGTGCGGTGCCTGCACCGTGCATATCGACGGCTCTCCCGTCCGCTCCTGCATAACGACCATCGATAGCATCGGCGACTCGAAGGTCACGACGATCGAGGCAATCGGTTCAACGCCCGCCGGCGCGAAGATCCAGCAGGCCTGGCTCGAGAATCAAGTGCCGCAGTGCGGCTATTGCCAGTCCGGCCAGATCATGTCGGCCTCTGCGCTTCTCGCCAGCAATACCCATCCGACTGACAGCGATATCGACGACGCCATGAGCGGCAATATCTGCCGTTGCGGGACCTACGTCCGGATTCGCGAAGCCATCAAGCTTGCCGCGCAGGCCGGCAGAAAGGCAGGCTAATCATGATCGATCACATCGTTTCCCAAGTGCCCGACAAGAACCTTTCCCGGCGCAGTTTCCTTGCAACAAGCGCAGCCGTTGGCGGCGGACTGGTGCTCAGTCTCAGTCTGCCAATTGACCCCGGCGAGGCTGCGGCCGGCGAGGCCTTTGCGCCGAATGCCTTCATCCGCATTGGCACCGACGGGCAGGTCGTGCTGACCATGCCTTACGTCGAGATGGGTCAGGGTACCTACACCTCGATCCCGATGCTGATCGCCGAAGAGCTCGAAGTCAGCCTGGAGCAGGTCAAGCTCGAGCACGCGCCGCCGAATGAGAAGCTTTATGTCAATCCGCTGCTTGGCGTGCAGGCGACCGGCAATTCGAACGCGATGCGCGGCGCGTGGAAGCCGCTGCGCCAGGCCGGTGCGACCGCGCGGATCATGCTAGTCGAGGCGGCGGCGAAACGTTGGGGTGTCGACGCAAAGACGTGCCTCGCACAGCAGGGCGAGGTGATCCATTCCGCGACCGGACGGAAGCTCAAATATGGCGAGCTCGCCGCCGATGCAGCGAAGATGCCGGCACCCGGTAGCGTCGTGCTGAAATCGCCCGAGGAATTCAAGCTGATCGGCACGCCAGCCAGGCGGCTCGACATCGCGGCGAAGGTCAACGGGACCGCGCAATACGGCATCGATGTGCGACCGCCCGGCGTGAAGTTCGCTACATTGGCGCAATCGCCGGTCGCTGGCGGACGCGTGAAAAGCGTCGACGACCGGGCGGCAACGGCGGTCAAGGGCGTTCGGCAGATCGTGCGGCTTGACGACGCCGTCGCTGTCGTAGCCGATCACATGGGAGCTGCGAAAAAGGGTCTGGAGGCTTTAAAGATCGAATGGGAAGATGGTCAGAACGGCAATGTTGCAACCGCGGACATCGCGAAAGAACTCGAGCAGGCGACGTCTGGCTCTGGTGCAGTCGCGCAGAATATCGGTGAGTCCGACAAGGCCATGGCAGGCGCCGCCACAAGGTTGGAGGCGATCTATCAGGTTCCGCTTCTGGCGCATGCCACCATGGAGCCGATGAATTGCACCGTCCACTTCCGCAAGGACGAATGTGAGATCTGGCTCGGCACCCAGGCGATCGCTCGCGTGCAGGCGTTCGCAGCCAAGGCCGCTGGGCTCCCGCCGGAGAAAGTCATCGTCCACAATCAGCTGATCGGTGGTGGTTTTGGCCGGCGCCTCGAGGCCGACGGCGCCGTCCGCGCCGTCGAGATCGCAAAGCAGGTCGATGGTCCCGTGAAGGTGGTGTGGACCCGTGAGGAAGACATCCAGCACGATGCGTACCGCCCTTACTGGTTCGACCGCATCTCCGCCGGGCTTGACGCACAAGGAAGGCCGGTCGTCTGGAAAAACCACTTCGCGGGTTCTTCGGTCGTCGCACGCTGGTTGCCGCCGGGCTTCAAGGACGGCCTCGATCCCGACTCGACGGAAGGCGCGATCAATCTGGTTTACGACTTCCCGAACCTTCACGTCGAATATTCACGCGTGGAGCCCAAGGCGATCGCCACCGGGTTCTGGCGCAGCGTCGGCCCCTCGCACAACGTCTTCGTCGTCGAGAGCTTTATTGACGAAATGGCGGCTGCTGCGAAACAGGATCCAGTCGCCTATCGTCGCGCGCTGCTCGGCAATTCGCCGCGCGCGAAGGCTGTACTCGATCTTGCTGCGGAAAAGGCCGGCTGGGGGCAGCCGCTGCCCAAGGGCAGTGGCCGAGGCGTCTCGTTGCAGTTCGTGTTCGGCAGCTATCTCGCCCAGATCGCCGAGGTCGAGGTGTCGAAGGACGGCACCGTCCGCGTCCGCCGCGTGGTCTGTGCGATGGATTGCGGTACCGTCGTCAACCCCGATACGGTCGAGGCGCAGCTCGTCAGCGGAATCATCTTTGGAACGACAGCCGCGCTCTATGGCGAGATCACGCTGAAGAACGGTCGCGTCGAGCAGACCAATTTTGATACTTACCAGATCGTCCGCATGAACGAGGCGCCGGCGATCGAAGTTCACCTCGTCAAAAACTTGGAGCCGCCGGGCGGCATGGGCGAGACCGGGACCTCTGGCGTCGTTCCCGCCATCGCCAATGCGATCTTTGCGGCCACGGGAAAACGCCTGCGCAAGATGCCGGTGGACGCCAACGTACTGAAGCAGCCGTCGTGAAGAAAAAAAGGAAAGGCGTGCGGGCGATAACGGAGTTGGAAAATCAACGTCTTACGACGTAAACTCAATGTCCGATCACCTCGTCAACACCAATGGCGCGGCCCTGGCACCCGAAGGGTCGCCGATTGGCTTGATTTAGGAGGATCCAGATACGGATCGCCCGCCGATTGCCAAAAAGCATGAAATTTTTCCAAACGCTCTTGGCGGACATCGGGAACTAGTGCGCACCGTCAGCCGAGCCGACCTTTGTTTTCCTCGTGAACATGATCGCGATCGCGGCAAGCACCAAGACGATCGCGATAACCAGAAACGTATCGCTGAAGCCGAGGACGAGGGCCTGGCGCTTGACCGCGTTGCCCAGCGCAACGATCGCCTGCCGCCGTGCGTCGGCCGGGTCGGGCATGCCATGCGCCATGAAATAATCGGTCAGCTGTGCAATCCGTTCGCGAACCTGCTCGCGGCTGAGATCCACGGACTGGCCGATGATGTTGGAATGAAATTGTTCGCGCTTGGTGACGATGGTAGCGAGCACCGCCGTGCCGATCGCACCGCCGAGATTGCGGATCATGTTGGAGATGCCTGAGGCGGCCGCTGCATCGGCTGCCGCGACACTGCCCAGGCTAAGCGAGCTCAATGGAGCCAGCGTTAGCGCCTGGCCGACGGCGCGGACGACGTTGGGGACAAAGAACTGATCGCCGGAATAGTCGAGGGACATCGCCGTGTTCATGAACGAGCTGGCGGCGAACAGCAGCAAGCCGGTAATGGCAATGTGGCGGGGATCGAACCGCGTCATCAGTTTTGGCACCAGCGGGATAAGAAGCAGTTGCGGAAGCCCCGTCCACGCCAGCACGTTGCCGATCTGCTCGGCATTGTAATGTTGAACCTGACCGAGATAGGCCGGCAAGAGATAGACGGAGCCGAACAGGGCGAATCCGAGGAAGGCAGCGGCAACGGTACCGATGCCGAAATTCCACTGCTTCAGCAGCCGCAAGCGCAGCAGGGGTTTCTCGACCACCAACTCGTTCCAGACGAAAAGCGTCAGGCTGATCGCTGCGACGATGGCAAGCTTGACGATGAAGGGCGAGCCGAACCAGTCGTCCTTGTTGCCCTCTTCGAGTACCGCCTGGAGCGCCGAAAGGCCGATGGCCATTGTGGCAATTCCGAACCAGTCGCCTTCACGCAGCAAGCCAAGCTGCATCGGCTCGCGCTGCAATGTGAAATAGAGCGTGGTGACCATGACTGCGGTCGGCACCACGTTGACAAAAAAGATGGTCTGCCAGCCGTAGTTTTCGGTGAGGTAGCCGCCGATCGTCGGGCCGATGGCGGGGGCGAAGGTGACGGCCAGCGAGAACATCGCCAGTCCGATCGGCTGCTGCGGCTTCGGCAGCTTCGTGAAGACCAGGGTAAAGGCCATCGGAATCAGCACGCCACCAAAGAAGCCCTGGAAGCCGCGCAAAGCGATCATTGAGGGCAGGTCGGTGGCAAATGCGCAGGCGACCGAGAACGCAGCGAACAGCGTGGCATGCCCGAGGATGATTCTGCGGAAGGAAAAAACCCGGCTCAGGAAGTCGGTGAGCGGAATGACGACGATCTCGCCAATCAGATAAGAAGTGGAGATCCAGGAACCATTGTCGACGCCAGTGCCGATACCGCCTTCGATATTGAGCAGCGAAGCGTTCGTGATCTGGATGTTGAGGATCGCCATGAAGGCGCCGATCATCGCCGCCGTGACGGAGATCCAAACTGCGGCGCTAGCGCGGTTTGGATTCACGGCGACGTCGGGCGCGATGACGCGGGACGGCAGGGAAGCACCGGAAAGAGAGATATCGGACATGACATCACCTCGTTGATCCCAGGAAAGCCACGCTGGCCTGAGCGATACGACGCGGGGCTTCGCCCGGATGCACCTGGGTTTGAATGGTCGGGATTACCGACATGCCCGGACGCAGTTCGATCGCGCCCGCATTGTCATCCAGAACGATCTTCACCGGAATCCGCTGCACCACCTTGGTGAAGTTGCCGGTGGCGTTGTCGGGCGGCAGCAACGCGAATTCCTGTCCGCTTGCAGGCGCCAGGCTGTCGACGTGCCCGCGCACCGCCTGGCCCGGGAACATATCGACCGCGATATTCACCGGCTGGCCGCTGCGAACGTTAGTGAGTTGCGTCTCCTTGAAGTTCGCGACCACGTAGACGGCGTCTGTCGGCACGAGCGACATCAGCTGAGTTCCTGCTGTGACAAACTGTCCGGCCCTGAGCGTGCGATTGCCGACCACGCCATTGATCGGTGCTGCGATCGTGGTGTAGCCGAGGTTGAGTTCAGCCTGCCGCTCGACGGCTTCGGCGCGAGAAGACGCGGCGACCGCCTGGGCGATTTCGGCCCTCAAAAGCTCCAGCTGCTTCTGGGCCGAAGCAAGGTTTGCATTGTCCCGCTCGATCGCAGCCAATGCGCTGGCATCGCGGGATTGGGCGAGCTGGGCGTTCTGCACGCTGCCGAATCCGGTTTTCGCCAGATCGCTATAACGCTTGTTTTCCTGGCCGGCGAAGGTCTGCCCCGCGGTGTCCACGTCGAGC
>Ga0306922_10001426_pt1 | contig 21300 bp, 21 predicted proteins | sample sta12Cox44000082_FD_203758 | JGI IMG/M metagenome (GOLD analysis project Ga0306922, IMG submission 203758) | Lab enrichment of tropical soil microbial communities from Luquillo Experimental Forest, Puerto Rico - statoxic.12C.oxic.44.000.082 (v2)... | ecosystem: Environmental > Terrestrial >... | reverse complement strand
CGCTGCTTGGGCTTGCCGCGATGTTGGGCGTGCCTCTTGCGGTGCTTGCTTTGATGCCCTTTGCGAGACCGTTCCGCTGGGCCCACCTCCTGTTCACCTACTTGATCCCATTGACCCCATTAATCGTCCTGTGGGACGGCATCGTCTCGATGCTGCGCATTTATTCGCCCGAGCAAATGCAGAAACTCACTGAGGACCTCCGGGCACCTGACTATTTCTGGGAGTTCGGGCAAGTCAAGGTCCGCGGAATTCCAGATGGGCTGCCGTACCTGGTTGGACGGCCATTCCTCAGCACAGCGCCCGATTCTGCGGATCCGAAGTCGACGCTGTCGATGGCATGAGACTCGCTCGTGCGCAGGGATGCGGAGCAGTAAAATTCTTTGTTCCGAAGCACGCAGATCTTGGCTACCGCTTTGACGCGTTAACGATTTCGATGACCACTGAACGGGAACTCCGCGAGAAGTTGCGCAAAATCTCCGCGCTGTTCGAAGGCGCCACGACCATCGGAGAACGCCACGCAGCGGCGGCTGCGATCGATAGGGTGCGGAAAGCTCTTGCTGTTGCGGCGCAAACTGAACAGCCGGTAGAAACGCAATTCACGCTCTCCGATCAATGGAGCAGGCGCCTGTTCACCGCGCTGTGTCGGCGCTATGGTCTTGAACCCTATCGCTACCGGCGCCAGCGCCACACGACGGTCGTTGTGCGGGCTCCAAGATCGTTTGTCAACAGCACTCTCTGGCCGGAATTTTTGCAGATCAAGGACGCGCTCGATGGATATTTGAACGAAGCTACGGAAAGGATCATTCGAGAAGAGGTCTACGGTAATTCCTCGGAAGCTCCGGAACGGGCAGAGTGAGAGCCGTGTTTACCGAATGGCAATTTGATTCTGTTTTCTGAGTGGCCTGGTCTTTGTTGAGGTGAAATCTAAGCGCCCTATCAACAAGTGCCTCGGCACCGAAGCCTCCCTTGGGAAGAAGTGCAACAGAACGCTTGGCTGAAGATCCACCAGAAACGCCTGCTGGACAAAGGGAAAATCGAAAAACTGGTGGGCGTGCTGCGGTCTAGCGCCAGCCGTAATCCCGCCACGGCCGAGAAGATTCGCACCGAGGCCGATTACTTCGAAAAAAATGCAGAGCGGATGCGCTATCCTGGGTTTCGTCGCCAACACTTGTTTATTGGCTCGGGAGTGATCGAAGCCGGCTGCAAGACTGTGATCGGCTCTCGTCTCAAACAATCGGGAATGTTCTGAACCGTCAGGGGAGCCAACGCGATCCTGGCACTGGGCTGCGCTCATCTTAATGGCCGCTTTGAGGACTATTGGGAAGAGCGTCGGGAGGCTCCGGCGGCTTAAATCCTATGTCGTCCGCCCCATATCTTCTGCCTTATATTTGCCAGTGTCCTGGTGCCGGCGGCCAGCTTTCAGCCCGCACTTCCATCACCAGCAGGGTCATGTCATCTTTTTGGCCTGTGCAATCCGTGAATACCGAGACCTCATTCAAGATACGGTCAAGAACCTGCTGAGGCGTTTGCCGTCCGCAGGAGGAAAAGAGGTTCTCGAGTCGTTGTTCTCCCCACAATTCGCCATCGCGACTTTCTGCTTCGATGATTCCGTCAGTGCAGGCCACCAGGATGTCGCCATCTTCCAAACGAAATATCTTCGAGTTGTAGCCCGAGTCTTTGAACAAACCAACGGGTGCACCTCCGGGTTGCAACCGGAACACCCTGCTATGACCATCTTGGCAGCGGACCACGAGCGGTGAATTCAGGCCAGCATTGACATATGTCAGCGCTCGAGCCGCGGGATCATATTCCGCATAAAAGAGCGAGGCAAAGAATTGCACTGGCGAAGATTCATGAACCAGGCGGTTCACATGGCTAATCAGCGCTGAGGGGTCGGAATGGGGCTGCAGAGCTTGCGCACGCACCGAGGCCTGGAGACTGGCCATGATCAGAGCGGCTCCGATTCCCTTACCGGAGACATCCCCGATTGCGATCCCCCAGGTGCCACTGCGCAGGGAAAACAAATCGTAATAATCACCGCCAATGCTGTGGGCTGGTTTGTAGAAGGTTTCGCAGCTCAGCCCAGGTATCGATGGAATTTCTTGCGGAATGAAAGCCTTCTGTACGTCTCGCGCGATCTGCAGATCATTCTGAAAAAACACCGAGTCCGTCTCCGCCTTTTTGAGGAATTGCAGAAAGGTTTCGACATGATTTCGTAGCAGCAAGCCCGCTTCTCTTCCCTGACCCCTCTCCAAGGCATCAACGATAGGCTGATGCGATTCCACGACTTCGGGAAGATCGCTGACAACCTTGCCAATCGCCGCCCGGATTCGTATATCGAAAATCATGGAGTCCCATACCCGCAGCAGTACATCGTTCTGAGAGGCTTCGAGGATCGATCGGTGGAAGATCACGTCGTGCTCGGCGTATGCATCGAGATCGTGATTGCGCACTGCCACACGCATATTGTCGACTGCGCGTTGTTGCACGACTGTGTTTCCTTTGAGCAAAGCCACGGCGGCGTGTCCACCAATTTCTTCCAAGGCAGCTCGGATCGCGTACGCCTCATACATTTCCTTGGGACGCGCTGAGCGCACGAAGGCCGAGGTCGGGCCTGAGAGCCTCACCATACCGAGCGTATGCAGATCAGCAAGGACACCTACAGCTGAGGAACAGTCGAAGTCATATTCCTTGGCGATTCTTGCTACCAACAACCGCTCTCCTTTTTGATAGCGCCCGTTCACCAAGTCTCGCACCAAGCGAATTCTGGCGAGTCTCGAGTGGCCGCCACCACTGGCATCTGCGGTCACAGACTGAAAATCTTCATGGTCCGGCCAAGTCATCTTGCGTGCCCTCCGGAAATATTTCTTAGGCGCTGGCCGAGCCTTATCAGAGGGATCAGGACGTTCGGCACGTTCTTGCTCGACGCTCATACGCGAAACAGCCTCCATAACTCATCAACTTGCGCATCCTCAGACATCGGAATAGCGAGTTCATAGTGAGGCTCTTCCGTTCGACAAAGCTCGCCGGTCCGCTCCCGAGTGAGCCTCAGCGGGACCGCAACAACGTACCGTCAAAAGCGACAGTCCAAGTGGTCCTCGCAGGTACAGCCTTCGGGAAACACTCTCAAAGCCTCCCGCAGGCAGCGTACGTGCATAACTTTCGGGAAGACAGCTGGATGCCAGCGTCACCACGTCATCATTGTTGAGCCGCGGTTTATTTTGTTCCGAGCCCAGAAAGGAAGACTGCAACAGCGTCGCCAGAATCAAATTCAGAATCGGCTGCTCAAAGATGTGGGCTTCCTCGATCAACTCGTAGTCCCTGCTAACCTCGATCTGGTTCAGTCTGTGTTTCATGTTCGACACCCCCGGACCCGTTGTGGTCGGATCGTGCTGAACTTCTGCCTACTCATGTAGGCGAGATCTTCAGTCCAGGTCACTCACTGCTTACAAGAAAAACCCGGAGCAAGGGGCACCGGGTTCATTGATTACGGCCCGCCATCACACCGCCGTCCACATCCCAAATCACGCCGGTAACCCAGCTCGCTTCGTCGCTCAGTAGGAAATCGATGACCGCTCCCACATCTGCTGGCATACCCACACGGCCGATGGGGTGAAAAGCATTGAACCCTGCGAGTGTCTTGCTGATGTCCTCTGGCTTTATGAACGCGCCGTAGATGGGCGTTTCCACCACTGCTGGCGAAACGGCGTTTACGCGAATGCCGTGTTCCGAAAGTTCCATCGCCAAATGCTGTGTCAATGAATGTAATCCTGCCTTCGCCATGGAATAAGCCGAAGAGGGCGTCGCCTTGATGGCTTGCTTCGCCCACATCGAACCAATATTGACGATACTGCCTTGGACCTTATCGTTCACCATCCGTTGCACCACCGCCTGAGTGAGAAAGAAAAGCGACGCGTTTATGTCATGGTATTGATGAAAGTTTTCGCGAGTATGCTTGAGGAACGGCGTTGGAGAAAAATAGCCTGCTGAATTGACCAAATAATTAAATGTTGTGCCGGAGGCAAGCTCTTGGGCAAAGTCCTCCACTTGAGCGCGATCGTAAAGATCAACGACTTTCGTAATAACCTTCGGTGAACCCGCTTGCTTGATGACTGCTGCTGCCGTTTCAAGTTTAACGGTGTCGCGGCCAGCAATAGTCACGGTCGCGCCGCGCCCAGCGAGGCGCTTGGCAGCGTCCAACCCGATTCCCGTTGAGCCACCGATGATGAGTGCGTTTTTCATGGTTTGAGAATTCATTGTTGAATCTCTTTCTGTAATTAATCTTCACTCACGGATCGCGCCGTCCAAGTGCGTTATGATCACCTTAAGCGATGCTCGCAATTTGAAGAAGCGGGCACAACGAGGTGGGGTAAGCACAAGCTGGTAAGTCTTTATGAAAACCAATGAGAAAAAGATTTCGCGTCGTCTGCCGCCACGCCAAGTCGGGCGTATGGTGGAGACCGTCGTTGGCTGCAAATGGTCGCTCACGGTCGTGGATTTGATACAGCGAGGTATTCGCCGCCCGGGCGCGATGGAGCGGACGGTCGAAGGCCTAACGGCCAAGGTGTTAAATGATTGCCTGCGGTTGCTGGTGTCCTACGATGTGCTGGAGAAACGCAGTTACCCGGAAGTGCCGCCGCGCGTCGAGTATTATTTCACGCCATTCGGACGTAAATTCGTGGAGACCTTCAAATTTCTCGATGCATTAGAGAAGCAACTCAATCGCGTCCGCCGAAAGCCCTCCCCAAAACCCGCTAGCTGCTTGATCTAGATTCCAGATCGGACAAATGAAAATCTCCCTGATTCCCCCGAAGTCCTCTTTCTGAAACGCATCCGCAACGATCCACGCTACGCCGCGCTTCTAAGAAAGATGAATCTTCCCAGTTAGCCTGTGACATTGGACTCGCCAATCTTGATCGCGGCACATCAATGCATCAGCCGAGGAAATTGCGGTCGAGGGCTACTCCTTTACTTCGGCACTCCAATCCCTAGCGCGAACTTCAATCCTTAATCCTTCGTCACAATTCGATCCACTCTTGGAAGTGCGCAGCCAGACTTATACAGGAAGGCAGATAATTTGCTGGAATTCGATCACCGCATCGACAACTGTGCTCTTTTGCGAATCAGCTTGGAAATCGGCCTGGGTCCTTGATGATGGTCGGTGCATACTCGCACCTTGATCCTCGCTGCGGGCTCCATGGCGAACAAACTTGAGGATGTCCAAACCAAATGGGGCCTCGGTCTCGACGCCGAGTGTCGTCATAAGGTGCAGATCATGCGGAAATGGCCCGACCACAACCTGCAGCTCAACGACCTGGCGGGATGAGAACATCCGGCGTACTTCGGCGAACTTTCGTCCGTACAGCAAGAGGCAACCAACAGTTCGTCAGTGAAGGAAAATGCGGTGCGCTCCTGTTGGTCGAAGAGATCGAGTGGTGTTTCGCTTTGCTGCAGAGCCGTAAGCTGCACGTCGGTCACGCCGATGGATTTGGCAATGACAAGATGCTGCGCCCAAACCTATGTTCCATCGCAGCGTTGCGCGACGCGAAGGATAACCAATTCTCGCAGTCTGGTATCAAGGTCTGTTTCAGTCAAGAGTGCCAGGACCAGTCGCAGAAGCTGGGCGCCAACAGATGGCTCATGCGCCAGCATTCGGAACGCATTTGACGCTGGCGTCCTCTCAGTGGGCCCACTCTGGCGCATCAACTCTGCGAACTCTGCCGGGGTTGCGTATGGAAGTCGAGCCATAATGTGCATTTCCTCTTCGAGCTTCAGGATCTCGGGGTATCCCGTCCATCGCGAAAGCAGCAGAATTTCAACCGTTCCCTAGTCTTAGTCTAGCTGCCATGAGATGTGCATACCGAACTTGAGCAGTAGGCGGTCGTAGGCTGTGAGCAATCCGTCGAATCGTACGGCGTCGAAGATCTCGTCGGTCTGTTTCCCAGGACTACCGACGAGGTGGCTGTAGTCGTACCCGTCGGGGACGGGTGCGGCGACAGCCCGCCGGAACTGGGGGCAATGTGTGCAATGAGGTAGCTTGGTCCCGGCGCACTCAGGGCAGCATCCCGCGCACCCGTACTCGCTGTAGGAATTCGTGAATTGCATGACTCACTTTCTGCCTATTAAGGCGCGAAATGGTAGGAATTCGATCATCAATTAGAACGGTGTTACACAAACCCAACTTCAGGCACACAACCCTCCCTCACACGGTAGGTTACCCGTGATGGCTGTTGCTTTTACGTCGATGTAGCACCACTGGCATCCAGGAGAATTGCGGAGGCGTCTTCTACAAGCGACGGGAGTGGCTGCCGGCTGATGTGAGTGATGTGCAAGTTGCCGGCGACGGTGAGCACCGAGATGCTCTGCGTGTTGACGTCTCCAGTGATGACGGACGGATACAGTGCTTTGAGTGTCAGGTGTCCAAAGCTGGTCCGCACTCCCGGATCGCCATAATTGCTGATCATGAGGTCATGGTTGTAGAGGCCTTTGGCGTCGATGGTATTTAGGTCATCCGGATCGCCTTCGCACTGCACGACCTCGCGAACGGCATTCAGCCCGAGCGCAGTCACGTCCTTCGTCTGAGATGCACGCATACCTTGCTTTAAAACACGGGCAAATTCCCAGAAAGGAAGGTTGTCTGACGGACGCATCACGGAAGGATGCACGCTGATCAGGACTCCAGCTGCACCCGATAGATCTAACATCGGTCGAAGGTCGATAGGAGAGAAGCAGACCACGGGTGTGGTGCGCCACCGCTGCGTGGAGCATCGTCCGGCGAGAAAGAACGCCGCAAGAAGAGCACCTTGCACCGTCGTACCCTCTGCGCGTGCAGTGGCCCATATGGCGTTTAGATCCTTGGCAGGAAGAAGATGACGTAGCACCCTGGGCCTGGGCAAGCTGAACCGCAAGGTAGAAGAAGGTGCCTTTGCGCGACACAGCTCCGCATATGGTCCAGGTTCACCCAGTCCAAATAGTTCTCCGATGGCCGGAAGCAACGGAAGAGGATCTCCCAGAGTCGCACCCGAGACCGCGGCAATCAAATCCTCGATGATCCGGACATTCGTTCTGCCATCGCATGCTGCATGATGCGCCGAGAACAAGATCACGGATCGTTCAGCACTGTGGCAAAGGGTAAGGCGTGCCAGCGGAGCGTCGACATGTGCAAACGAGGTGACCGGCTCTCGTGCAATCAGGGCATCGAGGTTTGCTCCTTCCAGCGGTATCACCCGTAGCGGCAACGGAGCGCCAGGCAAGGTCTCGAAATAAGGATGTTCGCCGGGGTTCTTGCAAATGCGGGCGGAGAGGAGCGGGTACCGCTGTTGCACAATGGAAAGCGCATCCCGCCAAGCTTCGACGGTTGTGGCGCCTTCCACCTCGGCGAGGATCATAGTCGTACGTGGAAAAGTGTTCTCCGAAAGCCAAAAGTACTCTTCCAAACCGTCGAGGATTCGCAGTTTCTCTCCACGCGATGCTTCCTGATGATGCGCATGATGAAACACAGTCTTTCTCCCTTCATCTACCAATGCGAAGAAAGAGTGTGAAATCGATCACTAATAATGGGTAAACAAATAAAGGCGCAGTAGGTCGATGATCGGTGCGCGTTAGTGTTGTCGAGAAAAAAGTGTAAGTCTGCTCGGAGGTCGCTGGCGTGGACGGGCACCCCCCAGTTCTCCAGTCGAGAGATAAGTCGGATTATTCCGTCTTCGGCACTTCGAGAGGCAGGCCCGACGCCGACCAACCCTCAAAGCCGTCGACAAAAATCCTAATGTCGGTTGAGCTCCCTCGGAGCAGGATGCTGGCGGCAGTCGCTCCCAAATCGAGCAGCGGTACCGAGATGGCGCCGGGCAGATGACCTTTGCGCCACTCGGCCCGGCTGCGAACGTCGACAAGTTGCACCGGCTCGCCGCTCTCCAAGGCTTGGCAGATGCCCACACATCCCACGGTTGGTATGCTGGCCAATTCTATGTTTTCTTGGCGCCATCGAGTTTCGTCCGTTAGGAAAAAGCCGATGACTCGCTCAAGCCCAACCCGCGCCAGTCGTATATGTGCTTCTTCGGCACGTGACTCATCTTCGGCGACCAGTATAAGTTCCTGACTTGGTCTCACCAGCATTGCCGTCCAACTTGAAAAGGGGCCGGTCAGACCAATTTGTATCGCTCCTCGAATGTTAAGCGCGGCAAATTGATCGGCAGGTCGCGTGTCGAATCTCATCTCGCAAATGTTAGGTTAAACGCCAACCTTACAACCCTCCGGTTAACAGTAGGAAACGGCCGACTTCTGCCAATTACTATCCACTGCTTTCCCTGTTCTAAGAACGCGGTTTCTGCGGCATTCCGACGTTCCGCCATCTCTGTGGAATGCTGCGATCTTCTGCACAGGGTCCCCGGTAATTCCCCCGGGTACGAACGTCCCCCGGCAAATCCGGGCAGGTTAACGACACAAGTCACGACACAAACAAGTCGCCACCATCGGGGCGAGGCTTGCGTGTCCGATTTTGCCCTTATCCTGCCCGCATAAGTGCGTGCGAGAGGGAGCCACAACCTCCGGCTAACGATGTTGCCCCCTTTGCGAATTGAGTGCAAGTAAATGGTGGGGGCAGGAACCCCGAGAACCCTCCGCGAGAAAATAAATTCGCGCCCAATTTCCAGGCAATTCGCAAATAATCGGCGCAGCAATCGCTCCCCGCTGCCCGAGGCGAGCTCGCGGTAGTCTTCTGGTAGTCTGACATGGGTTTGTCGCTGCGAATTTTCCTGGCCAATTTTCCAGCGATTAGCAACCGATTCGCGGAGGACTCGCGGACGATTCGGAACCAAGCAAACTCGGTGCAGGCGGGAAGGAAAATCGCGCGAGGGATTATAGTCCGAGGGTTTTCCGAGAATTGTCCGTAACCGCGCCTCGCGACTTCACCGACGCCTTTCCTAATATCCCACCTTCCGTAATAGCTCTTGGAAGCGGGGATCGTTTCGTACGGGGTCCCACCATGGGCTGTTCTTGATATCAAAGCGTATGGATGGATCGTGCTGTTGGACTGTCAGCTCCAATTCGCGTAAGCCGGCCTCGTTGTTACCCAACATGAAATATGCATGAGCTGTGTGCCAATGATCGTCGGCCGGAGGCTTCAAACACTCCCGCAACGCCTCTTGCCAATAACCTTTAGGTCCCTCTTTTCGCAATATGGCCCGTAGACGGTTCGCTTCTGCCGTAGCCGCGGTTTGAGTAGTACGGTCGTAGGGATGAGTCTCATCCTCATGGATCGCATCCTCGAACCGGCCCAGATTCTCGTACACGATGACAGAGCGGTAAGTTGTAGGTACCGAGGTCGGGTCAAGTTTCCTGCTTCGCTCGGCTTGCTTAAGAAATTCTTCGAATCGTCGTCCTCTCATTAGAACTCTTTCCGCCGCCACGCTTGGATTCAGCGAAAGCGGGTCCAAATCCTCGGCCCGTCGGGCCTCTGCCAGGCCCTGGTCGTAGCGGCCTGTGTCCGCGAGGAACATTGCATATGCCGAGTGAGTGTCGGCGTCGTATCCATTCAGCTTCATCGCCGTTTGAAATTCCGCCTCTGCTCCAGCTGTGTCCCAGTCGTAAGCGTGCTTGAGCCAGGCGAGCTCCGTTCGAGCTCCTGGAATCGCGTTGTCCAGGCTCAGAGCTTTCAGGGCTGCTTCGCGGGCGCGCGGGAAAAATACATGAGGGTCATCCCACCCACTAGCTATATTGCAATATGATGCCGCCATTCCAGAGTAGGCGGCGGCATAGTCAGGCTGAATAGCAATAGCTTGTTGGTAAAGCTCTAGGCTTTTCGTCAAGCTTTCAGGGGTTCCATGTGCAGCATAGGATCGGGCTTTTAAGTAGAGGTTGTGGGCTTCGGGGTTGACTGACTTGGGACCTCGGACGTGGGCTTCCTGCTGTGGCGCGATTTTCGCCGATACCAGCGAGGCGATCGCGAGCGCTACTTTCTGTTGCAACTGGAATATGTCGCTTGGCGGACCCTCGTATTCCTCCGCCCATAAATGCCGGTCCGAGCTGACATCAATCAACTGCACGGTAATACGAATTGTCTGTGGTGAACGTGCGACCGAGCCCTCCACGACCGCATCCACCCCGAGATCACCTCCGATCTCCCGAATGGATTTTTGCACTCCCTTCATCCGCATCGCCGATGTTCGCGAGATCACCCTCAGGTCGGTTAGCTTCGCGAGCGTCGTGATCAATTCCTCCGTTGTCCCATCGGCAAAGTATTCCTGTCCCGGGTCTCCTGACAGGTTTTGAAGTGGAAGGACGGCGATTGAATGAATCGCTGGCCGCTGGGATCGGGAATGGACTCCTAATAAGTACCAAATTCCCAGTACGGCCAACGCCAGTGCCAGCAAAGATCCCAGCAGGGTTTTCGATTTCCACCAGGATGGGATTTCGTCACGGTTCTCTTCCGGAGGTAGTGGCGCAACGGCCGAAGGGAGGATCGATTCGCGAGCAGCCGCTGCCAAATTCCTAGTACCGATAACCCTGATGGGACCGACAAAGCGATAACCTTTGCCAACCACAGTCTGTAAGAATCGGGGCCGCTCGGGATCGTCGTGCAGCGCCTGCCGAATCTTCCGCACGGCGGTGTTTATGCCCTGCTCGGTATCGAGGAAAACGTCCTTGCCCCACAGCCGCTCGACAATGGCCTCCCGGCTGACCAGATTGTCCTTGTTTTCGACCAGGAAGATGAACAGCTCCATGGGGATTTTTTCAATCCGGAGAACTCGACCGTCGCGCCGAAGCTGGTAGCGCGAGACGTCTAGTTCCAGATCGCCGGCTATGTGTCGTTCACCGAGCATTCAGACCCCGATTTCAGAGGCTGCATTATATCGCAACCGTTTCCTGGGTAATAACCCTCAATGCTTTAGTGACTTACGGCTCTATAGAAAATTGAGGCTATCTACAGGCGCTCTTCATTGACCGGCGGTGAGACCTAGGGCTGAATGGCGGTTCGGCAGCAACCTAACTTCGCGCTAGGACGCGGGAGCGCAGCGGATTAGCCTCCGAGCGGAGGTACTCGGTGGTTGCCCGAGCCTTGCCGCTGGCTCCCGGCTTCATTTAACGAGCGGAGAAAACTGCGTCTGCAGCACAATTAGGAGGAAAGTCCAATGAAGAATGCTACCCATCTGCTGATGACAACCGCCGTTTTGGGCTTGTTGCTTTTGCATCCAAGCCTGTCACGTGCTGATGACGACGGCTGTGACGGAGGTATTGCCCTGCGTACGAAACTTGTCACAGTGAACAACTCGGGGGTCACGGGAAATGCCAATCTCTGCATCTCAGCTGGCGGCGTCCGTACACGTATTACGGCCGAGAACCTCACGCCAGGGAATCCGTACACTGTCTGGTTTGTCTATTTTGACAATCCGATGAATTGCTTGAATCCCGGGCACTGCACACCTGCGGACACCACAACCCCACTCGCAGACCCGGAAGGTGTTCTAGGTCGTTATGATTCGATCATCGCCACACAATGGCGAGGGATATTTTCTGGACACGTTGGAATGGTGCCTTCCAGCGGATCAGAAATTCACATGCCCATTTTTGCGCATGGAAGTCTGAGCCCGGACGGTCACATTCGCGCTCGCCAACTTCTGACCCCGCAAGACCCCTCTCTGGGTGCACCTGGCCTGGGCACTTCCTCCGATGGGCTGAAGGGGGGGCCGGTGGCCGTTGCGGTATTCGTCATCCCGTAGCGAGGATGATAGGCCACAAGAAACTAGCCGGGCTGATCCAAATTGGTCCGACGGAGCAGCTCGGTTTTCCGCGTGACGCTATTAAGGAAAGACTACTGCAAAGAGGCTAGCTGATTGGGCAGCAGACACGGTAAAAGAATGACAAGTGACGTTGTCCGCCTCACCAGCTAGGTCCGTCGAATCAGTTCTGAGAGAGACGGGTTGTCCGGACCGCACTTTGCCTCGGGCAGTTGATCAAACGAGGCGCTGCGAGGGAGGCAAGAATATGGTTCACCGCAAATTGGTCATATTGGTAGTCGTAACGATTGCCGCTGTGGCTGTCGCCTCGTACGCCGTCGCTGCTGGCAAGATCGGACAGGAGGTAGCCGTTCCGGTCCATTTGCAGGATGGTCAGGAGTTTCAGATGACTGCGGCCCAGTTGGCGGCGTTCGGAAAAACTCTATTCACCGCCATGTGGACCAGCCAGGAGGGTGCAGGTCGTCCCATGACGAAAGGCACCGGAAATCCCATTTCCGATCTCACAAGTCCACTGGTCTTCCCGCGCAACTTCAATCGTATCTCGGGACCCGACACGAACTCCTGCTCGGGCTGCCACAACAAGCCCGACATTGGCGGAGGCGGTGACATTGTAGGAAACGTTTTCGTCTTAGGGCAGCGTTTTGACTTCGCCACTTTTGATCCCCACGATCCGGTGCCCACTCGTGGTGGAGTCGACGAGGTGGGCAGACCTGTCTTTCTACAAACGATCGCTGATTCGAGAAAGACCGTCGGCATGTTCGGTTCCGGCTATCTGGAGATGGTTGCTCGGCAAATGACTGCGGACCTTCGATCCATCCGGGACAGTACGCCTCCAGGGGCCTCTCGAGCCCTAGTGACCAAGGGCGTGTCCTTTGGGATGATCACGCACAATCTCGACGGCACGTGGGACATTTCGAAAGTCGTGGGTTTACCACCACCTGCAACCGCTACTTCCGGTACGACACCGCCGGATCTCATCATTCGTCCCTACCATCAGGCCAGCAACGTCATATCCGTTCGTCAATTCACAAATAATGCATTCAACCACCACCACGGTATCCAGTCCGAAGAGCGTTTCGGAGTAGGTGCGGATCCGGACGGCGACGGATTTGTGAATGAATTGACACGTGCCGATATAACCGCTGCGACCATCTTTCAAGTCACGTTGCCTGTACCAGGCCGCGTGATCCCGAGCGATCCGGAAATCCGCAATGCGATCAGGAACGGAGCAAAGAAATTCGATGAGATTGGTTGCAGCAATTGCCACTTTCCCAGCCTGCCGCTGGACAAGCAGGGCTGGATCTATTCCGAGCCGAGCCCTTACAATCCTGCCGGCAATCTCCAAGTGGGACAAGCGCCGACGCTGTACGTCGATCTGACCGACCCCAATCTTCCGCCTCCACGTCTCCGACCCCACGAGAACGGAGTCATCCAGATTCCCGCCTTCACCGACTTGAAAGTGCACGACATCACGAGTGGCCCAAGTGATCCGAACTGTGAGCCGCTAAACATGAACCGATCCGCGGGTTCCATGGGATTCTTTGCGGGCAATTGTCAGTTCATCACCCGCAAGCTGTGGGGGATTGCTAACCAACATTCTTTCGGACATCACGGCCTGTACACAACCATGCGCGAGGCGACTCTGGCGCATGCCGGTGAGGCGCTCGGATCGAAGATGGCGTTCCAAAGTCTGGGTGCCTACGATCAGGACTCGGTGATCGAGTTCCTGAAGTCGTTGCAGATTCTGCCGGCCGGCACCAGATGCACTGTCGTTGATGAGAATATGAAGTGCGTCCACTTGTCTGAAACTAGCCCTTGAGATGCGCCCCACATCCTCTCCGCGCAATTCATCCGCGAAAATCGCGCCAGGATGCCCTAGGACGCGTCTGTGCCACTGGGATGGCCTAGCAGCCTGTGGCGTAAGTAGTTGATTTCTGGCACGGCCAGCGTCGTGTTCGACTCGGCCGCCCCTTGCGGTTGTGCTACGAGCAAGAACGAACCATTATCTGACCGCTGCAAAGTTTCGTGGCAGGCAGATTCCGTTCGTAAACCCGATGCAGAAGACTCGCCTCACTCCGCCCGCCGTTGCCTGTATGAGAAACTGCAAGTGAATGGCGGGGGCAGGAACCCCGAGGTGCAAGGAATAGGGCAACCCTAAGACCCAACACATTCTCTCCGCAACAAAATAAACTCACGCGAATTTCGGGCCAGGATACCTTGAGACGGTCTGGACGACCCCAACCTTGCGGATAATCTGCAAGTATTTTCCCTGCCAATTTCTGAGCGATTAAAAATACACTCGCAGGGGAATAGCAACCGATTCGCAACCGAACAGGCTAGCGGGAGGCAGGATCGTGCCGACGAAGCTTCAGGCGATGCCCTGGCATTTTCCGGATAATTGTCCGCACTATGCGCTCGCGATTTCACCGACGTCCGTAGGAGCCCTCCGCGAGAAAATAAATTCGCGCGCAATTTCCAGGCAATTCGCAAATAATCGGCGCAGCAATCGCGCCACGCTGGAGCCACGCGCGATACCTTCCCGGTAGTCTGCACTGGTTTGTCCCAGCGAATTTTCCCGGCCAATTTTCCAGCGATAAGCAAACGATTCGAGGACGATTTCTAACCAACCAAACTCGGTGCAAGCGGGCAGGAAAGTCGCGCGAGGGGTAGTCGGACCATTTTCCGAGAATTGTCCGTAATACGCGCTCGCGACTTCACTGACGCCAAAACTCGGCTGTGCGCAAAAAATGGAAAAATCGGGAAAAGTAAATTCGGGAAAAATAAATTCCGACGAGGGATTTTTCCGGAAAAGGGGTAATTAAGAAAATACGCGGGGATGTGGTATCCAGAAAAATAAGGCTTGCCGACGGGCTACCTCCGATCTCCTGCGACCTGCCTTCGATCTACTTTCTACCTTCCATTCCCCGTGTCTTCAGCCTCTAGCCTGGCAGGAAACAGATCCCTGGGTAGCGGCAAACAAGAAACGGGCAAATCTGCTCCGATGACTTCCGGTTTGCCCGTGATTCAGTTGCTATCCGGCCGAAGGCACATGTCAGAGATGCCGACAAACCGGCAAAAGTGGTGCCGATTGTCCTTATCGTCCTGGTTGCAAAGCGACTGGGTTGGGGGACGCCTATAGTATTAAAGGGCGAATGGAGCATTCCCATGTCAAAAGTTTGGTTGGTAACCGGCAGCGCAAGCGGTTTAGGTCGCAACATCGCTGAGGCTGTTCTCGCATGCGGCGATCGCCTCGTGGCCACCGCACGTGATCCTCGTCGTCTGGAAGATCTGGTGAAAAAATATGAAGACCAGGTTCGCACCGCTTCTCTCGACGTAGCCGACGAGGACGCGGCCAAGGCCGCAGTGCAAGGCGCCGTCGCCGCCTTCGGGCGTCTGGATGTCGTCGTGAATAATGCCGGCTACGGCGACGTTGCGCCATTCGAGCAGTTGAGTTCGGAAAGATTCAAAGCTGTGGTTGACACGAACTTTTATGGCGTGGTCAACGTGACCCGGGCTGCTCTCCCGATCATGCGGAAGCAGAGGAGTGGCTGTATCCTTCAAGTATCGTCCCTCGGCGGTCGCCTCGCGCTACCCGGCAGCACCGCCTACCACGCCGCCAAGTGGGCAGTTGGGGGGTTCACCGAATCCCTGGCGCAGGAAGTGGTGTCTTTTGGCATCAGGGTGTGCGCGCTCGAACCTGGTGGAATGCGAACAAACTGGGGAGCTCGCGCACACAAAGACGTGCCCGTGCTTCTCCCAGACTACGAACCATCCGTTGGGGCCGTGATCAAGTCACTTGAGTCTCTGTGGGGCAGAGAGAACAGCGATCCGGCCAAAGTCGCGCAGGTAATCCTTCGTCTGGCCGCCAGCGATCGTTTGCCTGCACATTTGCTGCTGGGCAGCGATGCTATTCAATTCGCCAGTCAAGCCGAGGCAACGCGTGCTGCCGATGCAGAACGCTGGAAAAAAGTTAGCGTATCGACAGATGTCAACGCCCCGGAATCCTTGCCGGCATTGCGATTCTAAGAACCGGTATCAGAAGTCACTCTCGTGTTGGGGTACACTTCATTCCCAATAATTGCCTGCACCAACTGTGGGGTTCTCCGATGAACGAAACCAACTCCAGACCCGACCTCATCGAGTCGCGCTCGGCTGAGGTAGATGGGATGAAGCTCCAATACCTGCTGTCAGGACATGGACCTCACGTCATCCTGCTGCATGGATACACACAAACCTCGCATATGTGGCGTCCGGTCATTCCTAATCTCGCGGATAAGTTCACCGTCATCGCCCCCGACTTGCCTGGAATCGGCGATTCTGCGATTCCCAAAGACGGCCTTGACATGAAAACCGCGGCGATTCGAATTCATGCATTAGCGAAGTCGCTCGGCGTAACCGAAGCGCGCGTTGTGGGGCACGACATCGGCTAATGGTCGCCTATGCTTATGCCACGCAGTTCCCGAGTGAGGTAGAGAAGCTCGTAGTCATGGATGCTTTTCTCCCTGGGGTTCCCGGCTGGGAGCTCGCCTACGATAACCCAAATATGTGGCACTTCCGGTTCCACGGCCCAACACCGGAGGCACTTGTCGCAGGGCGCGAGCAAATCTATTTTGGGTACTTCTGGAACGACCTAGCCGCGGATAAAGCACGCTCGCTTTCTGCAGCCGATCGTGAAGTGTATGTCGCCGCGTATTCTCGCCCCGGTCGCATGCGTGCCGGTTGGGCATATTTCGCTTCTTGGCCGGACACCGCGAACGACTTCGCGCAAATGGCTCAGAGGAAATTAACGATGCCCGTACTCTCGATTGCTGGCGAAAATGCCAGCGCGGCGATTCTCGGGCCACAGATGAAGCTCGTGGCAACGGACGTAATCGTGACCAATTTGAAGAGCACAGGTCACTGGCTCATGGAAGAACGTCCGGAGGACACAAAGAGAGCTATCGTTGCGTTTCTGTGAGGTGCGGCGATAACTCGCCGCAAGCAACTAATATCGTTGCCGCTCAGGAAGGTTTCGGATGACGACGATTAGCGAATTCCGGTGTGAAGTTTGCGGCAGGGTAACTACGGTGCCGGTTCATTGGTTTGTAATTCAATGTAACAGCGATGAGTTGAGGCTGATGAAGTGGAACACCGAGGCAGCCTCTGCCAAGGGGGCGCGACACTATTGTGGTGAGGCGCACGCACAGGTGTACATTAGCCGATGGCTGGAAGCAGCATGCTCACCTCCTAAACCAGATTTCTTAAATAGTCTGTCTTCTGAATAATCAAGCATCGACCACTGCGTGCGAACTCGGCTGTTGGGCAGCATTTAGGGGAAATCTTTATGTACTTCAAGACCGCCGACATTGCGGGACTCACACTCTTCTACCGCGAGGCCGGGGATAAGTCGAAGCCAACTATAGTCCTGCTGCACGGTTTCCCCTCCTCGTCGTACCAGTTCCACGACCTCATTCCCCGTCTGGAGAATCGGTTTCATGTGATCGCGCCCGACTACCCCGGCATGGGCTTCAGCGAAGCGCCGGCTTCCGCCGTCCTGCAACCGACATTCGACGACGTGGCCAGGGTCATCGACACATTGGTCGCACAACGAGCGTCCGGGCCACTGATCTTGTACTTGCACGACATCGGCGGTCCGATCGGAATGCGAATCGCGATGGCCCATCCCGAGCACATCGCTGGTCTGATTTTTCAGAACTTCACAACTTCGGTGGAGGGTTGGAATCCCGACCGCCTGGAAGTCTACAAGCGGCTCGGCGGCCCAGAAACCGAAGAGAAGTTGGCCGAGACTGAGCAATTCGCCACCGTGGAGCGCAGCATGTTTCTCCACAAGAAGGGCGCGCGGCAGCCCGACGCCCTGAATCCAGACAATTGGGGGATGGACGCTTATGCGTTCTCAATTCCCACGAGTCGGGTCTTCATGTCGAGGTTGTTTATGAACCTCGCGACGAACATACCGCACTACCCAGAATGGAACGCCTACCTGAAAGACCAACAGCCAAAGACGCTCATCGTGTGGGGACGAAATGACCCCCTAATCTGGCCGGCGGCCGCTGAATTCGTAAAGAAGGTTTTGCCGACGGCCGATCTGCGCTATTTCGACGGCGGTCACTTTGTGCTCGACGAGTACGCCGACGCAATCGCAGAGGCGATTATCGAAACGTTCGCCCGATAGAGCCTTGGCCTGGTGTCCCAAGCGGATGGAGCACGATTGTGAGGGTGATGGGCTACCTTGAAAAGAGCCGCAAGTTCTTGAAACCGCGTTGGCGAAGAGTCAACTTTCATGCTTGGTTGAACGAAGTGTAGGTCGGCGTACGCCTGCTGCTCATATTGGGCCAACATGCGCGTTTGGAAAAATCGGAAAAATCATGCTCGCCATAGCTGTACTGAGCGCGGTCGCGTGCGCACGGTCCGAGGCTTGACATATTGCATGCTCCACCTCGCGTCATCCCCGGATGCGTACTCGTTGCCATCCCAGGGTGTCCCGCAGATATGAAGGTAGGCATAGGGCGTTCCAGCAAACATGATCCACGCACCCGCATCCCGCACCGTGGTGGGGAGGCCGCAATGTTTCGCATCAAACGGCCAGAGCACCATCCAATGTGGCCCTATGGGAATGGGCAGACTAGTCCGATCAAAGCGCCTGTCGTTGCTGTGTTGTGTGGCGCCGCAAAGCATGTAACACAATCCAGGAGCGCGATTCGTAGGTGCAGGTTTTCGGGCGACGGCATCCCTGAACCATTGCATCCCGAGTTCGTCGACGCACATCGGGGGATCACCAACTTTATTTTCGTTTCCGGGAATACAGATCCAGCCGTTGCTGCCTTGACGGAGGATAGTCATTGCGGCTTCATTGTCCATTTCGGCAACAGTCGCTTCCCGCGTAATCTCTATGGGACCTGAACGCATGGCACGCGCGATCTTCACAGCCTTCTCCAGGTCGTCTTCCGAACGAGGCGAGGCAGTCTGTTGGGGCAGTGCAATCGCGGCATTGCTGTAGCTTGCAGAATCCCCATTTTGTGCAGTCGCACGGCCTTGAAGTATCGCCATAACGGTCCCATATAAGGCGAATCGGCCAATCGCTTCGCGTCGCGTAAGGTTTGTCGTCGCCGCCTCCTGACCCTCCCGAATGATGTGTCATAAAATCCCCTGATGGTCTGCCGTCACGCCACAAGAATTGTCTGAGGGGCAGGGCGGAGCTTGACCGCCATTCTGACCAAGTCGGCGAGGGAATTTGCTTTCATCTTTTGCATTACCTGCCCACGATGTGCCTTAACCGTCAATTCCGAGATCCCCAGTTCGCCGCCGACCTGTTTGTTCAACAGGCCCGAGACCACCAGTGCCATAACTTGCCGTTCTCGAGGAGTGAGTAAGGCGTAGCTCTTACGAATATCACGAATCTCCACTTCTCGACGGAGAGCTGCCAGACTGCGTTGGAGTCCCTCGCGAATTGCACTTACCAAAACGTCATCGATGAACGGCTTCACGAAAAAGTCGACGGCCCCCGCTTTCATTGCTTGCACTATTGTTGGAGTATCTGCGTAGTTGGCAGCGAAAATAACCCGCGTTTCTGCGCGTTCCCTGGCGATCTGCCTCTGCGCTTCGAGGTCGTTCAAATCAGGAACAGAAAGAGCAAGGATGAGACAAGTCGGAACAAAGGGTCGTGGCCGGGCGAGAAGTTCTTGCGCCGATTGAAATGTTTCAAGTTGCCAGACTTCGCGGCGGATGAGTGATTCCAGCGAATGCCGCTCAGAAGGGTCCTCACCCACTAGAAAAACTATCGGCGTGCCGTTCGAGGTGGGTCGTGAATCAAGTGTCTGGCCAAGTAAATGCGCTAAGCTAAGTTCGTGGAGTTTTTCCCAAGAGTCCCTGTCGTTGCAGCCGAAGCCATATCCCACCTCTTAAACTTTCATCGTTTGTTTCTGCATGAGTCATCCGCCGGAGCAACTCTACTGTGCGCACAACGTTCGCCATGTGGAGAGACCGTTCCTCCCTGAGCGCTATGGCGATGTGAGGTCAGTGTGAAGCAACCGGAACTTAAGCCGCAACGGTAGATAGTTGGATTGTGTAATCGACGAAAGTCGGTCGAAAGGCTAACTTTTTCCAGGGCCGCCGGTGATGACGCTTCCGCCATAAGAATGGCCGACGAGAATAGCTGGACTGCTGACTCGCCCGAGCGCCTGTTTCACGGTCGTTATGTCGTCGGCGGTTGTGTTGAGGCTGTATTGGGCAGCGATACACTGGTGCCCTTCGGCCTGAAGCGCGGGCATCACCTTGCTGAAGCATGAGCCGTCGGCCCAAATGCCGTGGCAGAACACGATGCTGGGTTGCGTGTCTTTCATTTTGCTCTCCTCCTCGTATGTTTGCGTTGGAGTGAAATCATTCATCAGCCGGGCGCTGGGTACGATCACAGCGGCAGCCAGCGTGCTCCCGGTGGTCAAAAGAAATTGTCGGCGATTCGGCCGCGGTGATTCGTGATGTTCCATTGTGGTCTACCTCACCTGAAAGCCCGAAAGTAGAAGGTTGGATGATGAAATTGCCAGCCGGGCGGCCTCGGGAACAGGAACAGAATTCCGCGGACGATGCGCGAGGGTCAATCAGCGCCAGAATTGTTGGAGATAACAGGTCAGCATGACGGTATCCCGTCACAACCAAGCATGAAAAGGAGGTGGGCTCCCCCAAATTTCAGTGACTTGCAGGCCTTTTCGAAGGAACCCATATCACTCATAATCCGATATCTGTTCAGATCACGAATGACGGCGTGCCAAGAGACTGGCTCGCGTGAAGCCAGCTTCTCAACTTGACGTATAACGGCCTACGCTGAGATTTGATATCTCACGACTCACGTGTCCGACATGCCGACTATACGTCAAGTGGATTCGCGCCGGATCGCCGCTCACTTCAGCCTTGTGCTTGTTGAGGACGGCAAGAGGGCTCAGCTCGTTGAAACCGACGCGGGCGCAGTCGCAACAGGGACAGTCAATCCCGTAAATATCCATTGAGGCCGGGCAGAGAGTATTTCCGATTGACGAGTACGCTAGTTCGGGAGCAGGGTCTGGTCGGTAGCAGAGCAAGTGGCTCCGAACAGATCCTCTTCCGCAGTTTCAATCCGGACGCGATTCACTTGTCCGTATAACGGCTTACGCGGAGATTTGAATGTCTCACGATTCACATGTCCGACATGCCGAAAGCGAACGCGGCGGCTTTGTCACCGAGAAGGCCTTGAGGTTTTCGATGCTGCAAAAAAAATGGGCGCGATAGGTTTTGGCTATCCCGCCCGAATATTAACCCGGCGGACTAAACTACGGGCAGTTGCCCGGCGGCTGGCTAAAGCCGGAGAATCGGTTCAGGGTGCCCATGAAGGTGTAACGGCCGATGTTCGTCGTCGCAGTTTGCGTCGGCTCGGAAATAGTATTCGGCGCCGTGCGCATGAACCACGGCAGGAGGACCTCGTCCTCAGGATGGTAGTGCCCGTCCGCGCTCTGCGTGCCGTTCGGGTTCGGCCCCTGCAGGTAGGTATTCGTTCCTATCGCGAAACCGATCCCGGTCACCGGATCACCAGTCTCAAGGA
>Ga0306922_10001424_pt1 | contig 21322 bp, 18 predicted proteins | sample sta12Cox44000082_FD_203758 | JGI IMG/M metagenome (GOLD analysis project Ga0306922, IMG submission 203758) | Lab enrichment of tropical soil microbial communities from Luquillo Experimental Forest, Puerto Rico - statoxic.12C.oxic.44.000.082 (v2)... | ecosystem: Environmental > Terrestrial >... | reverse complement strand
CCAGAGCTGATCGATCACCCGGTCGAGATCACAAATTTCCGTGAGATCTACAACGATCACATCGGCGCCCATGTGATGGCCTTTGTGCTGGCCTTTTCCCGCGGGCTGCAGCACTACATCCCGCAGCAGATGCGGCGCGAATGGAAGAAATTGCCGCAGAACACGGGGGTCGTTCATCTGCCCGAAGCGACCGCACTCGTCGTCGGCGTTGGCGGGATCGGCAGCGAGATCGCCCGGCTCGCGGCAACGTTCGGCATGCGGGTCGTCGGCGTCGATGAACGCCGCCGCGACATGCCGCCCGGAGTGGCCGAATTACATCGCGGCGATGAGCTCGACGCGTTGTTGCCTCAGGCGGATTTCGTGATCCTGACCGTGCCGCACACCCCGGAAACCGAAGGTTTCATGAACCGCGCGCGGTTTCAGGAGATGAAGAAAACCGCCTTTTTCATCAATATCGGGCGCGGGATGACAACACGGCTCGACGACCTCGCCGCCGCACTCGAAGCTGGTGAGATCGCCGGCGCCGGTCTCGACGTCTTCGAGCAGGAGCCGCTGCCGCCCGGTCACCCGTTGTGGACCATGCCGGGCGTGATGCTGACGCCGCATACCGCGGGATACGGCCCCTATCTCGACGACCGGCGCTACGAAATTATTCTCGACAATTGCCGGCGCTTCCTTGCCGGCCGGCCGTTGCGCAACCCCGTCGACAAGGCCCGCTGGTTCTGACGGCAGCTCGAATGAGTGCGTGGGACTAGCCTCTCACTCCGTTCTCTGCTGCCCCACGTACCAGTCGAGGATCTCTTCGCCGGTCCAGAATAGCACGTTCGAATGGTCGCGGATGCGGGTGAGCGCGTCGCGAAAATATCGCAGCCGATGCGGCGCTCCCATGATGTAGGGGTGCACCACCAATGCCATGACCCGGGCGGATTGGGCGGCATCGTGATAGAGCTGCTCGAACTGGTCAATCGCGCGATCGTAGTATTCGCTGGCCTTATGATGCTGGATCAGCATCATCGCCACATCGTTGCATTCCTGCGTGTAAGGGAGATTGACGATCGGCCTGGTGCGGGTCTTTAGCCGGACAGGCTGGTCGTCGAGCACCCAATCGCAGACGTAATCGAACCCCTCCTCGACCAGGAGGTCCGGCGTTTCCCAGGTTTCGGTCAAGCCGGGGCCGAGCCAGCCGCGCGGGGGCCTGCCGGTAAAGTCACGAATCGCCGCCGCCGTCCTACAGATGTCGTCGCGCTCGTCGGCGACCTTTTGCATGCTCCGTTGGGAAAAGCCATGGCCGATGAACTCCCACCCGCGTTCGAGAGCGGCGCGGGCGATCGGCCCATATCGTTGGATCGCCGAGCCGTTGATCGCGAGGACCGCACGGATACCGAAATCGTCAAGTACCTCGAGCATGCGCCAATACCCGACCCGGTTGCCGTATTCGTGCCAGGCCCAGTTCGGGATGTCGGGCATCGGCGCGCCGCCGGCCGGCGGCGTCAGCACGGTGCGCGGCATCGGCTGGGTTGGATCCCACTCCTCGACATTGACGATGACCCAAACCGCCAATCTGGCGCCGTCCGGCAATTCGAGCTTCGACCGCTGGCCGATCGGCGAAAAATCGAGCCGCTCGGACGGCAGCATGACGCCTTCTCTGATAGTCACGGCTCTGCCTTGGTTGCCAAATACCAATCGAGAATCTCGACCCCGTTCCAGTGCAGCACGTCGTCGTAGCGATTGATGTACTCGTAGACCGCTTCGAGATATTTGATTCGGTGCGGCTGGCCGCTGATATAGGGATGGATCGCGATCGCCATGATCTTCGCCCGCTCGGCGCCTTCGCGATAGAGCCGCTCGAAGCTGTCGATGCAGCGCTGCGTGAAATAGGCCGATTCGTGATGCTGGACCAGCATCATCGGGATGTCGTTGAGCTCGACCGAGTAAGGCAACGTGATGAGCGGGCCGTAGGTCGTCCGAATCTCGGTCGGCTCGTCGTCGTAAACCCAGTCACCGATATATCTGATGCCAGCGGCGGCGAGCAGGTCGGGCGTCTCGTAGGTCTCAGTCAGTCCCGGGCCGAGCCAGCCGACCGGGCGGGTACCGGCAAAACGCGCAAGCGTGTCGAGCGATCGGGTGATCATCTCGGCCTGATCATCGACCTTGTGGATCGGCATCTGCTCCCAGGCATGGCCCATGAATTCCCAGCCCACCTCGCGCGCTGCCCGCGCTACCCGGCGGTATTCCCGACAGACGCGGGCGTTGATCGACAGGGTCGGTCGAATCCCCAGGCGCGCAAAAAGGTCGAAGAAGCGCCAGACCCCGACTCGCATCCCGTATTCGTGCCAGGACCAGTTGGGGACATCCGGAACCAAGACCTCGCCGGTCGGCGCCGGCAGCACCTGCCGAGCCATTGCGCGCGAGATCGACCAAAATTCCAGATTGACAATCGTCCAGACGACGATGCGCGCCAGATTCGGCAGCTTAAGCGGCGGTCGATCCACGATCGCCGAATAAGCGCAGCGTTCACGAGGTATCATCGTCATCTCTGAATGGTGCCGGGGAAGAGGTTCGGAGGTCTCTTTTTGAGTTTTGATACGCGAGATTGATCGTGATACGGGCAAGCAGCGACCGAAAGAGGCCGACCAAGATCTCCGCAATCCTGCGATGGTGCAATGCAGCAATGCGAAAGAGGACATTCCGAGCGGCCACGGTGCCCGCCATTGTCCTCCTATAACGCAGAGAGATCCGTATGACCGAGCGCGAAGGGTGGGGTTAATGAGAGCAAATCATTCCCGGGGCAACATCTTTGTTGCGAACCTGCCTCCGGGTTTCACTGATGATGAACTGGCCGAGACCTTCGACTCCTTCGGGATGGTGCTGAGCGCTTCTATTGCCCGCGATCCCGGAACCGGAAAACGACTGCGCTACGGATTTGTCGATATCGCGACCGAGCGCGCCGCCAAGCTCGCCGTCGCCGCGTTGCGCGGTACCCAGGTCCATGGCTTCACTCTCGACGTACGGATCAGCGAACGCCCGGCAGCGGCAAAGAAGCCTGCAAGTCCGAATCCTCCGCGGCGATTTCCGATCCGGCTGGTGCCGAGGGCGGTCGCCGAGGGCGAGAATATGGTTCATGATTTCGTGCCGCACCTGCAGCCAAGAAAGCCACCCACCTTTCAGGTCGAACGTCGATCGCTGCCGCGCCGAGGTTGAGCGACCCTTCCTTTATTCGGCGTGTACCCTCACGCCGGCATCGACCATCGAGCGCAGTGCCCGGTCCAGCGAGTCGTTGTTATCGATGCCGCGGCAAGCGCTCGTCACCACGGCGACCTCGAAACCCGCCCCACGCCCGTCGATCGCCGAAAAGGCGACGCAGAAATCAGTGGCAAGTCCGCACAAAGTGATGCGCCGAAACCCGCGCTCTCTGAGATAGCCGGCGAGCCCCGTCGCGGTCCTGCGATCGTTCTCGCAAAACGCGGAATACGAGTCTATCGACTTTCGGAACCCCTTTCGCAGAACCAGCTCGGCGTGCGGGATGTCGAGCTTCGGGTGGAACGCAGCCCCCGTCGTCCCTTGCACGCAGTGGTCGGGCCACAGGATTTGCGCGCCATAAGAGACCTGGATCGTGTCGAACGGGCGCTTGCCGGGATGCGAGCTGGCAAACGATGTGTGTCCTGGAGGATGCCAGTCCTGGGTCAGGATCACATGGGCAAACGAATGGGCCAGCCGGTTGACCGCGGGAATGATGTCGTCGCCTCCCTGAACCGCGAGCACTCCGCCGGGACAGAAATCGTTTTGGACGTCGACGATTAGCAAAACCCCTCGATCATCCGTCGTCATCGTTCACCTCGCAGCCTTGGAATGATCTCGCGGGCGATGATCTCAACCTGATCCGTCCTATACCGGTAGGGGATGAAAATCAGCTTCTGGACACCGACCGCGAGCTGAGCACGAAGTTGCGCGACGCATTCGTCCACCGTGCCCATGATCGCCGCTTCCTTCGTCGATTCGCTCCAGGCGGCGTAGTCCCATTCCTGGCCGAGCCATTCCATCATCGGCGCCTCGACCGCCTCGCGGGAAGCGCCGATATAGATCGGCAGCTGGTTGGCGTTGAGCAGTGCGTCCGGGTCCCGACCGGCCTCCTCGGCAAAGCCGCGCACCTTGCCCCAGGATTTGGCGAAACCTTCGGGCGTGTAGAAATAGGTCAGCCAGCCGCCGTTAACTGCCGCCCGTTTGAGAACGCGCTCGACATAGCCGCCGATCAGCATCACCGGGAGGCGACCCGGTTTGGGGGACAGGTTTGCGCCGCGCAGGCGGTGCGGCGGGTAGTCGCCGTTAACTTGGTCCTCGGTCCACAGCCGGCGCAGGATCTCGAGGTTGCGGTCCATGATCCGGCCGCGCTCCTGGTACGGCACGCCGACCGCATCGAACTCGCGGCGGTACCACCCCGAAGCCATGCCGAGCAGCAATCGCCCGCCGGCGATCAAATCGAGGCTCGCCAGCTCCTTGGCCAGCACCACCGGGTTACGCAATGGCAGGACCAGCACCCCCGTGCCGAGCTTGATGCTGGAGGTGCGCGCCGCCACCGCAGTCAGCAAGGTCAGCGAGTCGATGACCGGGAAGGGTGGATCGACCCCGAGAAAGATGTGGTCCCAGACCCAGATCGAGTCGAACCCCAGTGCTTCGGCTTCGATCGCATAGGTGATCAACGCGTGCGGATCCGGCATCTCCGGATAGGTCGTGAAATTTCGCATCGCGACGCCGAAGGTATTCGAAAAAATGGTCACCGTGGCGCTCTCTCAGGCTGTGTAAAGCCGATCGGGGTCGAGATCGCGCAGCACGGCCAGCTCGTTTTCGGTCGGCGGGTCGGTGACCGGGAGATCGGCCTCGATCAGCAGCGCAAAACCGGTGTTCTCTCGCACCCGGTCGGCGGCGACACCCGGGTGCAATGCCAGGAGCTTCATCCGCTTCGAGTGCTCATCGAAGCCGAGAACGCCGAGATCGGTGACGACCCGGAACATGCCGCCAGCAGTCAGCCCGGCTTCGCGCCGGCTGTCACCGCCGGACAGAAAGCCGGGGCTGGTGACAAAATCGACCGCTTTCACAAATCGCCGTTTCTCGTGCTTCATCGCCACGATCATCTGCGTCAGGCTGGCGATGTCATTTCCGCCGCCGGTTCCCGGCAGACGGCTCGTCGGGCGCTGCGGATCACCGATGAACGAGCTGTTGAGATTGCCGTATTGGTCGATCTGCGCGCCGCCCATGAAGCCGACATCGACATAGCCGCGTTGAAGCAACAGCAACACCTCGGTGCTGCCCAGCACCATGTTGGCGCGGCGCGTGCAGCGCTGCTCATTGGTCGAAGGAGGCAATTTACCCGGCTCGATAAATGCCCCGATCACTCCACCCTCGAAGAGAATCGTCAGGCCGGGGGCGTGGAGCCTCTGCGCCAGGGTCGCCGCCAGCAACGGGATGCCGACGCCGGCGAAGACGACCTGCCCATCGCGCAAGAGCCGCGCGCTGATCACCGCGAGAAGCTCGCTCGCCGTACAGGCAGAGCCGTTAGTCGTCATAGATGCTCCTCCCACGGCGGCTCGACTCGAGCAATTCGTCCAGGCCGAGCAAACCCAGGTACTCGGTCCACGACTTTGGCGCAAAGAAATAGCGTTCGAGGTAGTCCTTGCAGCCCTGGTCGGGGTCCTGCCGGGTCTGAGCGGCGTAGCGATCGAGATGCTTGAACAGCGGTTCGTAGAGGCCATAGCACTCGTGCGGCGCCGAGCCGAACGGCACCTCGACGACGGCGTCGACGGCGAGAAACGGGATCTTGGTGTGGTCGGGCGAGCGGCGAATTTGGCCGTTCGAGACGATGCGCTCGGTCGTCAGGATCACCCGGTTCGCCGCCAGCGCGAGATCGAGATCCATGAACGGCAGCCCGTCGATTTGCGCGTTGCCGTAGGCATCGCAGCGCTGGACGTGGATCAGCGCGACGTCCGGGTTGAGCGCGGGAACCAATACCAGCTTCTCGCCAGTGAAAGGACAATCTATCTGCCGCGCATCGGGCAGTCGCCCGATCAAATCCGAGCCCATCATCGAGCGTATCGGCAAGAACGGTACACCCATCGCGCCCGCCCGGAAACGCAGGCCCACTGCCAGGTGGCTCCATTCCTCAAACCGCGCGCGCCCGGTCTCGGCGTAGAGGCGCATCACCCGCGATACGCCCCAGACGATGCCCTGGCTGAACCAGCTGGTCAGGATGTGCCGGCTCGCTCCCGAGGCGAACAGCATTTCGCCCTCGCTCGAGGTGATGCTGCGGCAGCAAAAAAGGTCTTTACGGCCGGCTCGAATCAAGGCCCAGATCATCGCCATCGGCGTCCGGGACAATGTGCTGCCGCCAATGCCGACCGAAGCGCCGTCGGGGACTATCGCGGCCGCCTCTTCGAGCGAGGTCACCTTCTCGCGCAGGCTGCGGTCGCGCTCTCGGGTGCGGCGGCAGAGTTCGTCGTAGGCAAGCGTCAACAACCTTCCTCCAAGCCGGCCGCTGTGTTGAACTCGGCGATCAGCGCGTCCCAAGCCGGTGCAGCCCGCCGCAGTTCCGCCCAGAACCCATGAGCGCGGCGCCGTTCGAACGCTTCGAGCGGCACCCCCTGCTGCTCGACCCAGGTGTAATAGCCGAGGTTGAAGATGCGCGAGCGTTCGCCGTGGGTCAATTCGAGCACATCGTTATCGGCGGCGCCGAGCAGATGCTGCCCGAAGACCTCGCCCGCGCTGACCGAGTCAAAGCCAGCGGGATGCTGTACCGCGAGGAATTTCCGCCGTTCGCTGCCATACAGCGCGGCGCTGTCGGTCGCGACGGTGACGATCACATCCTCCTCGCTGAGTTCCAGACGCTTTGCGATCTTGATCGCGGCGACAAGGTTGGCGATGCCGGAAAGTCCAATCATCTTCAGTCCGGAGAGCAGCTCAGGGTCAATATGACGACGGTCCGACAGATAGGAGAGTCCGGTTTTGCTGTTGAAGAGGAGGTCGAGCGACCCGGTGCATCGGTCCGATACCCCGACCACGATGTCGGTGTTCATGACGTTGTGGATCAAGGGCACGTGCTTGTCGCCGATGCCCTGAATATTGTGCTCGCCAAAGCCGTTGCGCAGCAGGGTCGGACACTCGCTGGCCTCGACCGCGACGATGCGGACGCCGTGCTCGTCCTTCAGGTAATCGCCGGCCGCGAGCGTACCGGCCGACCCCGAGGCTGCGACAAACGCCGCCAGCCGCAGGCCCGGCTGCTGTTCGCGCATCGTCTCCAAGACGCGCGCGAGCGCCGGACCGGTGCACGCATAGTGGGCGACGTAATTGCCGAATTCCGCAAACTGGTTGAGGACGACATTGGTCGGATCGCGAGCGAGTTCGGCGCATCTGTCATAGATTTCCTTGACGTTGCTCTCCGAGCCGGGGGTCACGTCGATATCCTCGGGCCGAGATACCCAGGCGCGCAGCCAGTCGAAGCGCTCCTCGCTCATGCCCTCCGGCAGCACGGCGACACCGCGGCAGTCGAGAATGCGCGAGAGCGCGATTCCGCCTCGGCAGTAATTTCCGGTCGATGGCCAAAGGGCTTTGTGACGCACAGGATCGAACCGGCCGGTGATCAGACGAGGAATCAGACAGCCATAGGCCGCCAGCACCTTGTGCGCGCCGATCATCGGGAAGAAGCAGCCGAGCACCATGACGATCGGCGCGGGCACTCCGGTCAGCGACGGCGGAAATACGAGATGGCAAGGAGTCTCAGCAAGACCGGTGCGGGCGCCATCATTGTACCAGTGCACACGAAAGAGATTGGCCGGGTCGGGACGATCGGGGTGGGCCAACCGCAGCGCGGTCTGGCGTGTTTCGGGGATGCGCGACGGCTCGGCGAGCTCTGCGAAGGTCGGCAGCCTAATCCCCGCCCGACCCAGCCACCGCGCCGCGCGGTTCCACACCGCACGGTCGATGATTGTCGAGACGACCTCACCGCTCATTTACGCGACAACCTCACCCGAGGGCAGTGACTCCACCTTAGCCAACTGTCTGCTAAGCTTGAAGCGATAGTCGACCGAAACGGCAGGAGGCGCCATTGTCCGGTGTGCTCGACGGTATTCGCGTGCTCGATTTCGGGCGTTACATCGCCGGCCCGTTCTGCGCCGCACTCATGGCCGATCTCGGCGCCGAGGTGATTCGCATCGAGCGGTTGGGCGGCGGCGAGGATCGCCCCTTCATCCCGGTCGGAGCCGGGCCCGAGGGCGGTGGTGCGATGTTCCTGGCGATGAACCGCAACAAGCTCGGGATGACCCTCGACCCGGCCGTCCCGAAAGGCCGCGAGATCGTCAAGAAGCTCGTCGCGACCGCCGACGTCGTCGTCGCCAATCTGCCGCCACAGGTGTTGCGCGCGCTGGCCCTCGACCTCGACAGCCTGCGCCTCGTCAAGCCCGACATCATCCTGACGACGGTGACCGGGTTTGGCGCCGGCGGGCCGTTGAGCCACAAGCACGGCTTCGACGGCATCGGCCAGGCGATGAGTGGTGCTGCTTATCTGTCCGGCACACCGGAGCAGCCGACCGCGATCAAATTGCCCTGGGTCGATTTCGGCACCGCATGCCTGTCGGCATTCGGTACCTTGGCGGCGCTGCTCGAACGCGGCAGGTCCGGCCGCGGGCAGAAAGTCGAGGGGGCGTTGCTGCGCACCGCAATTGTCTTCGCCAATGCGAGCCTGATCGAGCAAGCCTTGACCGGGGTCGACCGCAAAGCCACGCTCAATCGCGGGTTCAACTCCGGCCCAGCCGACATCTACCGCTGCTCCGACGGCTGGATCGTCGCGACGGTGATCGGCCCGGCGATGTTCCGGCGCTGGTGCCGGATGATCGGCGAAGAGCACTGGCTCGCCGACCCGCGCTTCCGCGACGACCAGTCGCGCGCCGACAACGGGGAGATCATTTCCGCGCGGATGAGCCAATGGTGCGCCGCGCGCAGCTGCGCCGAGGCACTGGCCGCACTCGAAGAAGCCAATATCGTGGCGGGCCAAGTCTACTCCCCGCAACAGGCCCTCGACGACCTGCACATTCGCTCCGCCCGCCTGCTCGAAGAGGTACCCTATCCAGGGCTGGGGGTCGCGCTGCCACTGGCGCCGACTCCGATCGAGCTCTCAGAAACCCCCGGCACCTACCGCCGGCCGGCGCCGCTGCTCGGCGAGCACACCGACGGGATCCTACGGAGCCTCGGCTACGATGCGACCGAAATCGCCGCGTTGCGCCGGGAGCAGGTCGTCTGAGTTCCCAGGTGGGCGGGAATATACCGGGAAAACCCGATCCGCGAGTCTTTCGGGAGCGAACCTGCGCCGCCAAGTCATTGATTTCGCCCGCATCGCAGAGCACGTTCCCTAAGCGGCCAAACAGGGAATTAAATCGGTCGAACAGGGAGCCCGATCCGCCGAACAGGGAAGCACCAGGGATCGGGTGAAAGGCGGTCGATGCGGGCTCCGAGGACGCCGCATCATCAGCGTGGCCCGGCGCCGAGCAGCGCCCCCGCCGCAACCACCACTCTTTTATCGGCTCAGCCATCGGGTACGTCACCGCCGCCCTGCTCTTTGCTGACAAGGCAGTAATCGGGATCGCCGCCGTCCCGATCATGCAAGAGCTTCACCTCAGCTCAGCCTGTTCGCATCGGTCGGCTCGAGGTTTTTGCTGTTATTTTCACTTTCGACGATCGTTACCGGCTTCATTTTTAGTCGGGTCCGAATGCGCTTTGTGTTACTGATTATGGGACTCGTCTGGGCGCTGACCCAGTTTCCGATGCGCGGGACGGACGGGTTAAAGTGGTTGCGCGGATGACCGCTCTCGGCACTCCGCGATCGGCGGCTCAACATACCGGCTTGAGATCACCTAAGATAGTTGGCAGCAGCTCGCTGACCGTCGGGTGAATATGCATCGCGTGCTGCATGACCGTGTACGGGGCTTTGGCATACATCAGATCGAGGATCGTGTGGACAGCCTCGTCGCATCCTGTACCGAGCAATGAGGCGCCGAGGATCTCTTTGCTGTCGCCATCGACGAGAATGCGCATAAAGCCTTGCGTCTCGCCCTTTTCGACGGCGCGGGCGACGCGCGTCATCGGCCGCTCGCCGGCCAGCACCCGGCGCCCGCTATTGGGTGCCTCGGCCAAGGTCATGCCAACGCGGCCCAATGGCGGATCGGTGTAAAGGGCATAGGCGGTGATGCGCTCGCTGACCCGGCGCCGATCGTGGTCGAGCGCATTCGCGGCGACGATCTCGAAATCGTTGTAGGCGGTGTGGGTGAAGGCGCCTTTGCCGTTGCAGTCGCCGAGAGCCCAGATGCCCGGTGCGGTGGTTTGCAATCGGTCATCGACGACGATGTAGCCACGCTCGTCGCAGCGCACCCCGGCTTTGTCGAGATCCAGATCGTCGGTATTCGGTCGGCGGCCGACTGCCAGCATCAGATGCGAACCAGCGACTTCGGGGGCGCCGGCGGTGCAATCGACCTTGGCAACGATCTCGTCGCCGCGCTTGGCGAGGCTGATGCATTCGGCATTCAGCCTGACCTCGACGCCCTCGCGCTCGACGATGTCCTTGATCGCCGCCGACACGTCCTCGTCCTCATGACGAACGAGCCGTGACGCCATTTCGATGATCGTCACCCGGCTGCCAAAGCGGCGGTAAATTTGGCCGAATTCGAGGCCGATATAGCTGCCGCCGACAATGACGAGATGCTGCGGCAGAAAATCGACGTCCATCATCGACGAATTCGTCAGGTAGGGCACTTCGTTTATGCCGGCCATTGGCGGCGCCAGCGCCCGTCCGCCGACATTGATAAAGATCCGTCCAGCGTGCAGCCGCTCGCCGGCGACTTCCACCGCTTGCGGCGACGCGAACCGAGCGTGGCCGCGGTAAAGCGTAATGTTTGCGGCGTTTTCGAGGGCCGAGGTAAGCCCGTTTCGAGACGCCGCCACAATCGCATCCTTGCGCGCCTTAACCCGCCGCATGTCGATGCCGATATCACCCCCGATCACCACACCATACTCGGCGGCGCGGCGCGCGATCCGGGCGGCATAGGCGCTCGCTACCAAGGCCTTGGTCGGGGTGCAGCCGGTATTGACGCAAGTTCCGCCGACGAGATGGCGCTCAACGACAGCCACCTTCATCGCGGCGCCGGCAAGGCGGAATGCCAAAGATGGTCCGGCCTGGCCGGTGCCGATGATGATCGCGTCGAAGTCCGGTATGACAAGCCTCTCCAGCAGTAGTGGCGATAATCACCAGTTGCTTATATCGTTTTATCGCTGGCCCCTCATACACCCCGGAGGACGCGCTCGGCCGCAGGCGGGCTTCTTTGCCGTACTCCTTAGTATATTTTAAAATCCGAATAAGCGGACATTCGCGTTTCCGACGGCCAGACGTTCGAAGTCTGTGGCGTCATCACGCGCAGCATCCGCATGCTGTGACCATGGCGGGCCCACTCGCCCTCATCGACTGCAACAATTTATCGCGCTGCGACCCGGCCCATATTGCTGCCGGCGGCCATGATCCAGTCGCTGCACTAAACATCTTCGTCCACCGGAAAATGCGCAGCCCGGAGTAGTTCAGGGCGAGCGCGCAGAGGTTCGCCTACCCGAGGCGCCGCAAGATAGCTTTTGCAAACGTTTCCGTTGCCTCGATCGGCGTGTAGTGGCCGACGCCCGGAAGGTATTCGAGTTCGAAGTCTGTAAAGAATTGGTCGAGGCGATCAGACCAGTGTTGCGGAAAGATTGGGTCGTATTCCTGCCATAGCACCGTAGTCGGCGTCGTCAGGCGGTCTTTAGCTGCTGGCGGAACCTCCTGCGTATAGGCAGTTACCGGATTGCCCGACGACCTATACCAACCCAACGACGCGGTAAAAGCGCCCTTCGGCGAGTAGACCTCGACGAGATGGTTCAGTCGTTGCTCGTCTACGACGTACTTCGGCCCGGACCAGTGCGACCAAAAATGCCTAAGATAGGCGCGGATCGCTTCGGGCTTCCCGTCGAGTAGTTCTTCGGCCACCTTTTGCTGGTGGAAGGTTGTGTACCAGAATTCCTTCGCCTCCTTGAGGTCCAGGATACGGCTCCCTGCGCCCGGTAAAGGCGGCGAAACCACCAGGGCTGACACAAGATCTGGTCGCATACTGGCAACCGTTTGGGCGGTCAGGCTCCCGACATCGTATCCGCCGAGCACAGCCGATTTGAGTCCAAGCTCATCCATGAGCGCAATGACGCCCTTTGCCTGTCCCGGTGCCGAATACACGGTCTCCGGTTCAACGAGATGCTTGTCCGATTGACCGAACCCCCGCAGGGCTGGAACGATAACATCGGCGTGTTGGGCCAGAATCGGCGCAAGCGCATTGTAATCGGTCCGGTCGCCGGGCCAGCCATGCAACAGGACGACAGGCTTTCTAGAACCCATCCGGTCATACGCAATTCGAAATCCCTCCGCGGGCGCTGAGTAGTTCATTAGGCCTCTCCAGCTAAATTTTCCGGAATGCGAGGGTGGCGTCGAAAGGACACGAGTATCTGCCGCGTCCAATACCGTAGAAATGCCGCGGGGTTCCCAAAGCTGCCATGCACCTTCCTCACGCCGCGCGGGGTAGCGGCCGAAACGCGGCGCGGATTTCGGTGTGGCTGTCGCGATCTGCACGCCCTGCCAGTCGTCAACGACTGTTTCGCGCTCGGGCAAGCTTGTTGCCGCAATCCGGTGGTGGAGGTGAACGGGATCGCTCGCTGGAAAATGGGTCGTGAAAGGCTGGATGCCGCTCGCCTTGGCTCCAACAGGCGTCTCAGCCAGGGCGGCGGAGGCGAGCCTGGTCGCACCGATGGCGCTCCCAAATGCCGAGCCTGCAAGCAGGCTGCACCGCGTCGGTGACGAGATAGACACGGTCTTTCTCCTGGATCGCCTTTGCTCGACGTGAAGTATCGCGCGCTTTTAAATTTATGTACAACACGACCGGCCGGCACGAGGGGCCGTTTCAACCGCGTCAAAGATCGAGAGCAATGTCACCTTGGGGCTGGCTGCAGCAGATCAACAGATTGCCCGCGGCCGGCGGCTCGACCGGGTCCGGCCGGTAGATGACGGAGCCGGAAATCAGCCCCGTCTCGCAGTTATGACAAACGCCGGTGCGGCACGACCAGCGCACCGGCACATCGCGTGCCTCGGCTAGTTCGAGCAGGCTGTGGAATGCGGAACCCCAGTGGACAGCGAGATTGCTGCGCGTAAAGGATACAAGCGGCCCGACCGCCGCGGGTTCCGCCGGCGGATGCGGCGGCCGCCGCGGGACCGCGGCGATGCCTGGCGTCTTCGACTGGCCCGACCCGAAATTCTCGGTGTGCAGTCGGTCGCGGGCGACCCCCCAGCCGGCAAGGCCATCGACGAGACCGCTCATAAACGCGCCTGGACCGCAGATATAGAAGTCCGCATCGGGCGGAACACTAATTTCCTCGAAAACGTGCGGGCCCACGCGCCCCACCCTGTCAAAATCGACAGTCGGCCGATCGGTCGGCTGTGGCGCACTGTAACAAATGTGGCTGCGGCTTCCCGGCAAGGTCTCGAGGAGCTCGCGCGCCTCCGCCGCAAATGGATGCTCGTTGCTGTTGCGGGCACCGTGAATCCACCAGATCTCTCTCCGACTTTGCTCGGCGGCCAGTGCGTGCAGCATAACGAGGACTGGGGTGGCGCCGATGCCGGCGCTGACAAGGACCACGGGACGCTCGCCCGGCCGCAACGTAAAGCTGCCGCGCGGGGCGCTCACGTCGAGAATATCGCCTGCCTGAACCCGCGTATCGATGTAAGCCCCGGCCGCACCTTGCGGCTCGCGCTTGACGCTGATGCGATAGCGATCCTCGCTCGGCGCGCCCGACAGCGAATAGCTGCGTAGGAGAGCGCTCTGGTCGGGCCGAGGCCTCAGCCGCAATACGATAAACTGCCCCGCCAGGGCAGCCGTCAGCGGCTCACCGTCGGCCGGCTCCAGGACGAGCGAGGTGACATTGCTGCTCTCGTGCAACTTGCGCGACACCCGCAATGAGCGGAAGCCTGGCCACGCGGGGGGCGGGGCCAACGGGGGCCCGAGCCCGGGGTTACCCGTTGTTCCGCCGCCTTTTCGTTCCCGATCGAGCAATGCCTCTAACGAGGTTCGCCAGCCGGCGCTCAAGGCAGGGATGCGCAACGCTCGTTCCAGCCCGCTCGCCGGGTGACCCGGAAAATACAACAGCGCATTGATCTCGGTGACGGTCACCCGCTCGGGACCCGCCTTGACCTTCACGATTTCGTCGCCGGCGCCGACTTCGCCTTCCTCCAGAACCCGGAAATAGAACCCGGGCCTGCCGTGTGAGACGAGCAGCGCCGCCATCTGCGGCTCGTTCATGCGGATGCCGACCCGATAGCAGGTGACGCGCGGCTGCGTCACTTCGAACAGGGCACCGACGATCCGGTAATGATCGCCAATGCAGACTTCAGTATCCGCCAGTCCCTCGACTGTAAAATTCTCTCCGAACCGGCCATAGGTAAAGTCGTTTCGACCGAGTTGGTTTTGCCAATAACGATAAGATTCGATCTGGTAGACAAAGACTGCCCGGTGTTCGCCGCCATGCCCCGCCAAATCTCCTTGGCCGTCACCATCGATGTTGAGCCGCCGTATCAGCCGTCGCCCTTGAACCGGCGTTTTCCAGACGGCGGTGTGGACGGTTTTCCCTTGCCACTCGATGTCGCGTGGCAGGCCCACATTTACTGAGAGCAACCGCGCCATCGTTTTGATCTCCTCTCAGAGAGAGGCCCAAGAGTAAGCAAATTTCGGGAGGCGGCGGTAATATAGAGGGCACCTTTGCAGCAGGGGCAGAGACCCGGCTACCCGTCCGCCGTAGGATCGGGATGGAGCCGCATAAACGCCGCGGTCGCTTTGCTCGCACGCCGCTCGGCCTCGGCCGGTTCGGGCGTCGCGGCAACACCGAGCAGCAGGCCCACCATCAGGCCCTCCCAAAGAAGCCCCAGATATTGCCACGCCATTTCGTTTGGTTCTCCCGAGCCGATGAGCCCGGCCGATTGGGCATTCGCCAGTAGTTCGGCGACCGCCGCGCGCGTCGCCTCGCGGCCGGCGACGTCGAGTGCTTGGGCGATCTCTGGCGAGCGTGTTGCCTCGGCGATCGCCAGGCGGAACGTGGCGATCACCGCCGGGTCGGTAACCTCTCGCACCAGTTTCGTCGCGAAGCCGGTGAGCGTCGATGCAAGCATCTGCCGATTTTGTGGGGCAGGGAGGTCCGGCGGCAGCCGCATTCGGTCGGCCCGACTCTTGATGCAGGCGACGAGCACCGCATGCTTGCTGCTGAAATTCGCATAGAGATCGCGTTTGGAGATTTTGGCGCGTTTGGCGATTTCAAGCGTGCTGGTATCGGCATAACCACCATCGGTGAACGCCTGGAAGGCGGCCCTCAGGATGCGCTCGTGCATCTGATGTTCGGTGGAGGACCGATCGGGGATGACAGGGTTGTTCATGGCCTATCTTGACTTCGGTACCGATAGGTACCTAATTAGGGTACTGCTTGGTACCCGGAACATGCACGGAGTTCCCAATGAGTGTCCAGCCTTCTCGGCTCGCTGACGCTGAAACTCGGGAAACCGCCGTCCGGGCCCGCGGAGACGCTAAAGCCAAACCGGTGGCGACGCCGAAGGGAGCTTGGCTAATCGTCGCTCTGTTGTTTTTGTTCATGCTGATCAACTTTGCCGACAAGGCAGTGATCGGGATCGCCGCCGTCCCGATCATGAAGGAGCTTCAGCTAAGCCCCCGCCAGTTCGGACTGATTGGCTCGAGTTTCTTTCTGCTGTTTTCGCTTTCGGCGATCGTTACCGGCTTCGTCGTCAATCGGGTCCAGACGCGCTGGGCGTTGCTGGTCATGGGGCTTGTCTGGGCATTGACCCAGTTTCCGATGCTCGGGTCGGTTGGATTCGCGACCCTGGTCGCCTGCCGGGTCGCCCTCGGCGCCGGCGAAGGACCGGCCTACCCGGTGGCGCTGCATTCGGCCTATAAATGGTTTCCCAACGAGCTGCGCACACTGCCGACCGCGGTCATCGCGCAGGGAGCCGGCATCGGCATCATGGTGGCGTTGCCGCTGCTCAATTGGGTCATCGTGAAATATTCGTGGCACTGGGCCTTTGGCGTGCTCGGTATCGCCGGCCTCGCCTGGGCGGCGGTGTGGCTGGTGCTCGGCCACGAAGGCACGCTGACCGCTTCGAGTACAGCGAGGGATGCGACGCCACAACCAGGAAGGATCGCCTATCGGCAGCTGTTGCTCAGCCCGACGGTTATTGGGGCGTGGTGCGCGAGTTTCGGCGCCCAGTGGGGGTTGTCGCAAGCCCTGACTTGGCAGGGGGCATTTCTGATCAAGGGGCTCGGCTTTGCACAGGGCTCGATCGGCCTGCTGGGCGCGCTTCCGGCGGGCACCAGTGTGATCCTGGTAATCGCCGCCGGCTGGTGGTCGCAACGCCTGATGGCTCGCGGGGTGTCGAGTCGGGTGGCGCGCGGAATCTTCGGCGGCGCCTGCGTGGCACTCGGCGGCGCGGCGCTGGCGATCATGCCGTATGTGCCAGGCATTTCGGCCAAAATCGCGCTAACCACGATCGGGGTGGCGTTGCCTTCAGTGATCTACGTGATCGCGAGTGCAGTCGTCGGCGAGATCGCGCCGGTCGCTCAGCGCGGTGCGCTGCTCGCCATTGGCACCGCCATCAGCACCTCGGCCGGGCTCCTGGCCCCTTATGTCATGGGCAGCGTCGTCGAGACGGCGGTAACACCGCTCGACGGCTTCAACACCGGCTTCATGATCTGTGGTGTCATCATGTTGGTCGGCGGCGTGATAGGCATGTCGCTGATGCGGCCGGAGCGCGAAACGATCCGGTGGGCGAGCGAAGTGCCAGAAGCGGCAGCCAGGCCGGCTTGAAGGAGCGGACAGCGTTGTCCGCGGCCTGCTTTTGGCGTGTCTCCCATTTGAGGCTTTTCCGGTCGAGAGCACTCCCCTTGGCGTCGATTCAAATCATGCACTGGTTTCTCGCCAGCGAACGCCAACTGCCGCCCGCTGTTTGCCGGTCGGGCACGCCCGAGCTAATCGCACAGGCACACGTCCGGTAATCCGCGCGATCCACCTCATGGACTTCTCGTGACACTGCGATGAAACAGGGCCTAAGGGGGCAGCCTGAATTCGGGCTCGCGTTCAGCTTCTTCCACCGCGAGCGAAGACAACGAGACACCCAGAAGCCGAACCCCTTTCGCGACGGGGAAGAGAGGTTCGAGGAGGGCGTTGCCGAGCTGTTCGAGTTCGCTTCGCGTTCTGATCTGCATCTGACCGGTGCGGCTTCGCGTGATCTGCCGGAAATTAGCGAATTTGACCTTGAGCGTGACTGTGCGGCCGCGAGCACCGGAGCCCTCGCAATAGCCCCAAACCTTGTCGACGATCTCTCGAAGCGCATCACGTGCAGCTTCGTAGGTGAAGAGATCGGCGGGAAACGTGTTCTCTGCACCGACGGATTTCCGTAGCCGATCGGCGCGGACCGGCCGCTCGTCGACGCCCCGCGCAACCCAGTAATAGTAAGAGCCCGCTTTGCCGAAATGTTGCTGGAGGAAGACCAAGGTCTGCGCTCTGAGGTCGAAGCCGGTCTTGATCCCAAGTCGCTGCATTTTGGCGGCCGTCGCAGGCCCGACGCCGTGAAACTTCCTGACTGGCAGGGTCTCCACAAATTCCGGCCCCATCTTCGGAGTGATGACGAAGAGCCCGTCCGGCTTGCGGTGATCCGAGGCCAGTTTGGCGAGGAACTTGTTGTAGGAGACGCCGGCCGAAGCCGTGAGCTCGGTTTTGGCTCGGATTCTTGCCCGGATTTCTTCCGCGATCTGAGTCGCTGAGACGATGCCCTTGAGGTTTTCGGTGACATCGAGATACGCCTCGTCGAGTGACAATGGCTCGATGATCGGCGTGTATGCGGCGAAGATCTCCCGGATCTGCAGAGAGATCGCCCTGTAGGCATCGAATCTCGGCTTTACGAAGATCAAATCGGGGCATTTTCGCTTGGCTGTGATCGACGGCATCGCGGAACGCACGCCGAACTGGCGTGCTTCGTAGCTTGCGGCCGCAACAACACCGCGTTCACGCGATCCGCCGACTGCGACCGGTTTGCCGCGCAGCTCCGGATTGTCACGCTGTTCGACAGACGCGTAGAACGCATCCATGTCGATATGGATGATTTTGCGCGAACCGCCCGCCTTGGCCGAGGATCCTTCCGCACGCCCTTCGGTCCCCATTTGAGCCTCTCCCCCCATCGTTGGCCAGGCGAGGATGCATTTCCCCTGACACCATATGTTGTGGGAAAGGTAACGAATGGCGTCGGTCGACGCCACCGGCTAACGGGGGCAGTCGCTCGAAGGCGACCACTCACACCCGCGCGAGGGCGCGCTTGCCCCCACGCCCGGCGGGCCGCCACGTAAAACGGCCCGCGCCTGACCGACGCCATCCGCGCGCGTATGCGCGGCAGTTCCGACGATAGCGGTTCGAAGGGGCCATGCTTGACGCTACGTCGGCCTGTCCCCGGCGACGTAGCGGCAAGGCTTGCGATCGGGCGGCATGGCGAAATCGTTCGAGCCTATGGCCGCAGCTTTGATCCGGCGGCGGGCTTCACGGGGGAGCATGCCGAAAGGTCTATCGCCTTCCTGATCGACCAGCCATGGATGGCTTGCCGCCGCTGCCGGTGCCTGACGAATGCCCGGTGACGCTCGCCGAGCTGCTCCTTGAGCCCGAGCCATTAAATGCAAGCCGGGTTCCATCCCGCATCAGTGATTGCCGCCATAGAATGGGCTGCGGGCTACGTCCGCTTGCGCGATCTGGGTCGGTATGTTCCAGACGTAGAAGCACGGTCGTGAGAACTCGGAGGAGGAGGCTCTGCGGTTGCTGCCGCTATCGATGCAGTTGGTCAATGCCACGATCTTCAAGTATACCTGTTGTCCGGGAACAAGGTTAATGTTTGCATCCTCTTCGGGATTGCTAAGATATTGCTGGACAGTCACGTGGTAGAAACCGGACTTGACATCGAAATAGAAGGAACCGCGCGGCTGCGACACCCCGATGATCGTGCCGTTCATCAGGATGTACGGTTGTTCCTGGCTGTCGTATGTGCCGGCGTCACGGTAGAACCAGACACGGGCCTCGCCCGGTGGGATCGCCGGCAAAGAGCCAGCCGGTGCCCATTGGCCATAGCTCGCGGTAGCACACGTCGCGATACCGGCCAGAGCTGATAGCAGCCAGCGCAACAACACAATCGACTTCGTCCGCATCGGCTCCTCCATCGTGCCCCAAAACACCGGATCCCCGGAGGGGTCTTCTTGCTAATAAACGCGGCGTTTCCTTGACGGATCCGCTACGCTGGGTAATCGACGCGTGGACTTTTTAGGGCACGTGGCTTCCGCAACCTTGACAGCCATGACCGGCGCGCGGCGTTAGCGATCGGCATCGAAGACCCGGACCGGTTGGACCGCGGGCTTGGCACCGAGGCCCTTCGCTTAGCGCTCGGTTTCGGGTTCGCAACTGGCCTACACCTGGTGTCAGTGCGCGTGTCGACTTCGAACGCGCGAGCGATTGCCTGTTACCGCAAATGCGGCTTGTCGAGGAGGGTCGTGAGCGAGAGGCTGTCTCCGTCGAAGGTAGGTGGCAGGACGACCTCATCACGGGATTGCTCGACGTTATCGGCGCGCGCTTCATGCCCCGGCGCTTGGCGACCGCAACGCCCCAAGCGCGCAGGCGGGACCACTTGCGAGTACGGGTCATCAATGGCCGATGCGGCCTCATAGAGAAGGTGACGCAGTATTCGATCGCCGCTCTTGCTGATTTGTCCTGATCTGTCGATCTCCCCCGACTGATACACGCGCGGTGTCAGGCCGAGATGTGCGCCGAGCGCTTTCGAGGTGCCAAAGCGGCCGGAGTCGTCGACCGGAGCAATGTAGGCAAGGGTGGTCACCGGCCCGACGCCGGGGATCGTCATCAAACGCCGACCGACGTCCGAGCGCGGGCCGCCGAAGCCAGGGTTCGATCGAATCCCTTCCGTTCCGTGCGCATACCCTCACGAACCCGCAGCAGCGGTTCGATGGCTGCCGACAATTCCGTCAGGGCGGCCATCTCGAGCAGTTCGAGCACGCGGGCCGCGAAACGGTTGCGCTGCATCGCCCCGATCTTGAGGCCGTAGACCTTGAGCAGACCCGCGGACCGTGCCCTCGATCTGCAGCTGCGTGGTGCCAGATTGCATCCGGGCGGCGAGGGTCGTGCGCATCGGCTGCGCCGGCCGACGACTTGACATGGACAGGGCGATAGTGCCCGAGGCGCATCATCTCCGCGATGCCGCAGGCATCGTTCTTGTCGGTCTTGACGGGGCGAAAGGATAGGAAGAGCTGAGGGTGTCGCGTCTCGACACAAACGATCGGTATGCCCGCCTCACGAAGCCCCCGATGGAGCCACTCCGATAACGGACAGGCCTCTATCCCGGCAAGCTCGATCACGCCGTGTCACTCCGCCAGCCGCTTGATAAGCGGGCCTGGCTCGCTCGGAACCTAACCCAGCCACTGCACCGCGCCGTCGTGGTCGACAACGCAGACAGCAATCTTCGTGAGGGATACGTCGAGCCCGATGAAAACGCGCATGGAGGCCTCCTGGTCAGCTGGTTGAACGGACCGACCGTAGGCGCGTCGGGTCCAGATCCGATTACCCCGGCTGACGTATCCCGCAGCCTCGTTCGCGGAGAACGCCCGCCCTGGCGGGGGTCGCGGGAAATTGAGGGGCGTTCTACGCGGGCCGGCTGTCTGGTCTCGGGGGGCTGGAACGCCTGCACGGAGCTTGGCAGCGTGAACGGCACCGCGTTGGAGAATGGTCTGAAGGCGGCGCGCGGAGGCGACCACCGATCGTTTCGGAGAGTGAGCAGAGCACCCCTGCGGCGCGCATAGAGGCGGACGATCGCGCGTACAACTCGTAGATCTGGCGAATATCGCTGCATACGTGGTCATACGTATTGTCCTGGTGCCGCTATCAGGGCAAGCATCTGGGGAATTCCAATTGAGTAGCGCCGCGGCAAATCATCGCCCGGCCGAACAAGGGAAAAGCTATGTCAGTCAAGACCACGGCCGCGGCTGCGGCTTTTTTTGTTGATCGGAGCGGGTGCCGCGATAGCCGCAGAGTGCCCGACACCAACCGTCGATCCTAGCAGGTGAATGACGGTTAAAGAATGCTGGGGGCTTGGTTGAAGAAGACGGAGGGACCGTGCTCGACGTCGGTGAGC